>ODAI013550247.1_pt1 | contig 18155 bp, 13 predicted proteins | sample 1539321 | NCBI WGS metagenome assembly ODAI01 (sample SAMN02144231, study PRJEB22623) | gut metagenome | biome: sheep rumen | host: Ovis aries | place: New Zealand | reverse complement strand
CTGATCTTCTGGGCAAAGCCGTCGTTCTGCAGAGCGCTTCTGGACACGTTCAGAGGCAGGTCGGGGCAGTCGATCACGCCCTTGAGGAGCATCAGATATTCCGGAATGACTTCCTTGATGTTGTCCGCGATGAAGACCTGGTTGTTGTAAAGCTTGATCACGCCCTCTGCCGACTCATACTCGAGATTGATCTTGGGGAAGTAGAGGATTCCCTTGAGATTATAGGGATAGTCCATGTTCAGGTGAATCCAGAACAGGGGCTCCTTGTAATCGCGGAAGACATTCCTGTAGAACTCCTTGTACTCCTCATCCGTGCATTCGCTCGGTGTCTTGCCCCACAGCGGATGCGTGTCGTTGATGAGCAGCGGACGCCTGCGGATCTTGAGCTTCTTCTCTTCCGGCTCCTTGCCGTCTTCCTTCTTCTCGGGCTCAATGACCTCGATCACGATGTCATCAGGCTTTCTGTCCGACTCGGGAATGATCTGGGTCTCCTTGGTGTCCTTCTCGGACAGATAGATCTCTGTCGGCATGAAAGAGCAGTACTTCTCGATCACTTCTTTGGCTCTGTAGTAATTGGCGAACTCCACGCAGTCCTCAGACAGATGAAGAGTCACAGTCGTGCCAAAAGACTGCCTGCTTCCCTTGTCCATCGAATAGGTGCTGCCGCCGTCGCACTCCCAGTGGACAGGCTCTGCGCCTTCCTGATAAGAAAGCGTATCGATGGTCACAAGGTCTGCCACCATGAAGGAACTGTAAAAGCCCAGTCCGAAGTGACCGATGATCTGGTCGTCGTTGGCTTTGTCCTTGTATTTCTCAATGAATGCCTCCGCGCCGGAGAAAGCGATATTGTTGATGTACTCCCTGACTTCATCAGCCGTCATGCCGATGCCGTTGTCAGAGACCTCGATCGTGCGCTTGTCAGGGCTGACCACGATGTCAATACGTGCCTTATAGTCGGCGGGCAGTTCAAAATCACCGATCATATCCAGCTTCCCGAGCTTTGTGATCGCATCACATCCGTTTGAGATCAGCTCTCTGTAAAAGATGTCGTGGTCGCTGTAGAGCCACTTCTTGATGATCGGGAACATATTCTCACTGTTAATGGATAAAGATCCTTTTTCTGCCATAGTCATATCTCCTCTCTTGTACAGATCCTTTATACAAATCTTTATATGCAAATCTTTATATACAAATCTTCATACAATTGAGAGTTTAGTCTTCGCCGCGGCAAATGTCAACAAAAATTAGCACTCATTTGGCATGAGTGCTAACAATTCAATCATGTTTTAACTATCCTTCAATCATTCTGTTCCGTTTCAGATGCTCCTTCTGCCGCTCCCAAAGCGGAAGAGCCGAAGTACTTGGCATAAATCTCCGAAAATCCCGGCGTATCACCCAAGTTTTCAATCTGTGCGAGCGCCACCGTGTTCCAAAGCTTCTCATTGATATCATAGTCCAGCGTCGTGCAGAAGCTGTCATAGCGATCCTCGAAAGACGTTCCCGCGCTGTTGTAGACCTTCTGCGCCAGCGCATACTGCTCAAAGAGATTGCAGAGAGTGTCCTCGTCGATATTAAGATATTCCTTCTCCCCTTCCGAGAGTCCCTCATAGTACTCGTTTTCCGCGGATACCGCCAGGTTCTCTTCCGAGTCCGTGAGCATGATGTTGTCCTTGATCGCAAGGAGCAGCATCACCTTGAGTCTGGACGCCTCCGACAGGGCCCGCTGCTCGATGGCCTCTTTGAGGTCGCCGCCCCGCTCCCCTTCCCAGACGTCGCTGCCGAAGGTTCTCTCGCACTGTTTCTGGAGATTGAGCAAAAATACACTGTATTCAGGCAATGTGCAGTTCGTGTTTCCGATCCGGAACAGTTCGTCCTTTCCGAATCCCCTGGTCATGACCAGTCTTTTCCCGCATCCGGATAAAAGCAGCGTGCAGATCATGATCACTGCAAGAAACGCCGCTCTGTGTCTGCGTATTGTCATTGTTTTGCTGCCCCTTCCGTCCCCAGTATGCAGTCAGCAACATACAGTCCGTTGGCTGACGCCTGCTGCAGTCCGCGCGTGATGCCGGCGCCGTCTCCGATCGCATACAGCCCCGGTATGCTGGTCTCGAAATTCTTATCGACCACCACGCGGTTCGAATAAAACTTAACTTCCACACCGTACAGAAGCGTCTCGTCCGAGGCGATGCCCGGCGTCACCTTGTCCAGTGCGAAGATCATCTCTTCAAGGTCCACCATGATTCTGTGCGGCAGCACCAGCGACAAGTCGCCGGGGACCGCGTCCTTGAGGGTGGGGATCAGATTGTTGCGGCACATCCGCTCTTCCGTGGTCCTTCTCCCTCTCCTGAAATCGCCGAACGTCTGCACCATGATGCGGTTTCCGCACAGCATGTTGGAGAGCTGGGCGATCTTCTTGCCGTATTCGATGGGCGTCCTGAACGGCTTGGTGAAATTCTTGGATACGAGCAGTGCGAAGTTGGTATTGTTGGTCTTATATTCACTGCTCTTATAGGCGTGTCCGTTGACGACCGCCAGATTGTCGTCATAATACTCCGTCGCAACTTCTCCAGAGGGATTTGTGCAGAAAGTCCGCACTTTGTCGTCAAATGTCGGCGTGTAGTAGATCAGCTTGGCCTCGTAGAGATTCTCGTTGAGGAATTTCATGATCTCGTCCCTAACTTCCACGCGCACTCCGATATCCACGGTGCCGGCGGCCGATTCGATCCCGAGCTGGTCACACTGGCCGCTGAGCCAGTCTGCGCCGTCTCTTCCCACTGCCACAACGACTTTGGGAGCATAGTACTCCCCGCCTTTTTCCGTGAGTACACCGGTCACACAGCCCTCCTCGATCAGGATCTCCTTCACGGGGTTGTCAAAACTCAGCTCCACCCCCGTATCGGTGAGATGCTGCTGGAGTTTCTTATAGATCTCGTATCCCTTTTCCGTGCCCAGATGACGGATGGGGCATTCCACCAGCTTGAGATTGGCCGTGATCGCCTTTTTGCGGATCTCCCGGATCTCATTCTCTTTGCCCACGCCGTACACATTCGTGTCCGCTCCGAATTTCAGATACACTGCGTCCGATCTCTCAATGAGTTCTTTGGCTTTGGCGTATCCCAGAATATCCGGCAGCGTCCCTCCCACATCGGGGGAAAGCGAGAGCTTGCCGTCCGAAAATGCTCCCGCGCCGGCAAATCCGGTCGTGATCGCACAGGGCTGGCAGCCGTTGCATCGCTTCGTCTTTCTCTTGGGACAACGTCTCTTCTCTATGGAGTGGCCTTTCTCAAGGATCAGAACCTTCATATCCGGGTTCTTTTCCTTGAGTTCGTAGGCGCAGAAAATACCGCCGGGGCCGGCTCCCACAATGATCACATCATAATCTTTACGCATTACTATCTTATATCCTCCCATCTCCAATCAGGGCGTTTACTCTTTGCGTATTCTCTCATAGCGGACGAATGTATAAGCCAGGTCAAAGTATGTCTGCTCATCACTGTCCGCCGTGATCTCCCAATCCGGATCCGCATCCAGGTTAGGAAAATAGGCATCCGCTTCATAGGCGTAGTCGATCTTGGTGATATGCGCTGTATCACAGTAGGGGAGCATCTGCCTGTAAACGCTCTCGCCGCCGATCACATAGATATCCTCCGACGGATATTGGGCCAGCTCCGAAAGCAGCTCCTCTATGCTGTGGATGACAACAGCGTTATTCACTCTGTAATTGGGATTGGAAGACAGAACGATATTGATCCTTCTGTCCAGCGGCTGCGCCATGGGGAAAGTCTCCAGTGTCTTTCTGCCGTAGACAACGACCTTGCCCAGCGTCTCCTGCCGGAACATGCGGTGGTCTGCCGGAATGCGCACAAGGAGCTGCCCCTTATTGCCGATCGCCCAGTTCTCATCAACTGCCGCAATTAAATTCATAAAAATCTCCCGTCTTATCTCTTATATTTCTCACACAGCGCTTCCAACTCCAGGGAGAAGCGCTCCAGGTCCTTGTTGGGAAGGCCTGAGCAGCCATTGACAAACTCCAGTACCTTTCTCGCTGTCAGCTTCAGTTTGGTGAACGAATTGGATACCGTTCTGCCGGGCGCCACCTTGTTGATCGGGATGCCCTTGGTGATCTCGATGAATTTACCGGAAGCAAGGTCATAGCGCGTGCCGCTGAAAGGTGCAAATGCGCGAACAGCGCAGTCTTCGTTCAGTGTTTTGGCAAACTGCTCCGCGACCTCGTCCTCTCCGTGAACCACGAAGACCTGGCGGGGTTTGGACTTAAATCCCCCGATCCATTCGAGAAGGCCCAGCCGGTCCGCGTGTCCGGACAGTCCCGGAAGGACGGCGATCCTCGCGCGCACCGCCACATCTTCTCCGAAGAGCTTGATCTCCCCGGCGCCGTCCACGAGCTTTCTGCCCGGTGAGCCGATCGACTGGTATCCCACGATCAGAATGGTGGAATCCGGTCTCCACAAATTGTACTTGAGATGATGTTTGATGCGGCCGGCATCGCACATTCCCGACGCACTGATGATAACCTTGGGCTCCTTGATATCGTTGATCGCCTTGGAATCTTCCGTAGTCACGGACAGCCTCAGGTTCGGGAACCCGATGGGATTCTTGCCTTTGTCGAGGAGCGCCTTGGCCTCTTCGTCATAGCACTCATACCCGCACTCGTAGAAGATCTGCGTGGCTTCCACTGCCAGCGGGCTGTCCACATACACGGGGAAATCCGGAAATTCAGGTACAAGGTTCTCCTCCTTGATCTGACGGATATAATAGAGCATCACCTGCGTCCTTCCGACGGCAAATGCAGGGATCACCACGTTCCCGCCCCTGCGGAAGGTCTCTGTGATGATATCCGCAAAGTCCCCGATGACATCCACTTCATTTCTCTCATGAAGCCTGTCCCCGTATGTAGATTCCATGACGACATAATCCGCCTCTTCCGTATACTCCGGATCCTTGAGGAGCGGCTGCTTATCATTTCCGATATCGCCGGAGAAGACAATCTTTTTGGCGGTATTTCCCTCTTCCAGCCACAGTTCAATGCTGGCAGATCCCAACAGGTGTCCCACATCCGTGAAGCGGAAGCGTACCCCGTCGCAGACCGTAAAGATCTTGTCATAAGGATATTCTACAAAGAGTTTGATGACCTCGACGGCATCTTCCATCGTGTAGATGGGCTCATATTCTTCCCCATCTACCTTTCTCTTGGCCTTTTTGTTTCTCCACTGCGACTCCATCTCCTGGATATGGGCAGAGTCCCGAAGCATCAGGTCACACAGTTTTGCAGTGGCCTTAGTGCTGATGATCTGTCCGCGAAAGCCGTCGTGCCAGAGTTTAGGCAGCATGCCCGAGTGGTCTATGTGCGCGTGGGTCAGAAAGACATAATCGATTTCTGATGCAGGCACAGGGATATCAATATTTTCAAAGCGGTCGATCCCCTGTTCCATGCCGCAGTCTACGAGGAATTTCTTTTTCCCGACCTGCAGATAATGACAGCTTCCGGTCACCTCATGATCCGCACCGACAAATACCAATTCCATAAATGTCCTCCTTTGCTGTTCCTTGTACGTCATTTCCCACAGATTACATCTCCGTAATACTCGGATGGTTTGAATTCCCTTGATCCGTCAGATGCCCCAAATGGCTTTTCGGATCAGATACAATACGATCAGATGCCCCGGATAAAAGAAATAAAAGAAATACTTGTGTTGTTTGCCTCTCTCTCCATTATAGCACCAAATGAGGGCAAATCCCGTCAGCGCGAGCATCTCGTTGTGATTATAATATGTCAGCCATGCCCAGGCCGATCCCAGTGACAGCTCCCTGGTCCTGTAGAGAAGATACAGAAGAAGTATGCAGATCACGCCGCCGTAGGAATAATCACAGCCCAGCCGCTTGGCCAGTATACAGGCAGCAACGGTTAGTCCGCCGCCCAGTATGATCAGAAGCCCTGTCCCCAGGACGCTTATCTTCTCATCCGTTTGCGCTTCTGTCTGTGAATCCCCATCGGCTGTCGGCCTGAACCGGCCTCCGCACAGGGTCAGGCATAACACGTCAATACTCCAGATCAGCGTATACCCTATGGCGAGCGTAAAGATCGTATCCGCATGGGGTTTGGTCGATGTGGGAAAAACCAGCAGCTTGAACGGGACCTGAGAGACCGCCGCGAATATGAGAAGCCTTACCAGATACTTCCATCTGTTGCGGGTGTGGATCAGGCCTTCCACGATCAAAAAACAGAAAACAGGGAAGGCAAGTCTTCCGATCCCTCTCCCGATCTGGTCCAGCATCTTCCCCATCGGAAAAGTGTCCATGATCCTCTTGCCGTCCGCGTTTCTCGCCACTTCCAGAAAAGACAGTGTCATGTGGTCAATGAACATCGTGATGATCGCGATCTTCTTCATGAATGCGGCGTCCACCCTTCTGTACAATTGAACTGACTGTGTCATCTTGAAACTGCCTCTCTTTCATATACTATACGCGGACCCCCTGCCGTTATGCGTCCGCCCCGGCGTCTTCGCCCTCTTCTTCGTAATCTTCCGCCTCAGCGTCTTCGTCCCCCTCGGCGTATCCTTCCGCCTCGTAGTATCCTTCCGCCTCGTAAACTCCTTCAGCTTCAGAGCCTTCGTCCCCTTCGGCGTATCCTTCCGCCTCAGCGCTCTCATCTGCTCCGGTGCCTTCGTTCTCTCCGGCGCTTTCTTCCCTCGCTCCTCCGATATCCAGCCTCTGGCGCTCGACGAGCTCGGCGAAGAATCCGTTCTGCGCGATCAGGTCATCATAACTGCCGTCTTCCGCGATCTTCCCCCCTCGCAGGACAAGGATGCGGTCGCAGGACCTGATCGTAGACAGTCTGTGTGCGATCACGATCCTTGTACTCTTATAGGAGTCAAGCGCATCTGTCACTTTTCTCTGGGTTATATTGTCGAGAGCGGACGTCGCCTCGTCGAAGATCAGGATCTTGGGCTTTGCCACGATCGCCCTGGCGATCAGAAGCCTCTGCTTCTGTCCACCGGAGATGCCGCCCTGTCCCTCGGAGATCATGGTCTGCATGCCCATGGGCATCTCGCGGATATCATCCGCAAAACCGGCGGTCTCCGCCGCCTCCCACGCCTCCTTCTGCCCGAGCCAGGGTGCGGAGATGGTGATATTTTCATAGATATTTCCCATCAGGAGCTTTCCGTTCTGCATGACGACGCCGATATGGCGGCGCAGAGAGCACAGATCCAGGCTTCCCAGATCCTTGCCGTCGTAGAAGATCGCACCTTTATTGGGCTTTTCAAACCCGAGCAGCAGTCTCACCAGCGTGGATTTGCCGCATCCGGTCTCTCCGACGATCGCGACATATTCGCCGGCCTTGATCCTGATGCTGAGGTCGTCCAGCACAAACGGCATATTTCTCGAATAACGGAAGGAGACATGGCTCATCTCTATGCTTCCGCCCAATTTGGTCACGGTCTTTTTGCCGGCATCCGTCTCCGGCACCTGTTCCAGGATCGGTGCGACCATTTCCAGAGTCGGCTTTATGCCGGCGATCATGAGCGCAATGCCCGAAAGCTCCGTAAACGCGCCCGAAATATAGCCGTACGCCGCTGTAAAAGCCACATAGTTGTCATAGGTCACACCGCTGGCGATGGCCGCGCTGTACATGACGACGACACCGATCAGGTTGATCGCCATTGAGATCACTGTATTCATCTTAATGATCATGGGCGGATTATAGTAGAACTCCGCCTCCTTGGCGTAAAGTCTGCCCCATCGGGCAAACGCCCTCTTCTCCGCACCCGCCAGTTTGATCTTCTGGATCCCGGTGATCATCGCGTAGTTCATGCCGCTCTCCTGCGCGGCCAGCTGCATCTTGGACCGGGACACGTCCATCTGGATCATGGTGGATATAAACGAAAAGGCCACCGTCACCAGCGTGATCGCCAGTGCCGGCACCACGAGCGCCGGCGTGTAGTGAAACACCTGAAAGATGTAGACAAGGGAGAACAGGGATGTAACTCCCGTCGACAGCAGCGCTGATGCCAGCTGTTTGCACAGGTCTGTGACTGACTGCGTCCTCTTGTACAGTTCACCGGCACTGAATCTCCTGAAGAAGGAAGCGGGCAGCGATAAGATCCGCATCATGACGGCCGCCTCGATCGCCACCGACTGCTTGGTCTGCACGCTCTGCGAGACCATGTTGCTCACCGATGAAAAGAGGATCTTGCCGACGGTGGCACAGACCATAAAGAAAGCCAGCGCGTACAGCGTTGTCATCTGCCCGCCGCGCAGTACTTTCCCGTAGGCCAGTTTGGTAAGTTCCGGTATGATCGCACCTGCAGCGACCACGATAGCAGAGCTTCCGATCACCATCACATGGTCGGTAACGGATCGTGACAGGGCCATAAACAGAAGCAGGTCCTTGATGCCAAGTTTCTTCTGCGGCAAGGGTTTGTAAAAACACAGCCCCTCCGATTCGAACAGCTTTTCCGTTTTGCTGTCGATCCTGCGGCTTTCCTGTGTCTCGGGATCAATAAAATCATACCCGTTGACCTTGCCCGGAATAGCCGCGACCGGTACGCCGCTCTCCTTTAAGACCAGGAGCATGGGACCGGATGCATCCTTGTACCAGCCGGACGGCAGATAAACTGCACGGCGCATGATCCCGATCGGATCGAGCAGGTAGTCCAGCTGCTCATTGAGCTCTGTCACATCATCAGGGATCTCCCGGGTCTTCACATGCATGGCGTGAAGGACCGCGTCGATCGCATTCTTGGTTTTCGCCCTGTCACTCTCGAGGGATGCCCTGAATTCTCTTCCCATGACGGCTTCCGCCATGTCCATACAGGAATCCTCCAGGATTTCCTGGTCATTTTGTTTTCTCAGACGGATCTGTTCGTCAAACCAGCCCATTTTGTTCTCTCCATAAAGAGCGCCCTGCGCCCTTATTTATGTCATCTCAGCTGCTGCTCACGAGCCTCTTGTACAGACCGTTCGCTCTCATCAGCTCCTCATGTGTGCCTCTCTCCGCCACTTCCCCGTGGTCCATGACGACGATCTCGTCGCAGTCCCGGATCGTGGAGAGTCTGTGAGCGATCACGATCGTTGTGACCCCCCTGTCACGGATGGATCTGACCACATTGAATTCTGTCCTCGCATCCAGTGCGGAAGTCGCCTCGTCCATGATCACGATCGTGGGATCCTGCGCCAGGACTCGCGCGATTTCCAGTCTCTGCCTCTCTCCGCCGGAGAAATCCGTACCGTTTTCCTGGATCCGGTATTCATAGCCTCCTTCGCGCTGCACGATCTTGTCGTGGATCTGCGCGTCACGGGCCGCCAGGATCATCTCATAGTTCTCGATCGTGGTATCCCACATCTTGATATTATTGGCAATCGTATCTTCAAACAGCGTGATCTCCTGATCGACAACGGCGAGTGAACCTCTGAACACCGTCTTATCGATCTCCTTAAGCGGTTTCCCGTCGAACAGGATCTCTCCGCTCCACGGCACATAGAGTCCCGACAGGAGCTTGGCCAGTGTGGATTTGCCGCTTCCGGAAGAGCCGACAAAGGCGATGCTCTTTCCGGGCTCCAGGCACATATTGAAGTCCCTGATCAGCGGTTTCCCCAAAGGCGCGTAGCCGAAAGTGACATTTTTCATCTCTACCTTGCCGGAGAGCTTGCTGAATGAGATGCCGGAATCCTTGGTATCTGCCTCTACGAGGAAAGTGTTGTCAAGGCGGTACTCCATGACGTCCTCGATCCTCTCCATATCCGTACGGATCTCCTGCAGCGTCTGGCCGGCAGTGATCAGCGTATTGGCAGGCGCCAGGAATGACTGCATGTAAATTCCGAATGCGGAGATCATACCGGGAGTGAACTGTCCCCTCATCGCGAGGGCGATTCCCATACACAGCACCAGAATATCCGAGGCGCCCGATACGATCAGAGGCAGAATTCCCAGATATTCGTCCATGCGCGAGAACTTCACGTCCTGTTTGGCGACACTCGCCTGATATCCGGCCCATCTCTCGAAGAACCCGTTTTCCGAACCGCTCGCCTTGATGGACTCGATCATCTCAATGCCGGCGACCGTCGTGCCGACCAGCTTGCCGCTGTCTCTTACCTGGACTCTCGAGATATTGATCCTCTGCTCGGAGATATAGCGCGAGAAGAGCCCGTTGATCAGGACGGATATAAGACCCACGATCGTCATCGAAATGCTCATGCGGACCATGACAGCCATGTAGAAGACCATCATCGCCGTTTGGAGCAGAAGAGGTGCGAACGTATTGACAAGGTTGGAGGCGACTTCCGCGTTGGAGCTCTGTCTGGACTGTATGTCACCGGCCATTCTCTGCGAGAAGAACTCCATCGGCATCCTCAGGATCTTCCACATGAAAGAGGAACTGCTGACTACCGCAAGTTTGCCGTTGATCCGCATCGAATAGACCACGTTGATCCAGGACACCAGGATCTGGAGCCCTGTGAATATGGACAGAAGGATCAGGAAGGGCACCGCCCAATCCGGATTTTTGCCCGTCAGCAGCCGGTCCATGAACACTTGATAAAATCCCGGCTGGATCACTTCGAAGAGAGAGGCGATCACAGTTGTCAAAATACAGAAGACGACCGCGGACTCCGCCCCTTCCAGCCGCTTGGCGGCAAAAGCAAGAACGCTCTTGGGTTTTCCCGAGGGTTCAAAACTCTCGCCCGGAGAAAACAGAAGACACACGCCGGTGAAGGCATTGTCGAATTCTTCCATGCTGACTTCCACTTTGCCCCGCGCCGGATCATTCAGGATCGCCTTTGAGCCCTTAAAGCCGTCCAGCACCACAAAATGGTCGAAATTCCAGTGTATGATACACGGAAACTCCGCCTGTTCCATGAGGACCTGCGGTTCGACCTTGTAACCGTCCGCATTCAGTCCGTAGTGCCGCGCCGCCTTGAGGACGTTGGCCGCATTGGAGCCGTCCCTGGACACGCCGCAGTCCACTCTGACCTGTTCGAGCGGGATCCACTTTTCGTAATATGCAAGGATCATGGTCAGACAGGCAGCGCCGCACTCCAGCGCTTCCATCTGCATGATGACCGGTACTTTGGCGATTCCCTTCTTTACCGGCTGTTTGATCTTTTTATTATTTGCACTCATATTGACTGACTCTTCCTATCGCCTTCGCTGTCGTTCTCCCGCGGATCTTGTCCGGGGCCCTCGTGCATCAATGGACCACAAAACTTATAGGATGGACCGACTCCACGGTGATCCCCACCGAATAGATCCCGTCTTCCAGTTCCGTATCCGCCTGCGCCTTATAGGCCCAGTCGCCGGCTTTGAGGCCCGCGGCTTCAAGGACATACTCATTCATGTCCTCCGTAACCTTCACCGGTTCATCCGAGATCTCCCGGATCACTGTTTTGGTGCCCTTCGCCGTGACCGTCATTCCCTCCTTCACGGATGTCCGATCCTCCGCGCTTATATAGATCACCATGTTCCGGTTCGAGACCACGCCCGCGCCGTTGACGGTCGTATAGAGGTTCCCGAAGATCCCCCAGACGATCGCTCCGACCAGGATCAGGATGATCCCTGTCAGAAGCATCCAGATCGACGGACTGGTCACATGTATATAGTCATTGAGCTGTTCAGGTGAAGTCACTCTGTCCACTGCCTTTTTTCTGAAGATGTCTTTTCTTTCCATGATTCTCGTTCCTCTCATTCCGGCTTTTGTGAACTGCCGTCCTCTTTCGGACACAAATCCATATTATATTATACTGTAGTTTCTTATAACCGCAAAATAAAGTTTCTCTCTAATGTATTTCCGGCTCGGCAGCGGTATTCTCTCACAGCATCCATTTCCGCAAGGTCTATAGCGGAGTTTTATGTTAGAATGATGACAGAATAACCTGAAATATTGATCATTAACGCATCATAGCAACCTAAAATGTGAGACCGGCAGGGATTATCCATGAAAAAGAACAGACGTATCTCTTTAAGTGTAAAAATCTACAACCTGATCACTATTCTCGTCTTTTGCAGCGCGCTCTTTTCGATCGTCGTCAGCTACCGCGAACATGTGAAGACAACGGATCAGATCTATGAAGATCTCTCCAGCAATATCGCAGAAACGGTGAGCAACAGTCTCAACGGCACCCGGGTCAGGATCCTTATAGACACCTGCACGGACAGCGAATATCAGAAACTCCTCACCAGGGCCCGGGAAGAGAATAACAGCGATCTGATCAAGGATTATCTCCTTGAGAAAGATCAACTGCTGACCTATGAAAATATTAAAGAGCTCCTTCGTCAATTCACACATTATATGGATGTCCAGCATATCTTTATTGAGTTTATCGGCGACGGCGAGCTCTATCACATCGTCGATCCGGCAGACAACTATCTGTCATTCGGATACCGGGAGGACCTGTACGACTTCTATCTGCCTTACAGCGGGCAGAATGTCTCCATCCCGCCCATGATCTCCCGCTCTTCGAATGAATTTACCTGCACCTCTTTCGAACCCGTCTTTGATTCCGAAGGGAGACCCGTCGCCGTCGTAGGCGTCGAGCTGGACATGCGTTCCATGATCAGCGAGCACCGCAGATTCGGCCTGATCATTATCATCAGTGCCCTTGCGCTGGCAGCTCTTGCCGCAACGCTCGGTGTGTTCTTTATGCGCCGCAATGTCACAAAGCCGCTGGAAAAGCTCTGTACACAGACAAGGGATTTTTCCGATAAACAGGAGCAGTATTCCCGGAATGATATTATACGCATGGATATTCACAGCGGCGATGAGATTGAAGATCTCTATGAAGCGATTCAATCGATGGAGGAGAAGATCGTCAAATATCTCGATCACCTGATCAAGGTGACCGGGGAAGAAGAGCGCGCGCGCACTGAACTGAATATCGCCGCCCAGATCCAGCGGGATATGCTTCCGCAAACTTTCCCTGCTTTCCCGGAGCGCGATGATTTTGATCTTTACGCCTCCATGGATCCCGCAAGAGAAGTCGGCGGTGATTTCTACGACTTCTTTATGGTCGACGACGACCATCTTGTGCTGATCATTGCAGATATCTCCGGCAAAGGAATTCCCGCGGCGCTGTTCATGGCAATCGTCAAATCCCTCCTCAAGACCAGGGCTTCTTCCGGCGAATCACCGTCCAAAGTCATATCCAGCCTCAACAACCAGATCTGCAAAGCCAATACGACCGAGATGTTCGCCTCCGTCTGGATCGGCAGCCTTGAGCTGTCGACCGGCGTCCTGACGGCAACAAACGCAGGCCACGAGTACCCCGTTCTCAGCAGGGCGGGCAAGCCGTTCGAAGTGTTAAAAGACAGGCATAATCTCGTCATGGCGGCGATGCCGGACACCCCCTACACGGAGTACCGGATCGTACTGGAGCCGGGAGACAGATTATTTGTCTACACGGACGGAGTTCCGGAAGCCACGGATCCCGATACCATATTATTCGGCATGGACCGGATGGTGGAAGCTCTCAACAGCGAACCCGATGCCGATCCCAAGGAACTGATCCACAATATGACTCTGGCAATTAACCGATTTGTCCGGTCAGCGCCCCAGTTCGATGACATCACAATGCTGGCACTCACTTATAATCCCGATCCCGATTTCTATAATTCAGACATCTGAATTCTTTCCACGACAAAAGGCCCCGCATAATGCGGAGCCTTTTCTGCACTGATCGGCAGACATATTATTACTCGATCGTTATGATATCTGAAAATCCTGTGATGTCGAAGATCTCCCTGACATCGCTGCAGAGATTGCGCACGCTGAATGCACTGTCTCCCATTGCCTTTCTGGCACCCAGCACAACACGGAGTCCGGCGGAGGAGATGTATTCCAGATCCTTGAAATCCAACACCAGCTCCTCAACGCCGTCAATGCTCTCCTTGATAACGCTTTCCAGTTCCGGTGCTGTCATAGTGTCAAGTCTGCCGGAAACCTTCAGCTCCAGCTTCTTTCCGTCTGTTTTTTTCTCGATCGTCATAATTTCCTCCTATGTCCTATGTCCGAATGGCTGCCCCGCACTTCCAAAGCAGCAGCCCTGCATAGTTTCTTCGATGTAGTATTGATCTTATTTGATCCGGCGTCCGGGCAATAAGCGCCCAATGCCTTGATACTATCATTATCCTCGTTTCCGGCTCTAACTGCAATAAAAATTATGTAACTTATCTGCTGATTTTTTTCAGAAGGCCGGTTTTTCTGAGGATCAGGGCTGCAATACCCGCAAGAATGGCTGCTGCGATCACAAAAGCCCACCACGGAGCCTTGGTTATATTATAGCAGCGGACGTTGATCCACATCCTGTTGATCGCTGCAGTCTGCTCTTCATCGAAGCATGTCATGATCGAAGATCTGCGCATCACGTCGTCCGGAGGATAGGCCGCATAGAGCTGCCGCTCCAGCTGCTCCGCGGGCGCCTCGATCACATAGTCGTCTGATTCTCCTGCTTCATCAGGATTTTCGCTAAAGAAATATCCGAGATCGTACTCAGCGGTCTCCTCTTCGTCGTCTTCCGCGCCGTAGTTGTACTCCGCGTATTCGAAGATCCTGGGATCCTCTCCTCCCGAAATGACGGACGTATAGCCGATGTAATACATATTGCGGATCACGTTGTCGGGTCTTGAGTTGAAATTGATGAAAGCTTCCGCCGCATGCTGTTTGGCCGGATCTCCCTGGATCCCGTTCTCGAGCATGACCCACCCGTCAAAATAGATATTCGTGCTCTCTTTGGGCACCGCGAACGCGAGTATGTAATCATCCTCCTCCGCCTGGTCGAGCGTGTAGACGCCGTCTCCGGACCACTGGTAGTTCGCGACTACCTTGCCCGTGATCATATCCGCCTTGCCGGCATCGGATTCAAATGAATAGACGTTGTCCTTGATCGACTGCAGATAGTCCTGAACCTGCGCGATCATCTCCGGCGAGGTGTCGTTCATCTCCTTCTCAAGGTTCGCGGTATAAGCCGGGTCGTTCACAAATTCATCGGATGTGAGAAGATCTGATTTCAGCGCTCCGATCGCGGCAAAATAGGAATCACGGACATTGTCCTTGATCGTGACCTGCCTCTTATATGCGGCATTGCCCAGTATTTTCCAGGTGGAAGCATCTTCTCTGCTGACGACCTCGGGATTGTAGACAATCCCGGTCACGCCCCACATATATCCGGCTGCGTAACGGCTCCAGGGCTCCCCGCCGATCTCGTGCTCGTCGAAGACTCTCCGGATATAAGGAGAGACGCCGTTTATATAGTAGTTCTCCTCGATCGAGGGGTCAAAAAAGCTCTCCGACAGAGGAACCAGACGTCCCTCCCTCATCAGCTTCATGATCATATATTCCGACGGGCAGACCAGGTCAAACTCATCTCCCAGCGTCAGCATGTTGTAAAGATCTTCGTTGGTCCCGAAGGTCGAGTACTCCACCTTCACCTTGACGCCGTAGGTCTCCTCATACCACTCTTCGAAATCTTCAACCATAGAATTCTCGCCGATGATGTCGCCGGAATCCAGTTCTATGGTCTCTTCCTCGTCCCAATCGCCCAGGTCGATGTACTCCTCCCAGTTGCACACCCTGAGGACAACGGTCTTGTCGGCTTCCGGCTGTGCGGCCAGGGCAGGCAGTACACCCGTCACAGAGATCACAAACGCGGCTGCCGCGGCAAAGAGTCTGCCGATTCGCTGATTATTCCTCATGGCGTCCTCCTTCCTGCTTGAGGGCTCTCAAATTCATCCCCACCACGATCAGGACGACGACAGCGAAGATGACAGTCGACAGAGCCCAGAGCGCCGTCTTGATGGTCGTCTGGGAGCCTTTGGTCGCATTGACGACATAAGTGCTGATCGTGTCGAAAGTCGCCGGTTTCGTGTACATCGCGATAAAATAGTCATCCAGTGACAGCGTGATCGCCAGCGCGAACCCCGAGATGATCCCGGGAACGATCTGAGGGATCACGACTTCCATAAGCGCTCTGAAGGGCGTAGCGCCCAGATCAAGCGCCGCTTCATAAATGCTGGAATCCATCTGCTTGATCTTGGGCATGACGGACAGGAACACGAAGGGCGCGCAGAGCGTCACATGTCCCGCCACCAGCGGAATGAAAGTGTCCTTGCTGACATGAAGGACAACGACCAGCAGAATGCAGATGGAAAAACCCGTCACGACATCGGCATTGACGACCGGCACCTGGTTGAGAGACCCGATCAGTGTCGACATCTTCCTTCCGGAATAAAATGCGCCGATCGCACCCATTGTTCCCAGGAGTGTCGCTATGGCAGCTGACCCGAGTGCCAAAAAAAGTGTTCCCTTGATCATATCCGTCAGCTCGGGAGTCGTGAACAGCGTCACATAGTTGTGCATGGAAAACCCGCGGATCGCTCCGATCTGTGTGGCGCTGGTGAAGCTGTACACAGCCAGGATCAGGATCGGCAGATAAATAAACATGAGCATGAGCAGCAGAAATGCACGTTTTAATATTTTGGCTGTCACAGCAGTGCACCTCCTCTCTCCCCGCTCTCTTCACCATCCGTTGTGAGCAGTGTGAAGAGGCAGATGATGGCCAGCAGGATCAGCGCGATCATGGATCCTCCGTGCCAGTCGTATGCGGCAAAATAGCTCCCGATCAGGCTTCCCATAATATATGTGCTGTTGTAGAGCATATCCAGTACTACGTAGTTTGTCATCGCGGGCAGAAAAACCATCGACACACCGCTGATGATGCCCGGTACCGACAACGGCAGCGTGACCTGCAGGAATGTCTGCACAGTGTCCGCTCCCAGATCCATCGCCGCCTCGCGAAGCGCCCCGTCCAATTTGGAGATCGTCGTGTAGAGAGGCAGGATCATGAATGGCAGAAAGTCATATGTCATACCGACCACCGCGTTGGTGAACGGATACATAGCCAGATTCCCCTCGATCATTGTGAGCACTTCCTTGAGCGCTGTTATGCGCAGCGAGAAGTTGATCCACATGGGCAGCACAAAGACCATGACGATCACGGACTTGGTCCTGAGCTCACTCATCGCGAGGATGTAGGCGACCGGATAAGCCAGTACAAGGCACACCATTGTGGTGACGAACGCCACGGCAAAACTGTAGAACAATGTTCCCAACGTGTTGGGGTCCGTAAAAAAGCCGGTCAGGTTCTCCAGCGTGAACTGCCCCTGCCCATTCGTGAAAGCATAAAATACGAGCACGATCAGAGGCGCCACGACGAAGAACATCAGAAAAACGGCATATGGAATTCACAGGTTCTTTCTTGAAAATCTCAATATTACTCCTCCAAAGCCTAAGCGCTTATTTCTTTCTGATCGTGAATGTCATCTTGTCCACAGGCATCAAAAGTCCCACGCGGTCGCCCATGTTCCACAGGTACTCGTCGTCGACCACGAAATCCTGCTCCAGCTCCGTGTGAATGATGTAACTGTAATGGTCACCCTTATAAATAAGGTTGCTGATCGTTCCCTGGATCAGTCCGGCTTCCTGGTCGTCGGTCATCTCGATGTCATTGGGGCCGATCGCCGCCTGGATGCGCACGCGATTGGGGTCGATGGCCTCTCCGCTGGCGTCGATCACCGTTCCGTCATCGCGCCTTGTGCTTCCCTTGATGATCTTAGTCAGGCTCGTATCCAGCACATGTCCGTTGTATTCCAGCCTGTAGTCCTTGTTGATCTCCGCAAAGAACAGGTTCGTGTGGTCCTCAGCGATCATAATGTGGATGTTGTCGGGCTCCACACGGATGCCGACATTGTCGCCGACCTTAGCCGAATGGACCGTCTGGCTGACGATCTCGTTCTTTCCGGAAAGGACTGTGATCTCGTAGTGCATGCCCTTGAAGATCACGGAATCCACGACGCCGTGGATCGTTCCTTCTTCAGGCTTAACCAGCTCCACGTCCTCGGGGCGCACGACCGCCGTGATGTGCGTGCCCTCTTCATAGTCGTCCACGCACACGAACTCACCGCCGCAGAATCTCGCCTTGAGTTTGCCCGTCATCATTCCGTTGAAAATATTGCTCTCCCCGATGAAGTCTGCGACAAACGCATTCTTGGGCTCGTTGTAGATGTCCTCGGGCGTACCGATCTGCTGAATTTTGCCCTCGTTCATGACGACGATCTTGTCGGACATGGTGAGCGCCTCTTCCTGGTCATG
>ODAI013327438.1_pt1 | contig 18155 bp, 15 predicted proteins | sample 1539321 | NCBI WGS metagenome assembly ODAI01 (sample SAMN02144231, study PRJEB22623) | gut metagenome | biome: sheep rumen | host: Ovis aries | place: New Zealand | reverse complement strand
TCCCGCCATGCTGTATCATGTCCGAATCGGGATATATGAGAAGACATCCCACAGCTCCGGCGTAAGGGAGCCGCGCCTGTCCGGCCCTGCTTCCCAGCCACCTGCCGTCCGATATAACGATATCATCATTTAAAAAGACTAAAACATCTCCACGGGCATGGGATGCCCCGAGATTGCACATAAAAGAAAAATTGAATTCTTTTACTTCATATACATATTTTGCATTATATTTTTCACAAAGTGTTAAATAATGCTTTTTGTTTTCTTCTGAGCTTCCGTTATCGACAACTATGATCTCATAGTCTTTATAAAGAGTCTCTTTATCAAGGGATTCGAGACATTTTTTTAGGTTACCCGGATGATCTTTGGAAGGGATGATGATACTGACAAGGCCTTCTGTTTCATGGTCTATGATACATTTGTTGTCCTTTACCGTAACTGTTCCTTTAAGGTTCCTTCTTGCGAGTGCTTTTTTTATCACGGAAGCATCTGCACCGGGCTTGGAATATTTTGCCGTCTCATAAAAAAGGATCCTGTCGATATGGCTCACCTTTTCTTTCTCGGATATCCTGAGCCAGAGGTCATAAAGATGATCGCCATCATCGCATTTTTCAAATCCGCCCGCATTTTCATAAGCCTTACGGGATATCATCACAAATCCCCCGTAGTAATCGACGGACATCAAAAGATCCGGGGCGTAGTCAGGCTTAAACTCGGGGTTAACTAACGATCCGTCATCTTCTTTCTTTGCATTATCGGAATAGATAAGGCCCGGACTTTCTTTTTTTATCACCTTTACGCATTCATAAAAAGCTCTGGGATTCAGCAAGCATCCGCTTCTTAAGAAGGCAAGATATTCGGATTTTGTGTTTTTTATCTTTTCATCCGCTTCGGATGTGGAAAGACCGCAGATATCAACAATTTCAGACGGAGTGCAGGGAATCCCCGAAGCACTTTGTGCGGACGCTTCATAAAGTCCCTTATCTCCCGAAATGAAAAGTGAGATACCGGGCATACTTAAAGAGCGTGGCTTTTCATATTCACGCTCAAGCATACGGATAAAGACATCCGGAGTGTTACAGTAATACTTTCTCAGATGCCACTGCTTTATGGTCTTATAAGTTATCTCGTGATGATGAATGGGATCGTCCGCGCCGGGATACCGGTTCAGATTGAATATCCTGCATATATCGTTTTTTATATCCTGTCTGAACATAAGGATATTTTAACATAAAAACAGGTGAGGGTGAAACAGGGGGACGGTTCCGGAACCGTCCCCCTGTTTCACTGCTTTTATCCTGTTTGCCTTTCAGGCAGGTCCGGATGTCATCATCCGGCTATGGATATGTATTTATTCTCTTCCCTGTTGGGAAGTGCCTCTTTCTTGGGGAGGGTCAGTTTAAGGATTCCGTGCTTGAACTCACCCTTAATGTCATCCGTTTCAAGGCCATCACCTACATAGAACTGTCTCATGCAGCTTCCTGCATAACGCTCTTTGCGGATCCACTTGCCATCCTTCTCATCCTCGTCCTTATCAAGGCCCTTGGATGCCTGAATTGTAATGTAACCGTTCTCGAGGGATACCTGTATCTCATCCTTTGTAAATCCGGGGAGATCAATCTGCATCTCGTACTCATTATCCCTTTCCTTGATATCGGTCTTCATAAGATCTGCAGCATGATGGCCATAGAGTTTCTTCTCTGCCTTACGATAGTCCCTGTCATTCCATACAGGAAAATCAAAAAGATCATCAAATAAATCGTCATTGTATACGCTGGGGAACATCATCATAATAAGCCTCCTGAAAGAATATGTGTTCCTGCTGCGCCGTTATGGCCTGCTTTGAAACATCCGGAACACTTTGTCTCTTTGTTATAGATGCAATATAACACGTATTGTTAGCACTGTCAAGAGGTGAGTGCTAATTAATTTGTGAACTTTTTGTGTTCATTTATGTAAGCCCTGTTCCAGACTTTTAGCGGCTGTATTATGATGATCTCTGTTACGCTTCCTTGCTTTTCTTACGCTTCTGTCGTCGATTTCTTTCCAGGTAACACGCTTTCCTCTCTTTTGCTCTGCCTTTTCCCTTAATTTCTCTGCTTTTTGCGGATCCACAAGATTAAGAATCCCAATAGCTCCGTCAAATCTGTCTTTTCCGGTGTCGGTTTTTTGCTTGCGGAGTTTTTTGTCCTGACCTATGTAGTCTGAGATCACCTTGGAGATGTTTGCTCCGTTTTCGGCAAGGGAATTGATCTCAAATCCGGTAAGTTCTTCCTTTTCGGAAAGTTTTTTTACTGTGCGGAGAGTGTCCATCATCTTTGTATATTCACGGCTGTTTGTATGGAAAAGATATCCGTCTCCGGTGTCTTCCATCATGGCAAGGAAGTTATCAAACTGCGTCTTAAATTCAGAATCTTTCATCTTATCGTACATGAGAAGACCCCCGGCGCGCCTTTCTGCCTCGTATGATGCGCCCTGCTTATATGTTCCGAATTCCCATACGGACTCTATCACGCCGCGGGTATAGATCCACGCCCTGTTATCTGCGCCTTCGGGCTTAGGAAGATCTCCTTTGTCCTTAAGCTCTGCAGTCGCATTCTTAAGGTTTTTGCATGCCGTCCCCATGCGCTTGAAAAGATCCATTTTATCCTGTGAAGATTCAAAACCGTTCTCAAGCTTTCTTTTTCCTTCTTCCGCAAGCGCAGCAAGCTCTTCAAGAAGTTCTTTATACGGAGGAACCGTTCCTGCCGCCTTTTCACCGAGCCTCTTTGAACCGAATGAGCTTTCCATTTCAGCCGCAAATTCCCTGATAAACGCAACCTCATCCGGAAGGACGCCGTTTTCAAGAAGTCTGCGTTTATCTTCTATATCTGCAATAACAACAGCCGGCTTGGCTTTTTCATCATCGTTAATAATGCCCAGCTGTATATCCATATCATTGCCTAAAGCGCCAAGATGTTCGTAAAAGTGTTTGATATCGTCAGTGGGCGTCTGGGAAAATTCTCTTACCGCGTGTTCAAAATCAGCAAGTTTGCGATCCATCCGTGCACGGATAACGTCTGCATGATCTCCGGAAAGCTCTTCGTAGGAAAGATTTTTAAAGTTTACCTTTTCTTCTTCCATTTCAACAAAGGCGTTAAAAAGGGCCATAACCTTCCTTGATGCCGCATATGCTCCCGGATCCTGCTCTCTTAAGGTATTGAGTTCATCCTCAGAAGGTACTTTTTTTATCTGATTAAAAAGACCCGTCATCATGGAATAACCGGGTTCCTTGATATGGGAAAGAGAGCCGTCTTCTGCAGACAGGGCTTTTTCCAGTTCAAGATGATACATGCGTGTAAAGGCCTTGAGGAAAGGCTGACGCGACATAAGATCAGTATCACGCATAAGACCCGAAACAAATTCTCCGGATGTTTTCAAATACGAACCTATGATATCCGCATCGTTTACATCAAGAAGCTGTATCTTCGTTTCAGTTGCAGACTTTATACCAAACGTCCTTGCTTTGATCTTGAGAATGTTTGAATCAAACATCGCCACAGGCTCGCTCATTTTTTCGATACCATCATTTCTTTTTCCGTCTAAAAGCCAGGGGGTGTTCTGTATCGCAGAGTGATAGACCATATAACGGCTTACACTCTCAGCAGTGACATTTGTATCCTGATGGCCTATGACAGAATATTCCCTGACTTTGAAAACGGTGGTGAAATATGTATTCCTCAGTTCGCCTGTTACATCGTTTCTTACATTCTGTATCCCGTTTGCATTAAGGTTTGCAAGCCCGTTTTGAGCAATATATTTTTCCATCTCATCGGGATTGATCCCGTCAGCTGCACCTAAATTTTCAAAGATTTCGGTTTTAAAATCATCAACGGCACCTGCTGTCTCTTCATGGTCCGCAAAACCTTCATCACTCCTGCGCCATGCAAGGACATTGCCCAAAAACATCTTTTTTTCATCAACCGAACCGATATGCCTGTAATGCATGACCAGCAGTTCCCTGAGCAAATCACGGTTCATATTAAATAATTCTTCCATACTGCACCTCTTATATGTCCGGCAACGCCTGTTATGCTGCGGACCGGCTCATTTTCAAATTTTTTTTAGTTTAACATACAGAATATAGCAAAAGTGAAGCAATCATTCCAAGACATCAGCCCGGTGGTATTTCGGAGGCATTCTGATACTTTTTTACGAAACCGTGACTTTATATTATAATTTTGTATCAGGATCCGTTATAAATTTACCGAAGGAATCATCATGAAGATAAAAACAAAAAAAATATCATATGAAGAAGCGGCAATTCTTCCTCTTCCAAAAGCGCTGCCTCCCCGAAGACCCTCTTTCTTTTTCAGGAAACTGATCAGGGTCCTTGCTTCTTCCGATCTAAAAAAAGTCGGATTTATTGGAAATACAGGCGACATGAGGGGTGTTTCCGAAAAAGAGCCTGCCTTATATCTGATGAATCACTCATGCTTTACTGACCTTATGATCGCATCACACATGATAAAAGGCCCGTACAATATCGTTGCAACAACGGATGCATTCGTTGGAAAAGAAAAACTGATGAGAGCCATCGGCTGCATACCTACACAAAAATTCCAGCCGGACATAAAACTGATCAATGATGTTTCATACTGTCTGACAAAACTCAAAACTTCGGTGCTTATGTACCCCGAGGCAGGATACACCTTTGACGGCACATCCACCACACTTCCCGAATCCCTTGGAAAACTTGTTAAGATACTCGGATCCGACGTAGTGATGATAGAATCTCACGGTGCATTTTTAAGAGACCCCCTCTACAACGGACTGAGACTGAGAAAAGTTAAGATCTCCGCCGACAAATATACTCTTTTTACAAAAGATGAGCTTAAGACCCTTTCCCAATCCGTTATAAACGAAAGGATCGCTCAGGCTTTTTCATTTGATAATCTCAAAGAACAGTTTGATAAAAATATCCGTGTCACGGAAGACTTCCGTGCAGAAGGACTCTCAAGAGTTCTGTATAAATGCCCCTCATGCGGGGCAGAAGATAAAATGAAAGCATCGGGCATCAGTCTCAAATGTGAATGCTGCAGTGCAGAGTGGGAACTTACGGAACTCGGAAAAATGAAAATGACAAACAAAGGGACAGCTGCAGGGAATGATATCACCACTTCAAATGCAGAGCTTCCCATAAGTTTTGATCACATCCCGGACTGGTTTTCATGGGAAAGACAGTGTGTAAGAAAAGAACTTGAAGAAGGAACATATCTGCTTGATGTTCCTGTACACATATATATGATTCGGGATTACAAAGCATTCTATGAGATTGGGGACGGAAGACTGACACATTCATACGAAGGCTTCCACCTGACAGGCTGTGACGGAAAGCTGGACTTTGTAAAAAAGCCACTCTCATCCTACAGCGTCAATTCCGATTATTTTTATTATGAGATCGGCGATATGATCTCGATCGGAGACAAGAACGGTCTCTTCTACTGTTTTCCGCCCAAAGGAACGGATGTCGTTGCAAAGACAAGGCTTGCGGCAGAGGAACTTTATAAGATCAAAAAGAAATAAACTTTAGTTTGTTTTAAATGTTTTCTATGAAATTAATTCTTCAGGCCGGCAACCAAGGACATCCGCGAGAGAAAAAACTGTTTCAGCCGCTGCTTTTCTAAGAGACTTTGATCCGATCTCATACTGCTGAAGAGTTCGTATATTAACGCCTGATGCTTCTGCCAGCTGAGCCTGGGTCATATTGATCCTCTTTCTGTATTCCTGCAGCCTTCCATATGCACTTCTTTCTCTGTATAATTCTTCAATTTCTTCTATTGCACGTTCATCCGATGCGGTATGAAGTGCAGGATACATCCTCATCAGGTCATCTGTTTTAATGACTGAAAGTATTTTTCCAAATGTTCTGTTTGCAGACCACTGATAATAAGCAAGTATATAACCTGCCCAGTAATACACATCCGTTTTATACCGGACTAAAGCCCCTAGCCATGGAGTCATATTCAACCCACATTCTTCGGCCGCGTGCTGATAGAGTTCTGTTCCGGACATACCGCTCACCACGCAGGGATCTCCCTTACCGAATCTGTCGGCATATCCGCTTATGATAAAGATACGCAACGCCTTATCCGGTTCAACATCACATGCATAATACGCATACTCCGTCATTTCTCCAAGATTGCGCATAGCATCGCCCAGATATGTTTCCTTATACGAATAACTCATTTATGCTCATCCTCTTAGATAAAATATCTCTTACATATATTCCGTCGCTGACATCTTTTTCCAACAGCCTGTTAAAATCATCCCTGGCTTCATCATCTCTTTTTATACGTTTTAGGTAGTATTCATCACCTGAAACCATTTCAGATTCAACAAAACTGATACGATCAAAAGCTTTTCTGCTTTTAATAAAAATCTGCATTCCGAGATTACCGAACTTTAACGCATCCGCTAGTTGCTGTAGCGAGATCGTATTTGAAAGAAAAGCTCTGGCATACGAAAAATAAGAATCATCTGCCCTGTAACCTGTGATAATATCAGCCTTATCAGTAACAGGAAGAAAATGTGAGATAATATACTCTGCTGTCCTTCTTTCAATCGGACTTGAATATCTGATATGACGGTTTTCCAATAATATTGCAATCCATTCAATGATACTGCGATCATTCAGTTTTAAAACTTTTAAACCATCCGTATTAAGGCTATATGTGCTGACAAAACCGCCTTTTTCTTCCCTGCACGCCCACTCCCGTGCAAGTTCAACATCTTCAGTACAATAAAACCCCTGACCATAGTCATTGGTGGTCTTTCCGTATCCGAATAACGGCTTTTCAACTATAACTTTTGATCCATGGTATATGATCACACTTTTCTCCTTATACTTCTAGGGTGGTAGTTATTAAATATTATACTTTTAGGGAAGCATATAATCAAGTATTAAAAAATCGGCCTGCCAAAAGGCAGGCCGATCAACTAAAATCCTTTTTTGAAAAGGTTATCATTCAAGATGTGCGTTTCTTAAAGTGCAGTAAGTACTGCCGCCGTCTTTGTAAATATCAAAGGTTCCGACGACAACGATCTCATCCCACACCTCAGGGTAGTCATCAGGAAATACATAGTCATCGGTAAGTTCGAATTCGATTCCCTGGGCGCAGCACTGTGTTGCATCCTGTATGATGCACGCATGGTATCTGACATCATTTTGCTCTTCATAGGCAGTGGAATAGTTTCCAAATATCCTTATCTTTTTGCCGATATAATCCTCAGGCTTTTGCATCATGTTAAATACAACGGAATAGATCACAACGCTTGAAAGAGTCGTAAGATCCACATCTATCTCACCGTCTGCAGACGAAAGATCCCCCACATATGAGATACTGTTTTCATTTGCAGAAGGATTTGTCAAAGTCTGATCCGCTGCTCCGGCATCTGCTTCTTTCTCCTGAAGGGAAGCATCCTCTAAAAGTCCGGGAGGCGTCTCCTGCTCAGATGCGGCCTGTCCTGCCACCTGCCCCGATGCCAGATCAGATGCAGCCTGCCCCGGTGCGGGATCTGCCAATACGTCCCCGGATCCATTCTGGGAAGTAAACGAAGCCGTCCTGTCAGCGGCCGCCGCAGAAGATCCGCATCCGGACGAAAAGAGCATTGCCGCAATGCAAAAACACGATAAGAATCTTTTACACAAAATATTTTTTCTCAAATTATCTTTTCTCATTTTTTTATTGCTCCAATAAGCGAGCATATTCCAAATACAACAACCTGCACTGCAACGATGGTGGATCCTACCGGTGTTCCGCTGATGATCGATATGATGATTCCGGAAAACGAACATACAACAGACAGGATAACGGAGCATATCGTTACGCTTCTGAAGCTGTTAAAAAGTCTCATGGACGAAAGCGCGGGAAATATCACAAGCGCAGAGATCAAAAGCGACCCCACAAGGTTCATGGCAATGACTATTATCACCGCAATGATCACGGCAACAATAAGGTTATATGCATCAGCCTTAACACCGGATGCTTTGGCAAAGTTTTCATCGAAGGTTACAGCAAATATCTTGTTGTAAAAAACCGTAAATACGATCAGTACGATAAACGAAAGAATATAGCATATGATAACCTTCTCGGAGGTAAGTGTAAGAAGCGATTTTGATCCGAAAAGTGTCGAGCACACATCTCCCGTAATATTCGGAGATGCGGAAAAGATATTCATCAAAAGATAACCGAAAGCAAGCGCAGATACCGAGATCATTGCAATTGCCGCATCTCCTTTTATCTTCGAATTATGACCGCCCTTCAAAAGAAGCACCGCACTTATTATCGTAACGGGAAGGATCAGAATCATATCATTTGTCAGATTTGCAACAGACGCTACGGCCATTGCTCCGAATGCTACATGGGACAGTCCGTCTCCGATAAAAGAAAATCTCTTGAGCACAAGCACAACACCCAGAAGAGATGAGCAAAGTGCGATCAGGACGCCCACTATGACGGCATACCTGACGAAGGGAAACTGAAATGCATCCATTAATTTCTGTATCATAATGTGCCTCCTTCGCCTGTCTCCTCTTTTTTTACATCTTCCTCACTCTGCTGATCATTCTTTACGCCTTCCTCATCCTGCTGATCTTTCTTCACGCCTGCTGCCATGCGGTGCAGCGAAGGCGGTATCATGCTTTTTGAAGCATCATTCATCTTACGATGAAGTTCTTCATCCATTTTTCTTATATATTCCTCTGTCGAGGAAAATGACACATTCTTACCGATATGAAGTATGTGACTTGCATACTTTATCACTTCATTTACATCATGAGAGATCATTATGATAGTCACGCCTTCTTTGTTAAGCTTTTCGATCAGCTCATACATCTGTGCCGTTACAACAGGATCAAGTCCGGACACAGGCTCATCCATAAGCAGGATCTTTTCGGCTGCACAAAGAGCTCTTGCAAGAAGGACTCTTTGCTGCTGTCCTCCCGACAGTTCACGATAGCATTTATCGGAAAGACCCGTTATACCCATTCTCTCCATATTTCCGGCCGCTATAGCCTTATCTTCGGCATTGTAAAAGGGCCTGAGCCCCATCTTTCCCTGACGTCCGGAAAGAACGATCTCCTTTACCGATGCGGGAAAATCTCTCTGGACAATAGTCTGCTGCGGAAGATAACCGATCTCGTTTTCCCTGAGATCATCGCCTCTTATTATCTCTCCGCTCACAGGCCTTTGAAGATTGAGAAGTGTCTTCATCAGTGTTGATTTTCCGGATCCGTTTTCTCCCACAATACAGAGGTAGTCGCCGGCATTTACGACAAAGCTTATGCCTGATGCCACGATCTGGGAGCCATATCCTACTGTAAGATTTTTTACTGTTAAAAGCGGCATATCATTTTCCTTTTAAAGCACATTATCCCCCGCAAATGCGGGGGGGTGTTATTTATGCATTATTATACAACTTCAATCTCTTTTTATTACAGAGCCTGGGTCAGTACCGCCAGATTATCCTCCATTACGGAAAGATATGTTAAGCCGTCTGCTATGTCCTGCTCGGTAACGGACTGCATGGAATTCATCTCAAGGATCTTCTGATCCTTCGACTGAGTATTGCTTACAACCGTTTTGGCAACATCATCCCCGGAACCGTCCACCGTAAGGACCGTATCAAGTCCCAGCTCATCAATCTTTTTTGCCAGAAATATGACCGTATCAAAACTTGCCTCAGTTTCGGATGAACAGCCTGAAAATGCGGCATAATACTCAAGTCCGTAGTCACTTACCATATATCTGAAAGGAAATCTGTCAGCAAAAAGAAGTGTCTTTCCTTCGGCAGAAGAAACCACATTCGTATATTTCCAGTCAAGGTCATCAAGCATCAGCTTATATGCATCCGCGTTTTTCCTGTACAAAGAGGCATTCTTCTCATCCGCTCTCATAAGGCCGGCAGCGATGACATCGGTAAGGATCTTGGCATTTTTCAAAGAAAGCCATATATGCTCATCGTACTCTATCTCACCTTCTTCATGGTGATGCTCATGATCTTCGTCTTCATCCTCATCATGATGCTCATCTTCCTGCATTCCATCGACTGTCTCTTCTTCAAAAACTTTATCTCCGAGAGATTCCATCATGTTGATGACAACCGCATCGTCATTAGTCATGTTCTTAACGGCATCTTGAGCCCATTCATCCGATTCTCCGCCGACATAGATGAACATATCTGCCCTGGATATGGTCATCAGATCGTCAACCGCAGGCTGATAGCTGTGCGTATCCACTCCGTCATCGAGAAGAAACACCACCCTTGCTCCCGCAGGATTATCACCAAGGACATTCATTGTCCAGTCATATCCGGGATAGCTCGTCGTAACGATCAGAAATTCATCATCCGATGCTGATGCGGCAGTTCCGCATCCTGCAAGACATCCGCATGTCATTACGGCACATATTACAAAAGCGATCATCTTTTTTATGGATTTCATTTTTTCATTCCCTCACATTGTTTCATCGAATCTTAGATGTGTGTTTTCTTTGTGCTCTCAGGTATTCGCATATTCTTAAGTATTCGCGCACTCCTCACACATTCCGTAAAATACGGTTCTTAACGGATCAAGTACGAATCCGTGATCATTCTTCAGATGATTTGCGATCTCTTTTAACTCATCGCAGTGTAGATGGATCAGCTTTCCGCATTTTTCACATTTACAGTGGAAGCACACACCGCTTCCTCCGTGTGAATCCCTGCTCACATATTCAAAACATGCGGGAGAATTCGCATCAAGGATGTATTTGTTCAGCAGTCCCTCATCCACCAGTTTCTCCATCTGCCTGTAGACAGTGGACTGGCCTATGGATGCTCCCTGTTCCTTAAAATACTCGCAGACATCACCGGCGGTGACATGTACGCCGGGTCTGCCTTCGAGATATCTCATCATTATCTCTCGCTGTTTTGTTCTGTATTTTGCTCCGGTTTCATTGTTTTTCATATGGACGTCCTTAAAAAAAAAAATAAAAATGAGAACTGTTCTCATTTTTATCATTTTAAAACTTATTTGTCAATAGATTTGAGAATGATTTTCAAATTCGTTTCAAAATCCGATGATCACTTATTTTTTGTTCTTCTGATCTTCTCCCCGGCGCTTCCGTATGTAAGTATAACGGACAGTGCCATGACAAGGCATGCGGCTGCCATCACAAGATAACAGAAGACCCAGAGGTTTCCGTGCCTTTGAACATAATATTCCATATATATCGTCATTCCCAGGCCCGAAAGGAAAAAGATGACCGATAAGATATGCCATATCCTGAACCTGTTTTTTCTGACCGACCGTCTTACCGCGGTTGCCATGGATACAATGAGAAAAATACCTGCAACCACCTGCATGAGCGACACAAATCCGTTGGATCTTAAAAATGATGCATCATATCTTGCACTGTCAAGAAGTGCCATGGACGAAAAATAACATACATAGGTATAGAGCACGCTTTTTTTCGTGAAATAAAAGATAAGGGATATGAATGTGATCAAAAGAAGCACCATGAATTTCCAGAAAAATACAGCTGTACGAAACTCACTGCCTGCTGCATCAACTGCTGTCTGAACACTTACTGGAAGTCCCTGGTATGCAGGATCAGTTATCACAGCCTTACCGCGGTCTGCACCGTTAAAAAGGGATACCAATGAAACCAGCGATAAAAACAGCATCTGGCCGGTTGCGCAGGCGCTGATGAATTCTTTCCTGTCCTCCTTAGCGCATATCATGGACGAAAAAAATGCGGCGACAAAAAAGCCCAGTACCATTCCGGCCTCATGATACGATCCCGTTATTGACCTGAATGCATTCCATACGCCTTTATATGTCTCGTAATGCGAATACCAATGTATGAGCCTTCCGAAAGCCCCTCCCCATATGGCAAAAAGAGGCAGATACAAAATGAGCCCTATGAGTTTTCTTGCCGCGCTTTTTTTATCCGGTGCTTTTTTCCCGGGAGCCGTGACAAGAGAAAAAGTAATGAGCCATGATGATATCAGAGACATTGCGGCGATAAGTACACCGTATCCTATGCTCACATTTCCTGCATATATCGCCGTTGTTGTTTCAAGATTCATTGTTCTTCCTCCGGAACCGCAGTCGCAAAATAGAGAATATCACTGACGGTTCTTTCAACGCCCCAGTCCACGTAGCTGTAAGGCTTGTCCCTCCAGATTATTTCCGCGGTCTGTCCTCCGTCAAGAGTGTAGGCATTGATACAACCCTTAAGCTGCATTATCTCCTGTGCTCCCTGAAGGACGCAGCACTGCTTATAGGGTGCCACATGCCCTATTGTCATGAGCAGATAATGGCCTTCTCCGATCTGACCTATTGCAGATCTTGAATATCTCTGCATGGTCTCACCTATCCTGTAATTCAGATTTGCTTTGGGAACTCCGTTATCAATAAGAACCGGACCGAAGGCAAGCGAAAATACGATATCGTTATCATCAACGAATTTCTGGGCTTCTTCCTTGGTCGACAGTTCTCCCGCATATGAAAAGATCATGTTGCCTTTTGAATCAAAAAAGCATGTATCAAGATGCGTCGTACATCTGTATACCTGCCTGTCATACACACATATACCGTACGGTCTGAACTTATAAAAGTCTCCGTTCATGGCAACAACGGCATTAGCCTGGCCCGCAAGAGCGGAGGCATATGTCTGGACTCCGTTTCCGAAAGTATCACCGGACAGTTTTCTCCTGATCTGGCTTCCGTCGGATACAAACACTTCCGCGAAATTACAGTAGCAGTTATTGCAATACTCCTTCCAGACTATGGCAAAGATTGAATCGTCCGCATAGTAATATATCTTCTGTCCCGCGGCAAATGTGACCCCCGGGTTAAAGACAAGTGGCTCATTACCGGTCAGATGCGTGTTTTCCGCAGCGATCTCATATATAAGTGAGGGGTCTGAAAGTTCATGATATTTTTCTTCATCCGGTTCATACCCGCAGGGAGAGCCCTCGGGAACAGTGTACATCTTGGGGATATACATAAGCTCCGATACGACACCGGACTTGGTATTGTTTTCATAAAGGGAGATGCTGTCGCAGAGATTTTTTTCAGAATCAGGTTCTCCGCAGACCCTGCATCCGATAACGCTCAAAAGATCAGCAGAAGGGATTATATTCCACTTTCCGTTATCGTATCTCAGATCGATGACTATATCATCTGCACTTGTCCCCATGCCGCCTTTTAAGACTTTTTCCGATGCGGATCTGTATGCATCTTCAACCACCCATGTCTCGTATGAATCGTCGTCACCGTATACTTCTCTTCTCGGGTGGCTTTGCACGATAGAATCAAGCTCTGATTCAAAAAGAGTTTTGATATTTTCCGAAGCAGATGACAGATCGGCATAATATACCCTTGCATTTATCCGGGCATCAAGATCCTTTATCTCAGGCTCTGACGTATATTCATAGGAAAAACCCTTTTGGATGATATCCATATACATGCCGGTTATATCATCGCCGTTTTCCGCATTTCTCGGGGTTTCGCCGCCATATAAAACATCATATCCTTCAGCGATCTTCCCTTCGGATAAAGTGCTTAAGAATGCATCCGCGGTTTCCATGGGGTTTCCTGCCGGATGAGCATACAAAAGATCCACTCCCGGATAAAAAATACAGACAAGTACGACCAAAGAACCGGACAGTACTCCAAAAACCCCGCTGAGAAAATGCATATGCCTGAAACGATACAGTATGAGCACCGCAGGTATCAGCATCATGGTAACAAAAAGAAGTACGCACAGAGCGCTGAAATGTGCACTGTCAAGTTTACTGATGGCATCCGAATATCTGCTTATGCTTTCCCCAATGATATCAAATAACAATTCTCCCCTACCTTTCATTCTCAGGAACAGCCGTAGCGAAATATATTATATCACTGACTTCCCTTTCTTCCCCGAAATCAACGAGGTTGTACATTTTGTTTTTCCACACTATCTCTGCAGTCTGGCCTCCATCAAGAGCGTAGGCATTTTCACAGCCCTTGAGGATCATGATGTTCTGCTCATCCTCAATATAACACCCAAGGGTTGAGGGCCATATGCAGCCTATTACAAGAAGCAGATAATGTCTTTCTCCCATCTGTCCTATTGCGGAACGGGAGTATGTATGCATGGTCTCGCCAATCCTGTAGTTAAGGTTGGCTTTAGGCACCCCGTGATCTACAAGTACAGGCCCGAAGGATGTGGAAAAAACAATATCATTATCATCCACAAACTGCTGTGCCTCTTCTTTGGACTTCAGGTCTCCGGCATAAGAAAAGATCAGGTCACCGTCTGATGTGAAAAAGCATGTATCAAGATTGGGAACAAACCTGCAGACAGTCCTGTCATAAACAGAGACGCCGTTAGCCCTGAATTTATAAAAATCCCCGTTCATGGCAATGACAGCCTTAGCTTCCGTAGCAAGAGCCGATGCACTTTTTTGGACACTGTTTCCGAAAGTGTCTCCGGATATCTTTCTCCTGAGCTGGCTTCCGTCAGATACAAACACCTCGGCAAATGTGCAGTAGGTATCATTACAGTATTCCTTCCATACGATGACGAAGATCGAATCATCGGAGTAATACTGCACCTTCTGGTTTCTTGCAAACTTTACATTGGGATCAAAAACAAGAGTTTCATCACCGATAAGATGTGAATTATCCGCGATCACCTCATCTATAAGATAAGGATCCTCAAGAACTGCATAAGCCCCGGGATCGGGTTCATAACCGCATACCGATCCTTCCGGTATCGAATACTGCTTGGGGATATACATAAGATCGGATACCACAGATGCCTTGATATTATTGCCGTATCTCAGGGCTCTGTCATAAAGATCCTTATCCGAATCGGGTTCTCCCAAAACTCCCGCTCCCATTATCCTTAAAAGATCATCCGTTGGAGTTATTCTCCACACGCCGTCAGCAAATTCAAGACCGATATTTATCTCTTCGGTGGAAGCCGGGATCTTTCCGCCCAGGATCTTTTTTTCCGCCGCATCATATGCGCTGTCGATCACCCATTCCTCGTAGGAATCATCCTCACGGTATACCTCTTTTCTGGGATGACTCTGAACGATGTCGTCAAGTTCACGGTAAAATTCATCCTTCATTCCGGCTGTCATGGTATCAAGATCCGTAAAGCTGACTCTGGCATCAATCCGTGCGCTCAGACCGCTTACTGTCATATCCCCTGCATATTCACAGGAAAAACCGTCTGCAATGAGCCTGTAATAGGGATTGTCCTCTGGGGCACCGGTTTCTTCCGTTGTTACGGCTTCTGCACGCAGGGCATCATACCCTTCTGCCATCCTTCCCTCGGACAATGCGGCAAAAAAAGAATCCACAGACGCCTTCGGATCACCGCCCGGATGTGCATAGAGCATTTTTACTTCGGGAAAAAAAATACAGACAAAAGTGATAAATGATGCGGGGATAAGTGCGAGAAGCGATGCAAAGAGCTTTATGTGCCTAAACCTTGCAAGAACGATAAGTGCGGCAATGATCATAAGATATGCAAAAACCGCTGAAAGTAAAGCCTGAAAATGTCTCTCATCCAGAGATGGTACCGCATTTATGAATCTTCCGATGCTTTCAAACACAACCTCAAAAAACAAATTTTACCCTCAAAAAAAATTTTTTATAATTTGTTCGATTGAACTTCCTGTTATAAATATATAAAATGCGATTACGAACAAATGTTTGGTGTGCATTATGAGCAAGGTATATGTTGAAGTAACCGCAAAATTTGATAAGGACGGCAGGGTGGAACCTGTCCAGGTCTCATGGACCGACGGCACCAGATATCATGTGGATAAGGTGGTAGGCGTCTGCCGGGCCGCATCCACAGGCGGCGGTGGCATAGGGATACGCTATACCTGCAGGATCTGCGGAAGGAATGCTTATGTCTTCTACTCCGAAAATGAACGCAGATGGTTCGTCGAAGGAAAGGACAAAGGACGTACCGACTGGATATACACCGTCATCTGACTCTTTTTCGCTATTCTATTACCATCGAGGCACAGTCAAGATCGGTAAGAAGATTATATTTTTTTCCGGTCTTAAAGCCTACAACTATGGGTCTCATGGGATAACCCGGATTGTTCTCAACCACACGGGCAAGCTCGCCGTTTGACAGCTGTACATATGAATCCACCGGGAAGATTATCACGGAATTCATAAAGCTTTGTATCGCTCTGGTGTCGAGCTCAACGGACATTCCCAGTATCATCTCAAGGGCATCTCTTTTGGGGAATCCTTTTTTGTAAGGGCGCTCTGTGACAAGAGCATCATAAATATCCGCAACGGACAGGATCTTGGCGTATTTTCCGATGACGTCACCGTTTATACCAAGGGGATATCCTTTGCCGTTCATCTTCTCATGATGCTGCAGCACGCCTTTCATGATATTGTCATTAAATGCATCCTTCTCCTTCAGGATCTTGAATCCAAAGAGCGTATGCTGCTTCATAAGTGCGAATTCATCATCATCAAGTTTTCCGGGCTTATTCAAAACCTCTAAAGGGATCTCTGATTTTCCAAGATCGTGCAAAAGTCCCGAGATCGCTATCTCATGGACTTCCTCATCCGAAAGCCCGTAGTTTTTTCCGATTATCATTCCCATGGTGGCAACGTCAACACTGTGCTTGAATGTATATTCATCGCTTACCTTTATGAGATTGATATCCACCGCTACGGCGTTATTGGATTCGATGGCTTTTATGAGTTCGCCGGTAACATTATTTGTGGTCTCAAGAAAATTATCGGACTGCACATTGTCATAAAGGAACTGGACGCCTTCACCGACGCGCTTTATTACCTCACTGTTTAATGTGACTTTGCTCTTGTCCTCAACACGGCTTTTTTCTATAAGCTCTCTGGTATATGCAGGGAGCTGTGCTTCAATGGAATGAATCTCATCGGGATCGGGTTCACCTTCTGAGATGTATATCCCCCCGATGGATTTTTTCTGCAGATATTCGATCTGGAAATCGTCAAGATATGCTCCTTTGGCAATAAGCTCACGTCCTGTTTTATCCAGGATAGCCTGATCGATCTTCATTCCGGGCTGGAGTACCCTTGTACTCATGAATTTTCTTTTAACCATCTAATGCACCGGTCCCCAAATACTTCTCATAAGTTTCAAAAAAACTGCTGGTTCTGACCTCATCGTCGGACGACAGGTTAACAGTTTTCCAAAGCTCTGTGTTCAGGTTTCTCACAAGATTTTCAAGATACTCATTGTATATCTTCTCGAACTCTTCATCCCGAAGGCGGTCAGTTACCAGGATCTTATTGGCATCGGTCTGGTCTCTGTCAATAGTACTGATGCACTGCATAAGATATATTCCGTCAGCGGTCTCCACGATTTCGCTCACTTCTCCGGAAGCAAGTCCGAAAGCCGCTTCCTCAACGGCAGCATCCATGGTTCCCTTACCGAAGGTGATCACGGATTCTTTTGCCTCATTGTATTTTGCGGCTTCAGTCTCAAAATCAAGAGTTCCGTTAATGATCCCGGTCCTTATATCCCGCAGAGTGTCATACACTCTTTGTCTGTCACTGTCGGCATATGATATGAACGAATCCCCGTTCTTATACGAAGTTCTCATATAAATGATCCGCACCTTGACAAATCTTGCTTCATCATCCGAAATTTCGGGTGAAATATCGGCGATTATATCTTCATACGCTTTTTTTGCAAGAGCCATTTCGAGATACATATTTTTTATAAGCTCTTCATCTGCGCCAAAGAATTCTTTTTCATGATCGGTCAGGGATGAATAATATTCGGAAGCCGCCATGGAAGCTTTGTCAGTTTCTGCCGGACTTAGGGAAAGACCTCTGTCAAGCGCAAGAAGATACATGGTCTTAACCTGGGCGAGCTGTGCAAGAGCAATATTCTTGACACTCTCTTCGAGAGTCATGCCGTTTTCTTCAACATCCCATATCTCCTCGCCATACACATTTTCATAGGTCTTCTGGATGTTGGTAAGGTAGATGCTCAGTTCCGCAAGAGTGGCACTCTGACTTCCGACTACGAATATCTCATCCTTCTCAAAACCCGTCGTAAGCACAACCTGTGCCTTGCCGCATCCGGTAAGGATGCAAAGGATAAGTAATG
>ODAI012546634.1_pt1 | contig 18164 bp, 18 predicted proteins | sample 1539321 | NCBI WGS metagenome assembly ODAI01 (sample SAMN02144231, study PRJEB22623) | gut metagenome | biome: sheep rumen | host: Ovis aries | place: New Zealand | reverse complement strand
TGAGTATAAACAAAACTGTCAAATACAGAAAGATTTTGTAAATCTGTTATATTAGCTCTATTGTCATCTCCTTCAGCATATGGAGAAGCTACTTTATACACATTTCCAGGGGCAACAGCTCCAGATTCCCAAACAGAAATATATGAATACTGAGAATCCAACGTTAACGTCTGAGTACTTATATTATAGTAACCTCCGCATAAAAACGGATACACTTTGTTAAATTCTGCATCTGTTAAATCATCTATAATAGTAATATTCCTGTCACTCGGATTAGAATAGTTATAACGAGGAGTTTCTCCTTTAGGCCAGTAGCATTTCCTAATTCTGTTAGTGCTAGGGGCAATACCAGAAAGAGGAACTACTGCTAACATTACAACTATACAATCTGTAATTGTTCCGTTTATTTCTATCTTTTCAGTATAGTCATAGTTACTGAAATTCCCATAAGCATTAGCAACAAACAAATAAGCTTGTTCATATGTTGGAGATGTCGAATCTAGATTTGATACACCTAAAGCACAACAGGTTTTGTACTTAGGGCTTGATTGAGAATCATAAACATCTTGGACACTAGCTGTTTTGTAAGAAGCAAAGTCTTCTATCCACGAAGCTCCTAATTTAGTAGCTACCGTATTTAAGTTATTACTAAAAACTTTGTTAATAACCTTATGTTTACCAAAAATTGTAGAACTGTTTGTAATATCTTCCCAGTAACCGTTAACATCATACTTACCTGTGTATATTCCATTGTACGGAGTTTCTAGTTTTATCTCATTCTCGTCCTCATCATCTTGAATCTCATAATAAAAACAAGGTAGGATATTTATCTTATCATCATCATCTAATCCTAAATAAAAAAAGGCGTGATAATCTGTATCAAATGTTATTGGTGTTGATGCAGATATGGTTTTAAAACCAGAAGAAATAATAGTGTTATCTTGGAGGTCATCACAATATATTTTAGTTGCCTCATTAACATGAGAATAGTCAAGATTTCCCCAATACTGTTGAGTGCCTTTACCCAGTTGAAGACCTTCATCACCAGTTCTGTATAACTGTGCTCCATAATTCAAAGAAAAGTTAACCTCAGTATTTAAATAACGAGGCGCTTTTGAAAACAAATGGTTATAGAAAGTTTTGTTTTTTAATTGTAAAGGTGTTACAGTAAGACTTACCCCGCCAGCAGGTTCATTTGGATATTGTACTTTATCTTCAGATACGTTAAATCCAACTATACTTTGTGTAAAATGCCACATGTGTATGTTGTAATAGTCTTTAAATGCAGCAGCCAATAATGTAGCACTTTGGTACCATCTTGGGGCACAATACATACAATCAGCATATAAAGGATTTATATTACCAACATTTGAATATGCTACTTTATAGCCACTTATAAGATAATCCTCAACTCCTGGAGTATAATCCAATTCTATTCCAATAGGATCAACCGTTACCTCAGCAGTACTATAGTTAGATGTTAGTGGAACACAACCAATAATTCTAAATTTAGGAGCACCTTTTATAGAGTTGGTATTCTCATTTAAATCTGGGGAATATAAATCAACAATAGACTCATCAATGTAAAAATTAATATCCTGTCCTGTTTTATTAAAATTTGAGGAATCCGCCTTTATGAATTCAAATGGCATGGTGTGATAGTACTCCACAATTTCTCCTGTATCTGGGTTCAGTATTTTTTCATTTGGAGAATAAGTAGCCAACTCACTCCCTTTATTAGAAGCACTTTCTAAAGGCTCTAAATGATGACAAGGAATTTGTCTAAATTTATAAATTTCTGTCCCAACATCAGTTTTCTTTGTATTCCTCGGTCTCATTATCCAAGAACTAAATGTGTGTGGGGCATTCAAGGTTCTTAAAGAAGGAGAAAACATTGTTGGATTTACAACACCCTGAGCAATAATACTTCTACCATTTGAATACTCAGAATCAGCCATTACCAATCTATAATTAACAAATCCTTCTTCCAGCGCATCAGAAAAAATAGTTGAGTAAGCACCTCGCACTAATGTTATGTTGCTAACATCAAAGGTATCATCAGTGCTATTATATGTAGGACGATAAGTTATTTTCTTATCCCCAATCCATACTATTTCAGACCATTGTCCCTGTTTGTTTTGGAACTGTATACCAAACCTGTATATCTCACCAACCTTAAACGTCTTAATGTCTATAGACTCACTGTCTTTCTGTAGTGTGTAAGGGTAATAAGCGTTAAAAGTAGCACCATTTGAAGGAAGTGTTTTATGAGTTTCTACCAAAAGCTTCGCTTCTTTTATGCCCTCACTATTTTCTTGTATGGTTAGAGCAATTTTCTCTTTAAGAACACTACTTATAACAACCCCATCTGTCTTCAATCCACCTATAAAAAGAGTACCGTCTTTTTGTGCAATAGTCTTTGCGAACAAAGGAGTACCACCAACAAAGAATATTTGTGATGGATCTAGGGTCTCTTGTCCTATGCCATTATCTTGCAATGTATAAGATTGTGAATTCTCATCTAATTTGATTTCTTTTACTAAGTTAACAGTAATACCACCGTTAAAGGTGGTTCTTCTAACAGAGTACAATCTGAGGTATTCAAATTTAGAGGAATCTACATTGTCTATTGTAATATCAAAAGCACACCCTGTTTTATCAGCACTAGCCCCTCTTGTTTTCAAATCTATTGAATACAAGAAAGACTGTCCTGCTATAAGGGTCTCTGACATATTATGATTGAAATAGGATACAAAATATTGTATTGTTCCAGCTGGTAATTCTGAAGCAACATTAAAATTCTTTGTTGCTGTAATTTGAGGAATAGCGTTTCCTATTTGCGGATAAAAATCAAAGTTAGTATCAGCATCATAAGGAGTAAAAGTGCCACCATTTCTTTCTCCTTCTGTTATAATGTTTATTACCCTTGGATAATTATTACTACCATTAGATGTCCAACCATCTACCCAATATACCTTCTGCACCTTGTCATTCTCATAATAAAAAGTAGAGTCAATGGGTTGATTGGCATGAAAATTCAAATTACCTTCGTAAAGAGTTTTGAATTGATTATTAATTGGAATTGTGGCAGGAACATCTAAGTCTATTCTATATATATAATCTTTATTTGTATCGTGAGTAAACACAACTATATATTTATTACACAATATAGAATTTAGCACAACACCTTTCATTATTGTGCCAAGAATCTTTTTAGGAGATTTGATGTTGGTGATAGAAGCAAGTGTGCCATCACCAGTAGCTTGTATTCTAATATTTAAATTCTTGTATGCAAAATCCTTACCTTCTTTACTAATAGACAAGTCTTGTTGCATACCTGTATTATTGAGTATAACTTGCTTCAAATTCATACTTAATGTCTTTTATAGTGTTCAGGGAGACCTGTAGTCTCAAATCCTTTTTCAAATTCGTGTGTCTTCTGTAACAGTTGATTATGAGCATTTGAAATGTTCTCCATCTCTGAATAAGAAGGCATTTTTAATTCGCTAGATAATTGTCCAGCTGCCCAAGCATATTCTTGCTGAGTATTCTGCAACACATTCTGACTAATCTTGTTTGTGTCAAAATACTTTGTAAATCTGTCTTGTTTAATGTATAAGCATAACGCATTCTTATATTTTTCATTATCAAGAATCATAGGATAACCCTCATTATCAACAGGAATAGCATTATAAGCTACTTCTAATTTAGCTTCTTTAAAGGTAGTGAAGATAAAGTTACCTTGTGTTTTAAAAGCCCTCTCATAAGATTTAGGTCTAAAGAATGTGCCACTAATATAAGATAAAGCAACATTATCTTTAATATCTTTCACTTGAATAACAGAGATTAAGTCGCATGGTAACTCTCCTCTATAATTCTTAACCTCTACAACAGCGTGTTTTTCTGTGTATAGTTGAGGAATGTTGAATATACCATTAAACTTAATAACATATCCTACTACCTGTTCAAGGGTTAAATCCTGAAGCAGTTCATGTTGAGTTAACTCGTCTAGAATAACTCTTATGTTTGTGTATCTTATATTATTTACCATATAAATTAAAAGCGTCTATAAGACCTTGTTTAGCTCTATTGTTCAACTCTAAATATAATGTTCTTACAGGCTTGAAACAAATAAGAGTTTTATTCGGATAATTTGCTTTATTCCTGTTATAGAAAACTAAAAACTTACTATTAGAGCCCTCACTTCTTACAAGTGTTTTGGATTCCCTAGCTTCTTCGTCTGTTCTCCATAATTCCAATGTAGCATTCCAATTAATACCCCTATTTGTTTTTACTTCACCGTCAACAAATTTTACAAAGATTGGTATCTTTCTTACCTCAAGCATTCCCATTTTCTGTGGGAGATTTACATCTCTGCTTTCTAACAGTTCATCAGATAGTAATTTATTAGTTTCCCTTACTATCTTGTAAAAATCTGTTTCTGGTACAGTATTATTACCAAAAGCCTTATTCTTTTTACACCACCTGTAAGCTTCCCTTACACCAACAGAATTTGTTATTTTATGTACACGCTTCTCAGATAGTTTCAAAACTCTTCTCCTAAATTCTTTTGAATCCTCACTCATTGCCCTCTACTAAATCTCTATAACTCTTTTTCATATTTTGTCTAACATATGTAGCAATATCTGCTAAACTGTCCGAAGCATCGTTTTTCCCATCACTTGCCCTCCATGCCATTCCTAAAGCATCTTTAACAACTCTTGCTATAAGATCAGGTACAAGTGCTACTTCTAATGGAAAGTCTCTCTCCATTTCATCACATACTATCTTGTCTCCATTATCATCACAAGCAAGTTCTGAAGCTTTCTCATAATCCTCAAATAAACCTTTAAGTCTTAATGTTTCAAGATATTTAGCTTGAGGGTTAGAAGAAGAAAGATAGAGATGCTTGTCTGGACCAATAGCAACATAAATAAAGTTTCTTTTCCACTTATTAAACCCAACTGCTTTCAATCTAGGAAATGGAACAAACACTATGTTCTCACTTTCAAAACCATTAAAGAGATAAATAGAGGGACTTCCTATAGGCATTAGCTGTGGAATTTCTTCAACGCTTTTTAATATTGGACCAATTGTACAGGGAATTGAATCTGTTTCCGTTAAAGTAAGACATATTGTTTGATAGTTACTTTCGGGTATAAGTTTTTTTATATTATGATACTGCTGTAACAAAGCTCCTCTATATTTACTTAAAAGAAATACAATGTGAGCCTCATTAACATAAGAATCATCACTAAAAGCTTTTATAGCGTCTAGACAATAATATACTATTTCATTAACTTTCATAGTTACGTCAATATATAATAAAACACCTGCAAATATACAAATAAAATTTGAAATTTGCAAGCGTTTTAATAAAATGTTAAGACATTGTATAAAAATATTTATTAGTAATTACCGTGAGTTATAGCTATTTCTATGTTCTTATCGATATAAGACGGGTTGGCTGGTAATGGTAATCCTGATAATTTTATTCTATTTGGACTAGTCTGAAATTCTTCTACTCTGGCAGTACCAAGAGATGTCCCTGTAGTCAAATCTTTAATCACAAAAACATCCCCAACAAACGCCAATTCATATAGATAGTCAACATTATGAAGGATTGTTATTTTTTCACTAGTCCTGTCATACTCATAAATAATATCTGTTCCGTTCACTTTCAAGAAAGGCCTACTATCGCCGTAGTCATAAATAGCAGTAATATCATATTCTACAGAACTTTTCTTTTCAAATTCCATGAGTCTAGAATATACCTTATCACAAAACTCCTTATCTGACTTTTTGCTAATAGCTGTATATACACCGCCACTAGTAACAAGTCCAGCACTTCCGCTACGAGGAGTAGTATCTGGATCTTGAAGAGCCCTATCTAAATTTTCTATATTATCTGGAGTAATTGTAGTATCGCCACCACTATCTGAATTAGCTACTGCTATAGAAATAGCACCCTCATCACCGTCAATACTTATACTTGTATTTCCATTAAAAATAGTGTCATGTGAATGTCCTACATCTGATTTATTTCGTAATGCTTCATATACAGTATCACTAGTAACAAAATTATCACTCCCACTTGTGGGTGTAGTATCAGGATTAGTGAGAGCTCTATTTAAGTTTGGCATATTATCTACATTAATAACAGCCGTTTCTGGTGGCCTGGTTACATCATTTGTAACAAATAATGTAATAGAACCTATGGTATCTTCGTTTGATACACCAACAAAAGCTCTGGCTTTTTGCGAAGATGTAGTAATAATATCATGTGTGTGGTTCGTAAGAGCAAAACTTGAAGAACTAAATCCGCTGTTTAACAAATTACCGCTTCTATCTAAGCTTGCAAAATTACCTTCTGTAGCTCCTACAACTTTATCTGTTTTATGAGACAAGGCTTCTTCTGGAAGAGTAGACCAGTCATAATCTTCTATAGCTTGTACTACGCGAGTAGTAATATCTCCTTCAACTTGAGCCTTCCAAGTTTCAATATCACCAATCTGACTATCTATAATAGTTTGCCATTCCTTTAACTCATTGATGATGGCGTCTTTTTCCTCAATCCATTTAATTATATAATCCAAAGACACTTTAGGCTTCTTTGGGCAGCACATACCAAACATTTTTATCATATCAAACAATTTTGTTTTAAGCATTCTTTTAAACTACATATTATCTCTAACTGCTCACAGCTAGCAATTAATGGTAAGTTTGGATCTTGTTCAAGTTCTATAATATAATCAAGTAGTACTACTGCCTTTACTGTAGCTATGGGAAGATAGAATGAAATAACAAGTGTTTCACAATAACCGTCCAATACATTAAGCAGCTCCTCCATGACATCCACATTTTTTGATAGGTTTAACTTTCTTATTGCTATAAAACATTTTCCAATACTTAGCAGCATCACAATAAGCCCCACAACACAATGCTGTTTCAATAGCTTTTATTTGAAGGATTTTATCAAGAAACTCTCTTGGAATGTTGCAATCTTCTTTAATGGTTTTTGCAAGTTCTAGTGCTGAAAGTCTTAAAATGGTAAGATTGTATAGTGGTATAGTAAGTTGAGTTTCACTACAACTGTCCTCGTCTCCATCTATAATCTGCATATGAATAAAGGTAAGGTTCTTCTGAGAAACCTCTATGCTATATTGAAGCTTATAGACTTCATATGTTTTTTGTGTAGAAGGATCTGTGTACTCACTAAGTTTTTCCTCAAACAATATTTCAAAAGCCTCTTTTCTAGTTTTCCCCTTCTTCACTAGGTCATCCATATAATCTGTGCCTACATCACTAGCACAATCACTATCAAGCAAATCATCTTGATTATATACTCTAAAATTATAGAGATAGTCACCAGCAGGTATTGAAATTGTCAAATCCAATTTACCGCCACTAAGACCAAATCCAATATCTTCAACTTTAATTAAACTCATAATATAAAATAAAAAATAAAGGAGGAACCTTTAAGTCCCTCCTTTGAATTAAAGGTTTTAATTATGCCTCAAGAGTAGCAATTCTTTCCTCATGGTCTGCAAGAGTAGCATCTACACCTACAACACCAATTGCACTAAGAATGTTAGAAGTGCTAACAGAGCCATCGTGGTCTACAACCAAAGTAAGTTGCTTTTCAGACTTCTCAGGAGAAGTATTTCTACCGATATAATAGAAATAGATTTCTACAGCATCAAACATCTTGGTAACATCTGCATCACTAATTGCATACTTAGTTCTGATATTATTCGGATAGCCAGCCTCTCTCAGTTGGTCACCAATCTCACCATGGCATTCATACTCAAGGTCTGCCATATCATAACCATTAGGAATAACAGTAGAGGTAGTCTCAACCTTAACCAAACCGCTTTCACCATCAGTTACAAACGGTTGTACTTCATCACCATTAGAAATAACAGTATGCGGAGCAACATCAAAATGTACAGTCTGTTTCGGGAATGTTCCTCTATACCAAGTCATTTGCTCTTTTTCCTCGATAATAAGATAAATGTGACTGGAGGTATAGACAGAGGTGTTATACTTAGAATCAAACTTAACCTCTACAGCACCAGTACCAGCAGCTGCTGTAGCAAGTTTAAAGGTAAAGAAATCATTCAGATGAGCATCTCTTCTAAAGTTCATTGCAAAAGACTTAGCAAGTCTAAACAGCAATTCAGTTTTACTCATACCAGTAATAGCATGTGCTGCACCATACTTAGCAAGAACACTATTTTCTGCAATAGTCTGATAATTGTGTACAAGAATGTCTACAATGTAGTCCTCGCCTGCAATCGGGTCTTCAACCAACTCCAGAACTGCTTTCTTCAGCGGAGTACCCTTACCAGCAACTTCCTCAATTCTAGCTTGATCCTTAACAATGAAATCACTAACGATAAGTTTACCATCAGGATTTACATATTGCAGCTGAATATACTCCTTACCACTCAATTTAACATTAGTGCCTTTAATAACTTTCAAATCACCAGGAGTAGTCATAGCCTGGTCTCCAGTCTTAATGGCTTTTACATAAAACAAGTTTCTAACTTGAGTTCCGTTCATTTTATAAAATGTATTTAATTAAACATATAGGTCAAAGACCCATTAATTATTTGTTGATTTATATGCTGCTATAGCTAAATTAACAGCTGTTTCTACGATAGTTCTATGAATAGCAGTTAGAAGTTCACTACCTTGTCCATTATAATCAGAATCAAATTCTGTGGACTTGTTGTCATTAATAGTAAGAGAAGCATCACCAGTACCAATAATTATCGGTTTTGGTCTTCTCAAATACCTCATAGTGTAAGTATAATTTTTGTAGTTAGCAGAAGTAACTATCTCAATTACACCTTCTGTATTCAATCTCAAAACCTCGTCCTTTCTTGCTCTTCTAAAAGGATTTCTTCTTATCCTGTGATACTCATCAACTAGTACAGGTTTAACTGCAACTCTTCTACCATTATCACAATGATTATCACTGGTAAGGGTAATGTACTCATAAACGATATACCAAGCTTCCTTGGGGAATACAAAGAATTTTGAATTATTCTCAACTCCTGTTCTTTTGGTACTGTCTTCCTTACATTCCTCTGTAACAACTAAAGGATTTATACATTCCCTTAGTTTTTCAGAACCTTCAAAAGAACCATCGTATATAGCTGTTACTATTTGTTCTTGAGCTTTAGTCAAAAAGACACTCTTCTCATAAGCATCAATACCAGGTGCCATGTTACTGGCTATATTGTTGTAAAGAATGTCAAACTCAAGAGCCATCTCTTGACTAGTCATATTATTTATCTTCCTTTACTTGTGCCTCCAAACCAAATTTAATCTCTTGATTCTTCGGATTATTTAAGAAATTAATTGCATACTGTAGTGTAGGGTCTTTACCCTCATCACACATAGGAGTTTTACTCTTACTGGATTTAAGGTAATAAAAGTCTCCCATTTTTGTTATAAGACCCTTAGTAATTGCCTTACCAATAAGCACTCTAGTAGGAATAGTCGGGTCTGTAAGAACTTTATAAACTTCTTTGTAAGAAGTATCAATCAACTCATCGAGCTTATTAGCCAAGAAGTTAATGTCAGTATCACTAGCAAGAGGTCTTCTCTCAAGCATCTCTACTACTACTTTAAGGGTATCATAATCATTCTCAATCTTACCTGCCAACTTGTAGCATTCTACTTTAAGTTTTCTCTTATCAGTAGCCATACTCATCTCTGTACCATCCTCTACAATAACAAATCTATAAGTACTCAGAGGTCTTTCATTCAGAGCCTTTAAAGAAGGACAAATAAGATTTGTGTTGGCAAGCAAAACCTTGTATTTAATATAATCATCAGGATTGCTTAAATCAAGAATAGTATCTTCTTTACCAAGGTTTACAGAGTAATTATCCCAATAATTATCTACTTTATTGTGCACACTAAGATTCTGACCGAAAAGCTCTTCAAAAAACGTCTTCTCATCATTAGTAAGTACATTCTTATAGTTGCCACTAGAGCCAATAACAGGTACTGTAATAGTTACTACAGCAGCCTCAGCCATACCCCCATAAAGAACGTGATGTGGATCAGAAATATTACCTTTTTTAGGTACAAGTCTAACTGTTACAGTTTCCCTTCTCAGGGGATTAAATTTAATTTTTTCTTCCATTTTATTCTCCAATTAAAAATTGTGAGAAAGAGAAGTTATCAGCTTCTCTTTCCCTAGGTTTAGATTAATAAACCAATACCGAAGGAATCAGTGACATGGTTCTAGTCGGGTCATAAACAATAGCACCAAAAGTACCCATTCTAGACATGCTAGCGGAGTCCTCATCATATGATGCATTCTCATTGTTATATTGACCATTCCACGGGTTTCTCAATCCCCACCGATACTGCATTACTTCAGGTCTGTTCTTAGCAACAACCTTTTGAATATTAGCACTTTGAGAAGTACCCATATCCCAAATGTCAAATCTACTGGATTGAGCAGGTTTACCATCGAGCAGAATCTTATTTCTTACTCTGTCGTCATAAGACGGGTCTACCTCAACCTTTACAGCAATACCATTAGGAGCAAGCCATTCAGTAAATTGGAAACCTGCCTTAAGAGCATTTCTATGAAGTTCGGAACTTGTTTTAGCAATTGCGCCAATAGAAGCAGCATCTACCTGCATATTGAACCAACCGCTAGTCTCCTCTTTTACTGCCTTATGGAATTTAATAGCACCTTGCTGACCAGTCTTCAAAACGAAGGTTCTGTCACCAAAACCATATTTATTCTCAGTCAGGTTATAAAGAATATCCTCAATAAGACCAATAGAGAATCTATTGTAATATCTTACATTGGCAACCTCAGTTTGAGCATAAATACCATCACCTTCTCTGATTACCTCACCAGACTTATCAAAGTCCATGTACTCACCATTGTCATTTCTATTGCTTCTAGAGTAAGCAATAACATCAGACTTGTACTCCGACCAAGTTTTCTCAAACTCCCAGTTCTCTAAGTGCATCCACATGGTAGTGTCAACCATCTTACCATCAGAATTTACAACAGGAACTACCATTGCAATCTTTTGGTCCATAAGATCACCAGACATCTTATGTGAAAGTCTAATCTGAGAGAACTCATTTCTCATAGAAGCAGGGGTGGCATGTCTCAAACCTCCAACATCACGTGAAAGACCTCTAGATACAGGAGCGTGACCATAACTAAATCTCTTGCCAGGGAGTAGTTGCTCAGCAGGCATACCATCAGTATTAGTACCGAAGAGTTGTACAGTATAAACATACTCGGTGTTTCTTTTCTGTACAGGACCCATAACTCTCAACGGATAAGCTTCATTAAGTTCTCCATACAACAGCTCACCATCGAAAAACCACTCTTCAGCGAATACAAGTTCAAAGAGCTGCTTATCTTTACCAATAAGACCCGTGGTAGAGGTAGTAACTACTTGACCATCTTCAGCAACTGCATATTTCAACGGAATATTTCTTCTGGTACTTCCTACTACATCCCATGTATAATCTTGGTCAGTCTCGAACTCTTTAACAGAGAATTGAGAAAGGAAAATATCAAGGTTCTTACCTTGATTAACAGCAAGCAACTCTACAATAACAGGACTAGCTGATTGGGGTGCTAACTGCATGTAACGCCCAAGGTTATTCTGCTTATCAATATCTTTAGCCCAACCTTGGAAATTCAGCGTTTGAAATCTTTGTAATTTACCAGCCATATTAATATTAATTGTTAGTATTTTTAGCGTTTCCACATATCAGGAGAAGCTAGCTGGAAGGTATTGAAATTAGTATCTTCATCTTTGAAATTCAAATCAATACCCCCAGATGCAGTTCTTCTTGAATTATTAACCACATCTTCAAGTTCAAGCATAGCTTTTTTCTTAGCTTTCTTGATAGTTTCTCCTGCAATCTTCTCAGGATTCTTAAACTTATCTGACATAGCAAACAATAGAGCAATCTTCATCTGAAATTCATCAGGGTGTTCTGTTGCGTATTTCTGCAACTCTGATTGATAAGTACCATCTTCTTTCTTGTGTACTGGTTTAAGCCAGTAATCAAGTGCTTTTTGTCTAGTAACTTTATCAACTGCTACACCTCCCAAGATGTTTTCATCTTCAAGAATTGCTTTCTTAGCTTTAGTCAAAGCTGCTTCTTGCTGCTTTTTAGCTTCCTGAGCCTGTCTCTTACCTTCTTCAATAAGAGCAGCATATTTCTCTTTGGTAGAGGTTTTAAGTTCTTCAATGAAGTCTTTAGCATCCTCTACATCAGTACCACTAGAAAAAGCTCTATCAACCATCTTTTGAGCTCTTTCTTGTGATTCTCCTTTATCTATATAGTACTGATAGATGACTGCTTTTCTAAGGTTTTCTCCCTCAGCAGTTTCTGCTTCCAGATTTTCAGAACTTACATTATCTAATGCTTGTATTGTACTCTCGTATTGTTGAATTGTAGTCTTCTCAATTCCAACATTAAGAGCATCGAGGACTCTCTTTTGTTGCTCATCAAATCTGGATTCTACATATTTATCCATTACAGCAACAAGAGATTGTCCGTCTTTCACATCTTTGAGGTCATCTTCAGAAAGAGTAGAAAGAACCCCCTCTTCATACATAGCATAGGCAATGGAAGAGTAAGGATTTTTAGGAGAAGAGCCTGTCTCTGTCTTTGAGGTAGGTTCTTTCTTATCTTCTTTATCCTCGTCTTCATTACCTACTTTCTCTGACTCAGGTTCCTTCTTTCCAAACAATTCTTTTACAGTTGGAACCTCAGCCTCGGTAACATCTTCTTGTTCTTCATTATCTGGCTCTTTAGTATCAGTACCAGTATCAGTCTTTTTTTCCTGAGTATCATCAGGTTCAGAACTAAACAGACTCTCAATCTGAGCTGCGTCTGTTATCATTCCTCCAATAGTGTAATTATCCATTCTAACTTCTCCTTAAATTTTTCACAAATTTATACAAAGTTTTTGAATTATGCAATATGTTTAAGGATTAGATAAGGATTAATTAAGAAAAAGTTTATACTCATTCACTAAATTTCCCTTTACTAAATAAATCTAATGTGGCTTCTCTGCAATGATTACACAAGAATTTCTTTGCTATAGGAAATAATTTCTTTCCAATACTTCCAGCAAGATACTGAAACTCTTCTCCATAAGGGTCGATGTGACAATACTGGGCTATATGAATTGCCAAATGTCCTTTCTCATGGTCAAATGTACTCTGAAATTCTTCTGGAGAAGTAGTCAGACCTATAACCATTAAAGACCTCTTATTAATATAGTCTGTAAAGGTAAATCCAGTATTGTACTCATAATTCTCCATTAAATCCATTACGCTGCCATATTCCTTTATTGTAGGATTATAGCTTTCTAATTCTTTTAATATCTCATCAGAATAATAAGCATCTACCGCATAATATACCTTTACAGACCAATTATATTTTCTCAAGTAAATTTCTTGTATTATCATAACATGTCCTCCCATATAACAGGAATACCTTTTCCTATAAGGTCAGCATAAAAACGTGTAAATGGAAGTTCATTGTATCCGTCATAGTCGTCACAATAGTCCTTTACAAACTTTGCGAGATGTGCTTCATCTGGTACAGAAGAACCTAAGTAATCTGCTTTACACATATTGGCTACAAATACATAATCATAACCAAACTTATTATCCAGTTCTATACCATTCTTTGCAAGAAGAAGGTCAAGAGCTTCCTTTGTTATAGGAACAATTCTTTCTCCATTATCCTTCTTCATATTAGATACTGCAAAGTTACACAATTTCTTACTGAAATGCCAACCATACATTGATAAGTATTTCTCTAATCCTGTAGGTAATTCTTCTCTATCATCAAGTCTCATAACAATCTAAATTAAAAAATTAAGGAGGTAGAATATTAAATCCTACCTCCCGTACTAAATCATCTCATGCTTCTTCTGTAAGAGTCTCTCTCACCATAAGAACTCATTTCCTCTTTAGCTTTGTGGTAGCCTTCTTCAACACCACAGTCATACACATCTTCAACAAACTCCTCAAGTTTAGACATAATAGAATCTTTTCTACCGTATCTCTTACCATATCTGGAATCCTCTTCGTCGTGTTTCTCTTCTAAAATTTTCCATGCTCTCATAATTAATTCTCCTTTTTACTTAGTTTCTCAATCAAAGTAGTATTTGCCTGCATAAGAGCCGCCATATTTTGAGACATTTGAGCCATTTGTTCCTTTAAAGAATTAATCTCATCTCTCTGCTGTTCTTTCTCAGCATACTCTGGATTAAGCTGTTTTATAACCTTATCATATTCCTCAACCTGTTTCTTGTGAAAATCCACACTGTTGATTACTTCTATACTACGCTGTTTTAAAGTATTCAATTCAGAGTTCATAGCATCTTTACTTGTAGCTATAACAATACTCTCACCATTACTAGATGATTCAGCTATATCAGCTGCTGCATCAAGGTTTGAATACTTTACTGTAGAATTACCAAGTTTTACCTCAATATCTACTACCATTTCCTGTGGCTGCATAACATTGTATTTAACCATAGGGTACTTTGGTCTAGGGATTGAAATTCCTGTAACAAAGCCTGTTTCTACAATAAGGTCATTACCTCTATGCAGAACAAATACTTGACTATTTTGTCTTAATGATTGAAACATAATAAACTAAAAATTAAACCGTTCCAGACATTACTTGCAGAATGTCTCTCAATCTGTCATAATAAACTAAATACATACCAGTACCAGCTACATCGGCTACTGTCCAATCAGCTCCACCATAAGTAGTTACTGCTGAAGTAAAGCCATTCATTGTGAATCTGATAGGGAGTGTATCTGTAGTACCAGCAGGCACTTCATTAGCCAAATTAACCAAGACAAGTCCCCTTGAAGGAACAAATCTACTTAAAGGCTCATTCAGCGTAAAGGTAACTGCCTCTGTACCTACAGATACACCAGTAGAATCTAATATAGCAATACCATTTTGATTAACAAAAGGTGTTCTATAATTCATATTCTACTCCTTTCTTTAATTCCAGTAACCATTACCATAAGGGAAGCCAGAACCATAACCGTAGCCAGGATAGATAGCACTTCCTGCATACGGAGTAGCATTCATTGCTACAAGATTAGGATACTGTACAGGAACAGTGTTAGGTTGTTTGCTAGCAATCTCATTTACTTTTGCTTGTAAAGGATTAATAGCTGCATACAGCTGAGCTGTTTGTCTGTCATTATCCAACTGACCTCTCAATTGAGTGATAATATCACTCTGAGTATCAATCTTATTTTGCATCTCTCTTTCCTTAAGGTCACAGAACTCTTTGGTCATGTTAGTTTGCAGAGATGCAATAGCACCAGTAATAGCAGCAGTATTTCTATCAGCTTGAGAACCAAGTTGGTTCGTTTGCTCAATAGTCTGAATTCTGCTCTCATATCCTTGCTGAGTAGTCAACAGTCTATTCTCGCAGCAGCACTCACATAGCTGTCTTCCTAAAGTGGCATCACCACTCTGTATTGCATTTATGATTTGCAACGAGCTTACACCCTGTTGAGCAGCAAGAGAAGCAATAGCAGCATTTACAGAGTTGATACCAGATTTAACAGTATCAAAATCTGTGCTTGTTGCACTTGCCAATGCTCTAATGTCTGCATCAGTACCCTGGATAGCATTCATAATAAGCTCTCTACCAGCATCATTATTCAGTTGATTTGAAAGGAAACCTGCACCAGCAGCACCATTACCAAATCCACCAAAGCCTCCATTACCCCAACCGAATATAGAAGCAATTATAGCAAGACCAAACAAGTCAACAATACCATTCATACCCCAGCCTCCAAAGCCTCCTCCGAAGCCTCCAAAACCAGAGGTCAGAGCACCACCAAGCATACCAGGAATGAAACCAGTACCAAGTCCACTACCATTACCTTCACCAAATACATAAGTTTTTGTTTCTTCTGCCATTGTTGTAATTCTTTTTAAGTTAAACATCAAATCGTTTTCAAGCTTGAAATCTGATACAAAGGTAAGTATTTTATTTTGAATATACGCCACATTGCTAAACAGCTAGAAACAAAAAACCCTAACCAGTTGAAATTCAACCAGTTAGGGTTACAAACTCTTAGTAACGAGTTTACAATTATTCAGCTTGGTCAGCTTGTTCAGCCTCAACAGCTTGTTTAGCTATTGTTTTGGCTTCTTGTCTCCACAATTGCATAGCATCAAATTCTGATTTATGGTCTGCATCTTCTGGGTCTAACAGATAATTGTTAACCACAGCCTGCATAGCATCCTCATTATATTTGCTTTTAACAATTGCGGCAACCAGGGATTCATAGGTGAACGGGAATGATACTCTAACATAGTCATAAGTATACATTGTCACCTCTGTCGGATTTTCACCCTCTGACTGTACAGTCTTTGTTTGTTCGTTCCAACAAATAAGGGCACTCTTACCTTCTCTGGTATAGAGGGGTCTTTGATTATTTGAGTGTAATTCCATAAGTATAAATTGTTTTTATAGATAAATTGAAATTTTCTTGGACCATATTTTCTAGCTTTACCCTTCCGAGCATTTTTATCTGCCAGCCTTATGTTGTCCATATTATAAACTTGCTCCAACTTGATATGTCTATTCTTTCCCTTTTTGGGAGTAACATTATAGTCATTCATATTAGTATTGTCAGACAAGGGGCTATCGGACTTTCAGCAGGTCACGCTTACTCATGCAATGTCTTATTTTCAGACTCTGCCCAATTTTTTCTCTCTCCCTAATATCAGTACAAGGTTGTTACCCTGTACTGATATTTTGAAGTCTAAGAAGGTAAAATCCAATACAAAATCCTCTTGGGAATAGTTTAATGTCTGAAAGTATGAGCCCCATTATTAGCATTAGAATTAGAGAAATCATTATTAGAATTACTACAGAATAGCTCAGTTAGTAAGCCATTATTAGAATTACTGCTAACATTAAGAAGGTTTTGTATCAGTACCCATTATTGTTTAACAAAAAGTTTTAGCTATGTAGTGCAACCATTTCTGTTCCTGTGATAAGTTCATATTCTGATATATCTCCATAGAAGCATAGACGAGCCCCACAAGCAGCATCAGAATTAGAGAATACATTATAAGAACCACCACAGAAAAGCCCAGCTAGCAAGCCAGCACCAGAAGTACCGCCAACATTAAGAAGGTTATTTCCACTTCCTCCACTGTATCCATCACAGTAATAAGATGCTGATGTTCCATTTCCTGCTGCTGAAGGTAATATATCAAAATAATCGCCTTTTACCAGAGATGTTATATAAGCTTGAGAACCTGATGTTAATCTTTGGAAGGTTCTTGTTGGAGTTTCTGCTGTTGTATAACTGTTTGCGTCATAAACATTAGCAATACTTCCATTAAAGTAAATACCTTTCAAGAATTCCCATTGCTGCCCCCAAAGAGCTTCAATACCGAACAATTTACATTGATACAAACCAGTACCTTGATATTCAACTTTTCCAGTTGCATCACCAAGAGATATTGTTGTACCAGTTGCAATGTTATAATATGAAGTACTTGAAGTTGCTGCCATACCAACACCTGCATCAGTAGAGTCTACATTGGTAGTACCATATTTAGCAAGGAATAAAGCACATAGCTTTTGCCAGTTCTTGTAATCATTGATACCATAGTCAGCACCATTATTCTTAGCATACAATTGGAAGTTACTAATTGTAATGTTTCCTGTTGCAGATAGGTTAGGTCTTGAATAAATTTTTCCTACTGTAGAATCATAGTGTGCTTTATATACACCAATCCATGATTCTGGAAGAACAATTGGGTCTGCTGCGGCTGTGAAGTTTACATCAGAAATGTAATACTTAGTTCCAGCACCTTCATGTGTAGTATCCTTGAAAATATAAATAGCAGGCAAGTATCTAAACACATTACCATAGATACCAGTATAATTTGCACCATCTGCAAATTTAGCGTGGTTAGTTGGGTCAAGTTTAGCATACTTTTTATTTGCTTCATCAATCACATAAGTACCAGAAACAGGTTTATTCGAATCAACTTTACCTTCAAGAATTCTGGTCAGAACAGAACTTGAACCACCAGTCTCACACGTCGGGTCTCCAGAAGCTTCTGCGATGAAGTAT
>ODAI012091682.1_pt1 | contig 18164 bp, 19 predicted proteins | sample 1539321 | NCBI WGS metagenome assembly ODAI01 (sample SAMN02144231, study PRJEB22623) | gut metagenome | biome: sheep rumen | host: Ovis aries | place: New Zealand | reverse complement strand
AACCTTATATGTATTACCTTCAGAAGCAGATGAACCTCTATCAACCTCACGATCCGCGTCAGTGTCAGATTCGCGTTCAGGATCCGGAATATCAGGATCATCAATCGTATCTATACTCGGTTCCTCAATCGGATCTATACTTGGTTCTTCAAACGGATCCTCGCTTGGTTCTTCAAACGGGTCTTCGCTTGGCTCATCAATAGGTTCCTCAGAGGGTTCCTGACTAGGTTCTTGGCTCGGCTCTGAACTTGGTTCTGAGCTTGGTTCTGATCTTGGGGTACTGCTTGGTTCTGTAGAAGGTTCTTCGTTTACACCTTTACCAATAACAACATTATCGTCGTCATCTTCAGTACCGTATTTTGAAGAGTCATCAGCACCATCATACCCATAGTCACCTGACTGAGAGCTGCCGCCCGTATAATATGTTCTTGAATTCTGATCATCCGGGTCTAAATCAGCTTTTCTGACAGCTTTAGCCCTAATTGAGATTTCACCATTACCGCTTGTATTGATAATTCCCTCGGTCACATCAGATCTTGAGTATGAAGTTTTATTGTTAATTGTACGGTCTTTACCCATTTTGAATTCATAACCGCTTGCACCAACTACAAGTCCGCCCGGGGCAACAAAAATCAAATGTCCATCGGGTTTAAATGCACCGGCACCGCCGCCGTTTTCACCACCGTTTGCAAGAATGTTGCTGCCTTGAGGCAATGCTGATAATGTATTAACAATACCGTTAATATCCACCCTGCCATCTTTTACTGCAGCCACAAATGTATCAACATCTTTATAATCAGTAATTTTCCCTAAATTACTCATTGAATAAGCTCTAAAAATAAAGTTTGCAACGTCGCCGTTGTCCAGATTGAACTTAGAATACTTGGCAAAACCGACTTTGCCGTTGACTGCGTGCGGAGTAAGGTTATATATACCGTTATCTTTACCGACAGATTGTCCATCAATTTGAATATCTGAGGCACAGTATACATTACTATTTATACCGGCGGAAGACAATGCCAAAATACCAACAGCAGCAGCTAATGCTCTTATACTTGCTTTACCAACTTTCTCTTTATCATAATATCTATCATCCTCGTACTCTATTAATATCTTTATACCCATGGTTACGGAATATATAACAAATTTCTTTAACGATATATAATACTTTTGTTTCTTAAATACTCTATTTAGTTAAAATAATAGGGCTTTATTGCTTTACAAAAGTTTACACTGCATAATATAAAGACAAATCCCACTATTTGGAAATTTTAAACAAACCTTACGTATTTATTCATGCTAAAATTTAAAATGCAGAGGTAAAATGGAAGAACAATTCAGCAGAACAGAATTACTACTCGGAGCTGACGCAATGGAAAAGCTTGCAAAATCCCGAGTTGCCATATTTGGCATAGGCGGTGTCGGAGGATATACCGCAGAAGCACTTGTCCGTTCAGGATTAGGTAACATCGATTTAATTGATAATGACAAAGTTGCACCAAGCAACCTTAATAGACAAATATACGCACTACACAGCACTATTGGTGAATACAAAGTAGATGCAGCGAAAAAAAGAGTTTTAGATATTAATCCGAATATAAAAATCCAAACCCATAAAACTTTCTATATGCCTGAAACCTCACACGAATTTGATTTTACAAAATATGATTACATTGTAGATGCCATTGACACAGTAACCGGAAAGCTTGAATTAATCATTCAGGCTAATATGGCAAAAACTCCGATAATTTCCTCAATGGGCGCCGGCAATAAAATGAATCCTACAATGTTTGAAGTTTCTGATATATATAAAACATCAGTCTGCCCGCTTGCCAGAGTAATCCGGCAAGAACTCAAAAAAAGAAAAATTCCGAAATTAAAAGTCGTATATTCTAAAGAACCGCCAATAAAACATGCCTATACAGACGGAAAAAGATTTCCGGCAAGTAATGCCTTCGTTCCGTCCGTTGTCGGTTTAATAATTGCAAGTGAAGTTGTTAAAGATATTATAGATTATAAATAATAAAAAGAATGTCATAAATGACATTCTTTTCATAATATAAAACTCTTTTAACCAACCTATTTAAAACTTGGATAAGCTTGGCTTATCTTGTTGCTGCTTTTAAGCCTTCATATTTGGAACCTGTTTGGATATTTTTCAAATACTTTGTTAAAGATTTTGCAACCATTTGTGAACGTTTCTGGGCCTCTTTGTCCAATATCTCAAAATATTCATCAATAGAAGACATGACATAACCCTGTTCATTATCAAGAACACCTTTTACCATTTTCCCCATTCCTTTCTAAAAATATTATAACTTATTTTCGGAAATTAGCCAAGTAGTGTTTCTAAAATTTCTGCATTTTTTAATGCTTTGTTAGAATTACGAACTTGATTTCTGTACATATAAGTTCTTAATGCTTCTCTAATTAACTCTGAACGAGTTCTGTTTTCCTGATTTGCTACGTTATCGATTTCATCTAAAAAACGTTCAGGCATTGAAATTAAAACCCTAGCCATAGTGTACCTCTTTTCCATTTTCTTTATTTATTTCCCTTACATCTATATAAAGTATTCTGAAAATTAAAAATTGCGTATTTTGTATATACAAATTATAATATTCTTAACATTAGTTTATATTAAACGGAAATACAAAAGGCTAAAACACAACAACATAAAGGGTTTTAATAACACAATGTTTTTGTTACAATATCTGTAAATTGCAATAAATTTTTATTTAAATTAGCAAAAAAAAATATTCATACGTTTATAAAAACAACATAATAATAGGAAAATAACAAATGAAAATACATCAAATTACCCCATACAATATTACCAATAATAACTATAAATCAACAACAAATCCCATAAAAAAAGAAGAATACAATTATAATTCCCGACACATGCTAAACGGTTACAATGATTATTTATTGTTCTTTGGAGCAAGAGTAGATAAAGGCTTGAAGCGATTTTATGATACAAATAAAGACAGAATGCCGGATACGGTAAAAAATTATATAGACGGACTTGAGAACCGCGAAAACATTACCCCCTTAGAGGCTCAACAAAAAGCTTTTTCTAAATTAGAATATGCCAAAACAACAGACGATATCAAAAACGCTTACCCTGATGAAGAATTATTTAAAAGATTAATTGAACCCGAAAATACCAGAGCAACTCAAGGTATCTTGTATTCAATCAGAGAAAATAAAGAATTAATGGATTTGATGGATCAACCGGCGCTAAAAAACGGTGAAAGTTTAACCGTATATCTTGTTAAAAAAATATTTCTTGAAAATAAAACCATGGCAGAAATCAACAAAGATTTAGATACGGATTTAGACACCGATTTGAAGGCAGATTTTCGCATAAAAAACAAAGACTCAAAATACATTCATAACGGGACATTAAATGCACTCGGAATAAAAGCACCTGATTTTGAGTACAGAACATCCTTAAGATACACTAAAGACGGATACTCCGATATGATTGGCGAAAAAATATCGGAAGCTCAAAGGTTATTTTGGGAATCAATGCCGCCTGAAGAACGAACTGCAAGAGCGAAAAAAAGTGTCAGAAAATTTGAAAATTGGTGGGCGTCCATTCCAAGAAAGAAAAAGTTGGAAATGATTGTTGATCAGACAAATGAATTGGATATGCTTAAAAAATTCAATGCAGAAAACCCGCAAAAAACAAAAAATACAAATACCGCAGTAAAAACTGAACACAATACCGCTGCCACAAAAACAAAAGTCGGCTCGGAACAGTTAAGCAGGGATGATTTATTTAAAATTTGGGCTAAAAATAACCTTAAATTATATATAGAAAATCTTTCTGAGTCTGATAGACAAGCTATTCAAGTAATAAAAACCGAACGTATGCTTTCTCGTTGGCAGGAAATGTCACCGGCAGAAAAAACAGCATATATCGAAAAAATCAAAAGCGGTTTGGAACCATTAAAATTTACTATGATTGATGCTTGGAATAACAGCTTTGATATTATAAAAGATTTGTCATTACACCTTATTGAAAATCAAATTTATAAACCGGCAGAACTTTTATATTCGACAGATGCATTTAGTGATTTCCAATCACGAGTTATGTCTGAATTTTGGGAAAGCCATCCCGAGTATGCAAGGCAGCTTGGTGATAATATTATAAAATCAAGACAAAAAGTCCAAAAAGCAATTGATAGCGGGCATTTCGAAGAACTAAAAAAAGAAATCGGCAGACAAAAAACACGCCGCATAAAAGAACTTGCACTACTAAAACACCGCTCAAACAATTCTGCAAATATAACTCTTCCCCAAAAAGAGCCGCAATATATGAAAGATTTTAAAAATGCATATTATAAAGCTCTTAACTCAAATATGAAAAATTTACCGCAAGCATATATTAATGAGTATTTTAATATTATAAATAACAATTTTTCTAAAGAGCATATAGAAGCCTGGACAAAAAATCTTACAGGCAAATATCTTACTGATGATGATAAAATACTGTTAAACGAGATTAAAAAGAACGAGCCCAGAGAAGCTGCATTTATAAATAGAGCGTTGGAAGCAACACTTGCAAACATATTATATGAATGTACAAAACAGCCTATGATGTACTCACTCTCCTTTTCTGACCTAAAAGTTGCACTGGCTCAAGTTGACAGAGGACAACGTGAAATCGATGTATACTCATATACTCTTAATAAAGAAATCAAAATGCCGATATTAAGATATAAATTCGACAAGAATAAAATCAATTCTTTATATAACACATATATTAAATCCCTGCCTGATGAAGAATTAGAATATATGGCAAAACGATATTTTACCTCTGAAAGCGGAGATTACAAAGATTTAATTGAATACCTGAAGACATATGGCAGCTCTCTTAATATAGTATTTTCAAGTAAGAGTCAATACCCTGCCAATATTCAAGGGGCAATGATAGACCGCATAATACACAATATGCCAAATAATATTTACAACAATTATAAGTGCACAATATTTAAAGATAAAGAACTCGAAAAAGAAATTATTTTTAGACAGAGCGAAATGGCGAACAGACGCCTATATCATTTTGTTCCTGCTGAATTCCTTGACGACTATTATAAAGCTGCGAACTACGCCGCCGGAAAAATGGAAAATGATATGTTAAATATTGGCGATTATAATTCTAAAGGATATCACTTTATACGAAAATTCGATTTAGATAATGCTACAAAATTAAAGACTCTGGCTATGGAACAGGTATTGGCAGATATGATTTATAATATATCAAATAACCCCATTATCTATTCACTTGATTTTGAAGATATTGGCGGAGTACTAAATACGATTCAAGCAGAAAAAAGATTTCCTGCCACAATACATTATATGTCACCGTTGAAAGGTGAAATATCTCTTAGAATTAATAAAAGACCATTAATTTCAAAAACAATTATCAGTAACAATTATCATAACTATTTGAATGAAATAAACGAAAGAATTTCCGATACCGAAACAGAATGGAATAGAGAAAGTCTTCTATATGCATTAAATCCGAAAGAAGATAAACCTGATATAGATGATGCAACATTAGAAAGAATTAATTGGGTTGAACCTGATTTTGAAAGATAATTCTAACAATACTGACACAATTTTGATTTCGCATATTCAATGACGTAGTCAACGATTTCTTTTTCAAGATGACAACCCCAATAGTGGTTATTTTCTCTTATAAAATAACACGGACTTGTTACGTTTATTTCAATAATCTTGCCGTCAATAACATCTAATCCTGCCATTAGAATTCCTCTCGCGGTTAAGCCTTTTGCGATTTGAGTAAAATCTTCGACTTCGTTTTCTGATAAAGAACCCTTAATTATATTTGCATCACAATGGTCATTAAATTTAAAATCATCATTGCTTGGTAATTTTTGAATACAATACGGAAGAACTTTTTCACCTAAAATAAGTACACGCTTATCACCGTATTTTGCAGCAGGAATATACTGTTGAACCATAACAAGAGTTTTCCCGCCGTTAGTCATTGTATCAATTATAACAGCAGTATTTTTATCCCCTTTTGCTAATGTCATAACCCCGGCGCCAAAACAACGATTTAGAGGTTTCAATACAATTTCATTATATTCATTTAAAAATTCTATAATATCAGATTTATTTGCAGTCACAATATTTTTTGGCATATATTCTTTAAAATATACTGAATGCATCTTCTCGTTAAATTCTCTGACTACAGACGGATTATTAATTACAACGGTTTTTGTTTTATCAACAAAATCAAAAATATAAGTAGAATTTAAATAATCACCGTCAAAAGGCGGATCATGCCTGAACATTACCAGATTAAAACTTTCAATTTCTCTATGAATATCTGTTTTATCGTAAAAAATATTTCCGTCTTTTTCATATGACTTATAACAATGAGTATACGCTTTACCTGCTATCAGACTTAAATTATCGATAGTCGTTACATATACAGAATTTCCCCGCTCCAAAAACTCCTTTATCATCCAAAAATTTGTAACCAAATCATTAAACTCAAAATATTTTAATTCTACTCTATCGACTATAAATAAGATATCCATTTCCCTACCCTCTTTTGTTCTAATAATACCATTAATATTGAATTTGAACAATAACCGAATTTCTGATTTTACGCACAAAAAAAGCCCCTCGCAATTTGAGGAGCTTTTTTACTAATATTATTTAGTTTTTACCAAAGAAGTTTTTGAACCAATCCCAAACATAACCGAATATTGCAGACAATACCAATCCGCCTGCAATAAGTTTATTTTTCATCGCAATAAGTTCATCAACTTTTGACTCTAATTTGTCAATTTTTTTGCCCTGGTCTTTTAGCATTTGAAGCAGCAAGGCTGTTGTTTCTTCGCTCATTTATCCCCCCATTTACATAGTTTTTGAAAATTATCCACACTATGAAACATAAGCCACCGTTGAAATGCGGGTACTTTTGCCACATATAACAACCGCTCAAAAACCTTATCAGCAAAGTATCTGTCATTATCTACGTAACCGTGATTTTCACACAAAACATCATGAATCAACGATGCTATTAAAAACTCCGGCGCAGTCCTGCTTCCAATAATCCGCCAAAATACGCGCGGTATTGTCGCACCATCCCAACAATAACCCTTTGGGATAGTGAAAATATACGTTATATTTTTTCGCATATCGGCAAGCTCCACGTATAGCTCTTTACGGTTAATGAACGGATATTTTTTAATACTTTTTATTTCATCATCAGACATTGACGGCAACGGATAACGAGTTGCAACAAGTGGTTTTGCACTAAAGTGTATACTTATGTAATTGTCATAATACCAATTAATCATTGCGGTAATTCCTTATTCTGAAATAAATAGTCCATATCGTCTGATGTATAGCCTAAGAGTTGTCCGACAACATCAAAAAGCCTTATGCCGTTAGCGGTTGCCCCTCTAAAGAAGTCTTTTGCCCTAAATTCGATTGCAAGCCCTTTTAAGTCAATTGACGGGATTTTTTCAGCAATCAACGCTTTTAAATCCTCAAAGTCCATACCTTTTGCCCTATATAAAGCACGTTCAACATCGGCAGGGGTTAAGGTTAAAGCATCTAACTCTTGACGGTGTTTTTGCCTTTTTATTTCATCATAATCGGGATTTTCAACTATTTCCGTACCGTTCCAAATATACTTATCTGTGTCAGTTGAAAAATCGTTATATAGTTCTTCTGATACTTCTATACTTTGAAATGGTTCACCCATAGGACATTCGCCACTACTAATTATTTTGTTGTTTTCCAAGTGTATGTAATATGTCATAATATCTCTCCTTAGCTATTAGTACCTAATCTGCGGTAGCCACATACCCATAACGACTGTACTTCACCTTTCCAGTTTGTAGCTCTATCTAAATAAATTTGTCTACTTGTAGATACAGGCATACTACAAAAACCGCCGGCATATACTGCTGAATTACTTTTAGTTTGCGCTCTAGCAATAGTTCTTGCTCCACCTATATCAGAAGAAATTCTTATATTAAAAAAGTCACCACTTGAAGTACCGGTTCTACCCTCGGTAGCAAAATCTACAAGATAATCGTAGTTATCGTTTGGTAAAATACTGGATAAACCATAAGGTAAACGACTAGAACCATTTACACTTGTAGCTGTGTTTATAATAAAAGCATAGTCTGCACTCTTCCACTCACCGTCTACGCAAGTTGTATTAGGAAAAGAGCAACTTAAAGTGCCGTTATTATTACTTGCGGTATAACCACTTGCGAGCGTACCTGAATTGTTTCTTACTATTATTTGTACTCTATTTGTACCGTCAGTTAAATGAGAACATCTTAATCCTGCTCGGTTAATATCATCGAGAGTAAATATAATATCTTGAAAGTTTTCATTACTACCACCAACAGTAGTCATATCCAAGTTTAATGCACCCGTCATAGTATCGCCCGACTTCGATACTTTACCGTCTAACGCTGTTTGACTAGCGGCAATGAATAATTGGGAACTCCACGTGTCATTCATCTCTAATAAATAACGCTCAATATAACTGCCGTCTACACTGTCAAAATAAAAATTTACAGGGTAGGATAAAATTATGATATTTGTTAATTCGGCATATTTTATCCCGCCAGTATCATTATTAACATTATTGACCCTTAATAATATTTTTTTATTATTTTCATAAGCTGTTTGTACTTCTGCAAATGTTGTTGTTCCGTATTCTGCAATAAATATTTCAGATGTATCAATATTACCACTGCCTAACAGGCTTGTATTATTTATAGTCTTAATATTTGTGCCTGATACTAACTTGCTTTGATAATTAGTTGACAATTCCCCTTGTATTGCAACACCTGACTGCGCATTTTGAGAAGTACCGTCAAATGTTTGGTCTATATTTGCCTGTCCGCCAACATCAAGGTCTATTGTCGTATTTCCGCTTTGGTTTAATGTAAACGAGCCCTTTTGCACTCCACCCTGATTGATTGTGACAGTTCCGTTATTTACTGAGGTTAAAGTAATAAAACCACTATCATTAACAATATCACTTGTTTTGGCAGGAATAAACGCACTATCAGGCAAAGCGCCCACATCATGCGCAGATAATACAACCGTACCGACTTTACCGTTTACACTATTTACAGAACTGCTGCCTCCGCTCCCAATTGCAGATATTACGTTATTTTCGATGGTTATATTTGAACCCGCTATTAATACATCCTGTTTATCATTTAGCGCACTTAAAGTTACATAACCACTATCATTAATAAGCTGTGATAAAGTTGTAGGGACAGCGGATATGTTTATATATCCGCTGTCATTTATCAAATCACTTGTCTTAGTAGGAACCGAATAACTTAGGTTATTCCAATCAGTTATACCGTCACCTATTTTAAATTTATTTGTATCGGTTTCAACGCCAAATTCACCCAATAACAATACAGGATTTTTGGACTGCCAAACCGAAGAAATATCTTGTCTTAATTGTATTTTTGGCATCAAGCATTTCCTCCCTGAATTAAGGTTTCAAGAGCCGTAACTCTGTTTTGCAAATCGACAATATAATTACTCAAATTACTTATTGAGTTATCTCTTGTTAATAACAAAGCATCGACTTCACTTTTTGTATAAAAATTAGATAAATCAAAAATACCGCCTAACACATCCCAACCGTCCGGATAATCGGTACTTATACCTACCCAAGCATAATTTTTACCAGTATCTTTCACATTATATACATCCCCGTTTACATTTTCCGCAACAGGTAAATCAGAATAACTTGCGACAGTACCTTTAAAGTTATACAAATTTGCTACTTTTGCATCAACTTCCGATTTCGTATAATAATTTTCAGGATTAAGAACAGTAGATATAGTACCATTATCAGTAACATGAATTGTTACATCATCGACCATAACAATCCCTTGGGTATCAGTGGTTGCAATCTGGTTTATTAAGCCATTACCCACCACATCCGATACTATTTGGCGCATTTCATTTGTCCAAGTAACATTGCTAAAATCTTTATTCGCCTTGTTGTTTAAATCGGTAGCAACTTTATTTATATTAACTTGCACTTCTGTTTTTAGAGAGGTCGCAATAACAATATATAAAAACCCTTTGACAGTTTGCGGCTGAACCGTATTACTTTTTCCGACAATACCGTTACTATCTTTAACACTGACCGTATGGGTGTGCGCACCACTTTCCGAAGTAGCACCAGACCAATTACGGGAAGCATCAAAATACAAGTACGAGTTATTATTATCACCTTGTATACCATGTCTTGTATTTGGCACATTACTTGTATCGTAATAAAAAGCTCCTGTCGGCACTGAAGAAGCACCGCCTGAATCATTTTTAAAATAGCTTTCGCCATAAGTACGACCTTTAATATTCATTGTACCGCGAGTATGAGTGTGTTTACCGTTTGAAGAAGTCGTTCCGCTTAATGCAGGTAAACCAGCCTTTACAAGTTCACCTAAAGCATTTTCATCCAATGTACCTTCTACAAGACCTGTTATTTTGGGTAATCTTACGGTACGGCTGTTTGTATCATATACAAATTTTGCACATACACCATATGTTTTTACTGAATTTTGCCAATTAGCTTCAGTTGTAAAATATTTTGCATTTGGATTTGCTTCATACAATTCAGCTATATAATCTACAAACTGGGCATAAATTCCACCGCTTTGAATAACCCCGCCGTCTGCGAGATGCAATCCGGCATCGATTTGCGGCAATAAAGTATGTACAAGTTCGCCGATATTACGGGAAGCGCCTCCGCCGCCTAACGGGGTTTTTTGCCAAAATGCCGTATCAGCTAGAGGATTATTTAAATTATTATCCTGTAATGATAAATATAAACCTATATTATCATCGTTATCTCTGCCAAATACAAGAGCATCTTTACTGTAATTACATTCTGCATCATACCAAATCGCACTTGAATACAAATCGGTAATACTGCCGATAGAATATGTTAAACCTTTATATGTATCATCAATAAATTTATTTAAATTGTCTCCTGCCAGAACATCAGGGTCGGTGGGATTAAACCCGTTTAAAACCTTATCTTCTGCAAAATCGGCTTTTTGTCCGTTATCTGCAAAACTTGCAGGGAAAGATAAATTGGGGTAATTTAATTTTGTCATTTTATAAAATCTCCTTTATATATGTACCTTCTGCGACCGTCTGAGCGCAAATTTCATTAGTTTTTCGAGTCCGTCGTATTGATTCGCCTATCAATTTTAGACTTAGATTTGAAGGTGAATGCTTGACCAACTCAACATTATCAGCTTCCAAGGCTGATTTAAGCGTAAAAATAATATCTTCAAGAGTACCTGAACTGTTGTTCGCGGCTATATATGCAAATATTTTTTTTATAAATTCCGAATCATCAAGAGATAATGTATTTCTCGGATTTATACCTGAAGACAAAAAATAAAACAATTTTTCTGTATTTATTTGAGGTTGATTTACTACAAAATAATTACCAAAATCTGTTTCATCTCTTTTTGCACCAACCTCTGAGCCTATATAATCCAGCCATTTACCTCTTGCTTCTTTTATCTTGTAAACAGCCAGCAAATATATAACTACCGACTGCAATAAATTATATCGACTGCACAGAATATTGATAAATTTAACTATATCCTTATTTTGGCGAAAATATCCCAGAATACTTTTTTGTCCCTGAATTTTATAATCTAACTTTTTCATCTTATGATGCCTCCGAAATTATATTTATATCGTCATAATCAAATGTCGGAAATTCATTTATATTCATAACAATTTGAGAAACGTACTCACCTGAATCACCTTGTCTTTTGATACCAATACTTTTTACAGCTTCTATCCCTGAAATATTTTTCAAAGAAAAGGCTATTAATTCCGTTGCATATATTGAGCACCCTAAGCCGTAAATCTTATTAGAAACAAATGATAATATGGCTTCTTTTATACGATTAATCACGGTTTCTTCAGATTCATCATCAGCTAACTTCACCCGTAAATTAATTGCAACAGGAACATTTACTGCATTAGTAAATTTTACATTTACTGTTTTTCCTTTTATATCTTTTACCGGAACTGTTGTTGAACCGAGCATAGATATCCCGCAACCAAATGTGTCTATTATTGCATTTGCGAAAATTTTATCTGTTGTATTATGTTTTACGCATATTTGCACCTCTCCGGAATTTAATGACGAATCATTATTTTTATCAACAATATTCAAATATGCAGCATCATCAACATATCTGCTTAAAGATGACAAATTTGCTTTGGGCGTTGCTTTTGAGTTTATAGCTTTAGAGCATCTGAAACGAGCTTTATAACGTTCATCTGATTCTTTTAATTTACCGTTTTTAAAATTTTTCATAGGGATATCAACAATAGCCGCAATAGCAACCGGAGCTTTTACAATCCTAAACCGTTCTTCAGGAGCCGGATTTATATCGTTTTTTCTCAATGAAACAAAATCGACATCTGCTAAACCATTTGGTCCTACGACAAATTCTGATACATTTGTAAATTCTAAATTAGTCAACTCCGAACGAATTAGAACTGTATTAGCAGAAATTTTACTGTTAGGAGTACCCTGAACAGTTTTTGTAAACAGCATTAATTCTTCACCCTGTCGAATAACACCCATTCTTTCATACAATGCATCTTGCCAAAATGCTGCTGCTGTTTCTGGATTAAACTGCTTGATAATAAATTCTAATACTTTTTGATTATTTAACTCTGATTCTACAAGCATATTTATAATGCTGTCCATTATGCCGCCGGCTTTGGTATAAAAATTTGCACCATACTCAGCTTTTAAACTGTTTTCGAGCTCAGATAAAATCTCTTCATTTGATTGCGAAACAATATCATCACCAACAAGTTTCATAAATCCTCCTTTCTATTTTAACTGTATAATGTCTCGTCTAAATAAATTACGCCATATGAGGTTTTTACGGTTGCAGTAACATTTATGGTCAAGTCTTTCCTGTTAAATTTCATCTCAAAATTATCTAAAGAACGAACATTTTTAACGTTAAGCACTTGTTTTTTTATATCGTTTTCAAGATAATTCGGATTTCTGAAACCTTGTCCGTAATCGATTCCCTTTTCACGGTTTAAAACCCAATCCCCAACAAAAGTATTTAGAGCTACAATTATATGCTGTTTTACCTCGTCAGTTTTGGATACTGTTACAAAATCACCGTCAGAAAATTTCAGTCTGCCATTACTTATCATTATATCCGTCATTTTATCCTCCTTCCCCGGATAATTCCGATACACCCGTAGTTTTTACATCCCCTGCCATATGGGTATGAGTTTTAAAGTCCACACCGTTTATAAATACTTGAGCCCCTGAAATATACACATTGCCATTTTTAAAATATATACAAGCATTACCGCTTTTTATAGCAAGATCAGACTCATAAAATTCGAAAATTTCATTTGAAGGATAATACCCCGGGAAAAAAATCCCGTCATTTATATTATGGGTTCTTGAATCATTACCATTTTCATCAGACCCTTTATAATAATAACTTGAGTCATTGTCCAAAAACCTTACAGTGCCTCTATCACCTTCATTTAATTTTATGAAAATATATGCATCTTTAACTCGTATATGTTGAACAGGAACTTTATAAAGTACATCTGTCTTATAATCATCATAATACTCAACATCAACAAGGTTTTGAGAATGCACCTTTATTATTTTGCAAGGCTTTTCAACATATATATTTGCCGAATGCCTGCGTAAAATATTTTTTAATTTTTTTGTACTGCGATTTGTCATTGATTTAATCCTATTACTATATTTGTTGTACCCGCCGTATCGAAATTGTTCCCGCTAGAAACAACTTCTAATACCCTAAACACTCCTGATAAATCCGAAAAGTCACATCTTATCGAATTATTCGGCAGAACCTCAGGAGTATAAGAACATATTATAAGAGCCTCATCAGAATTTTGATATTGCGGCTCAAGCGCATTCATCAAATTAAACCCCATAATATCTTCTTCAGAATGATTTAACTCTTGAGCCCCGATAATTACTATCCCGCCTTGAATTAAAACATCCAGCTCTAATGATTCGCAAATTTGAGCCAATATACAATGGGGTTTACCTTTTGCTTTATAGGTCGAATATATTTTTTCGGGAATTTTAGAATTTATAATTACATTTCCCAAACCAAGAGCTGATATACAATCATTTATAATCTGTTCGGCACTAACATCTTCACGATAATCTATATTAATATAAGAATTATCATAAGCTGTACGACTCTCAACGAGTTTTATACTCGTAACGACATCCGGCGGTGCCGATTCATTATTTGTTTTGACAACAGCTGTACGTTTTCTTGTTATATGGTTTTTATCCAAATAACCGGTGAATAACAATTTAGATTCTTCCGAACCGAATTTTGTATAAAGATAAATTAACTGATTTTTTAAAATCAACTGCTTGTATATATCTTCTGTTAAATTCCATATGATTATATCGGCGTAATCCGCCTCTATATCGGCAGTTTTTCTGACATTAAATTCAATATCATAACCTGATATAACAATATCAGACTCGGGAACTTCCAAGTACACATCGAAGCTTTGAACCCAATCTGGCATACTTTCCTCCTTTCTTTTTACATTTATTCATCACTGTCATCGTAATAAACTAATTCAAAATCCGTATCAAAGTTATATAAATCCGGAAAAATATCCTTACCGAATTTATTTCTGATAAATAAACGGCCTGTAATCAAATCCGAGTTTTTTACTCTCGAAATTAAATCGACATCAGGAATAATTTGATGTCCTCTTATAACGTACAAATTCCCGTTTTCCTGCGGAAGATAAATATCTGCAAGAAACATATAATCAACACGCATAAACTTAAAGTAATAAACTTTTTTGTTTAAAGTGTAGTGAGAAAAAGCTTGCGACTTTTGCCGCAAACTTGGAAGAGTAAATGTTTTCATAAATTTTTCCTTTCTGTGTTTTTTATGTGAATAAGAGTGATATGTTAATACATAAGAAAACTGTTTATAAAGTTGATAATACGTTAAGACGTTGAGTTGTTAAGGACTTTACGCATAAATTTAGTTTATTCAAGGTCATATAAACCCGATTAAACTATAACCGGATATGAACTTAACATCTTATCGTCTTAACGTCTAAGTGACGAACCTATCCCAAAATGCTGCCTGCTATTACAAATACCCCATTGTTCGTGCGGTTTGGGTAAATACCCACGATAAATATTCCTCAACTTCTTCCCTGATTTCTTCAGGTGACCAATATTCCTCTTCAAACTCTTTTTGTCTTTGAATTTCTTGTTGACGGATTATTTCCAATCTGTCACGCTGCTCTTGTTCTTTTGCCAGAGTTTTTAGTCGTTTTATATAGTAGTGTTTGAGGTATTTTGTGTAATACTCTATTTTTTCGTGTATGTTCATTTTTGAGATTACTTCGTCCGACAGTTCACCGTCAAATGTATATTTTTTACCATCATAATACACGTTCGGTTTTTCATAACCTTCTAACGGCTTTTCCCAAGTCGGTAAATTATCGTCATCCTTTTGCCCTTCAGCTTGAGTTTTTTCACTAATCTTAGCGGCATAACCCGTCGGGTTACCCTGTTCAATATCTGAAAGCGTTTCATCTTTGGGAACATTTACTTCTACATGGCCTTTAAGCATAGTTGAGCCATCAGGAGAATTGACATTTTCGGAAAAATCATTTATAATTTTATCGGAAGCTTCTACCAAGGCTCTTGGCGGGTACACTTCGTTATAGACGGGGTTATGGGCTTGCTGAGGGGTATCGACAGCAATGTCGGTCGTACCACTAGGTCGGTCCATACTTGCAGTATGATTAGCTGACCTAATGGTTCCTTGATTTTTAGGAAGTTGTAGATATTGACTATTATTTACATCCATACCCGTATTTGGCAAATTTTCTGTAAAATAATATCTTCTGTATCCATCTTTAAATACTTCAATCTTGTGTAACCCATATTTACCTTGATAGACTTCATAATGAGAAACATCCGGCTTTTGTTCGGGTTTAATATTAGGTTCATCTCGCAACCATTTTGCATTTTTCAAATCTTTAATAAGTTCAGGATAATTTTTGGCTTGATGAGGATTCCATTTTAATTGTTCCTGCGGAGCTTTATTTGTAAACTTGATTTTCCCATTCAAATCAAACTCTCTTTCTTGGATGTAATCTTTATAGTATTCTTTTACATCTTTAAAATATTTATTTCTAATTTTTTGTGCCAGTTTGTCGAGGTCACCATAGCTTTTTATTTTAACCCCACGCAAAAATTTCTCAGCATACACAGCTATACCCCCGACTGCAGCACCACCCAATAGACCTTCGGCAGCTTCACCTATAATACCTGAAAAATCTTTATCTTTCGAGAGTGCATCACCTGCACCAACAATAGTTCCGCTTAATACGCCTGAAGTCACACTAGGTACAAGATCTTTCGAAAGTTTTCGACCTAAACTTTTCCCTAATTTTTCCAACCCTTCTTTACCTACCCTTTTAGCAACTACTTTAGTTCCTAATTTGCCTACACCGGCTCCGGGGATTGCGGCACTTCCTACTTCCAAGGCAAAACCGCCCCAAATCTTAATAAGATAATTTCTTAACTCTTTATTAATTTCTTCGTACTGTTTATCAAAATATTCATTTATTTGTTTAATTTTTTCTTCTTTTGACAAACTTTCATCATCAAGAATATCTTTGACTTTTTCTTCATAGTACATTTTTATAATCTCCTTATAGTTGTATTTATTATTTATTTAATCTATTAATATTGTTTCCTATAAATATTTGATGTAATATTAACTTATGAATTGGATACGTATATTTAAAAAATATAAAACTAAGTTAAAAAAGAAATTGTTACGTGTATATCTGGTATTTTTATCATGCGCATCGTTTTTGAAAATTGTATTTATTGTTTATTGTTTTATGTCAGAGATAATAACACCAGCTTTTTTAGCCGCTTTTACTTTGGATTCTGTTATCCATCACTATAACTTGTTTTATCTGATATATGCATTTTTATGTACATTAATATTATCGGTTTTATTTCTTATAAATCCTTATATAGGACAGTATGAAGAACTCTATTATGCAACAAAAAAACATCTCAAGAAAAATCACATATTAAAGGAAAATGACAAATATATATACGGATCATTAATCTTGTTTGCCGTTCAACTTTTTTTAACATTGACATCGATATATAGTATTTTAAAATTTTATTTTAAATATAAAGATCTGTAATGCCGCAACTAATTTATAGAATTTTATTCATATTCGCTTCGCAAAGTTTTATTAATATTGTTTCCTGTAATATTTGGTATAAAATAAAATTATGAAAAAAACTCACTTAAAACAAAAAATCAGAAGTAAACGTGAACAAATATTGTTATACATATATTTGGTATTTTTAGTTTTCGGACTAATGTTTCAAATTTTCCTACTTGTATATCACTTTTTGTCTTGCATATATTCTTCGCTCAATCTGCCGATTTCTATACTACCTTTTGAAACAACATTATTTAATCGTATTTGTAATGTAGTATTTGTTTTAATGCTATGGGTTACACTTTTCATAAATCCATATATTAAAAGGTATTTTGACCTTTTTGACGTCGTAAGAACATACATCACAGATAATCACATATCTAAGAAAAAAAGAAAATACATTCATGACCCAATAATTATTTTAGCATTTGAAATTTTATTTGTGTTAATAACCTATCCCAAAGTAACTGAATTTATACTTAAATGAAATACTCACAGTATATTTTAACATTTATTGCTATCAAATCTGATTTCATAATTTAAATCTCCATGTTTTCAATATTTGTGTACGTTGTCTATAGGGGATGTCAGGGGAGAACCCCGTTGATATACATAGCACATCTCCATTTATAAGCAAGTAGGTTGGGTGGAGCTAAAATAACCATTGAATAATAAGAGTTTTGGTAAAATGCGAAACCCTACAATATATTTTTGTTGGGTTACACCTGCATCAATTGGCGTCTTATCTTTTCTACCCTTTTGGTTCCACCCAACCTACCAACTTCGGTGACCAAAATGCTTTGTCTGAATTT
>ODAI013805388.1_pt1 | contig 18168 bp, 17 predicted proteins | sample 1539321 | NCBI WGS metagenome assembly ODAI01 (sample SAMN02144231, study PRJEB22623) | gut metagenome | biome: sheep rumen | host: Ovis aries | place: New Zealand | reverse complement strand
GTTGCCTTCTGCCTTCTTGACTTCTGCAACTACGACTGCTCCGTCGAATCCGGCATTCTCAGCGATCTGTCTTACAGGCTCTTCGAGAGCTCTCTCTACGATTTTTGCGCCTGTCTTGATGTCGCCTTCCTGCTTGTCTGCATATGCCTTAACAGCTTCAATAGCTCTGATGAGGGATACGCCGCCGCCTGCAACGATTCCTTCCTCAACAGCTGCCTTTGTAGCATTGAGAGCGTCCTCAAGTCTGAGCTTCTTCTCTTTGAGTTCTGTCTCAGAAGCAGCGCCTGCGTTGATAACTGCAACTCCGCCGCTCAGCTTGGCGAGTCTCTCCTGAAGCTTCTCTCTGTCAAAGTCAGATGTTGTCTCTTCGATCGAAGCCTTGATCTGAGCAACTCTTGCTGCGAGCTCTTCCTTGTTGCCTGCTCCGCCTACGATAACAGTGTTGTCCTTGTTGACCTTGATTGTCTCAGCCTGTCCGAGCATGTCGATTGTAGTCTCCTTAAGCTCATATCCGAGCTCCTCGGAAATTACTACGCCGCCTGTCAGAACTGCGATGTCTTCCATCATAGCTTTACGTCTGTCACCGAATCCAGGTGCCTTGACAGCAACAACATCGAGTGTTCCTCTCAGCTTGTTGAGAACAAGTGTTGCAAGTGCTTCACCTTCTACGTCCTCAGCTACGATAAGGAGGCTTCTGCCTGCCTTCATGATTCCCTCAAGCAGCGGAATGATGTCCTGAATGCTGTTGAGCTTTTTATCTGTAAGAAGGATGAAAGGCTTGTTCATTACAGCTTCCATCTTTTCGTTGTTTGCCATGTAAGGTGACAGATATCCTCTGTCGAACTGCATTCCCTCAACAACGTCGAGAGAAGTTCCGAGAGTCTTTGACTCCTCTACAGTGATGACTCCGTCCTTGCCGACCTTTTCCATAGCCTCAGCGATGAGCTCACCGATCTCTGTGTCGTTTGCGGATACGGAAGCAACCTGAGCGATTGCAGCCTTGTCATCTACAGGCTTTGCAGCTGCCTTGAGGTTCTCAACTGCAGCGCCAACAGCTCCTGCGATACCCTTCTTAAGGATCATTGGGTTAGCTCCTGCTGTTACGTTCTTGAAGCCCTCTCTTACAATGCTCTGAGTGAGGAGTGTAGCTGTTGTAGTTCCGTCTCCTGCTACATCGTTTGTCTTTGTAGCTACTTCCTTAACGAGCTGAGCGCCCATGTTTTCTACCTGATCCTCGAGCTCGATCTCTCTTGCGATCGTTACTCCATCGTTTGTGATCAGCGGTGATCCGTATGATCTCTCGATCAGAACGTTTCTGCCCTTAGGTCCGAGTGTGATCTTTACTGTATTTGCAAGTTTGTCAACTCCGGCAAGAAGACTTCTTCTGGAGTCCTCGCCGTAATATAGTTCTTTAGCCATTAGTGAATCCTCCTTCTATGTATACCTGCGCCTACTTTTCAATAGTAGCGAGGATGTCTTTCTGATTGATGATTGTGTATTCTGTTCCTTTGTACTTAAGGTCGTTTCCGCCGTATCTGCTGAAGATTACGATGTCGCCAACCTTGAGCTGCATTGGTTCTTCTTCTGTGCCAGGACCTACAGCCAGTACTTCAGCCTGCTGTGGCTTCTCTTTTGCGCTACCCGAAAGCAGGAGTCCTGCTTCTGTCTTCTCTTCGGCTTCCATTTTCTTAATAACTACTCTTGCGCCGAGTGGTTTGATTCCGATGCTCATTTTTTTGCCTCCTGATTAGTTCAACTTGTTAGCACTCTGAATGTATGAGTGCCAAATACCAAAACTTATTGTACTCACCACGGCCTAAAGTGTCAACACTTCCGGGTGAAGAATTCTTCACTTTTGCGAACGAGACCGATCCCTGTAATAGAAAAAAAGATACTGCTGCGCGTATCCGGCCAGATCGCCGTATTTTTCAGCTGCAAAAGCCTGCATTCCCTTTGCATCCTTAAGGTCAAATCCGTACATATCGTTCATGATCTGCTTCACCCAGGTGTCGACCGGAAATGCCGCCGTGTCTCTGAGTCCGAAGAGCATTATGCAGTTCGCTACCTTCGGACCTATGCCGTGGAAAGCAAGCAGCTCTTCCCTGGTTTTCGGGCATCCTTCCTTTATATACCTTTCCGCGCTGGCCTTTATATACTCACATCTGTAGCCCAGCCTGAGCTCTGCCAGGTCGCAGATTTCTGCCCCTGCAAGCGCTTCCGGTGACGGAAATGCATGCAGACTGCTGCCCTCTATAGGCTTGCCGTACGCATTGCATAAAGACTCGATGTTTTTGCGTATACGCGGTATATTGTTGTTCTGAGATATGATGAACGATATGATCGTCTCGAAAGGATCCTGATTCAGTATGCGGATGCCGTACCCGTATTCTGTTGCCGGTTTTATAAGCGGTTCGGATTCAGCCAGCTTCTCTTTTATGGCTCCATAGTCTGTATTCAGGTCAAAATAGTGCGACCAGAAAGCCTCATCGCCCCCTGTCGCTTCTACGTTAAGACAGTCGCCCTCAAGACTTATGCGGGCTGCAAAAGAGCCTGCGGCCCCGGTATATGAATCCGGTCCGTCAGGCACCCATCTGAAGCACTGACCACACTCAAATATATGCGTGAGATCTACATCTTTTATTCCTTTAAAAGTCATTTCTGTTTCCTTCGATTAATGGAGTTTTCTGGACAGCATCTCCTCTCTGTCCCTTACAATGTCTCTGATTCTGACGTTGACGCTGTCTATTGTAAACGCAGTCATGTTTACAAGTGCACCATAGACGTCCTGCTGAAGATCGATGCATTTATCTATAGATTCAGGATCCCTTACAGCCATTACATCTATGGTGACCGACATGTTGGTCTGCTTGCCGTTGTTCATCCTGTCTACCACCACCAGATGCGACTCATATTCCTCGGCCGCTATTTTAATGATGTCCCTGATTACCTGCTCGCTTATTGTGAAACTGCCTGAATAGCTGAATGTAGGTCTTACTACGGTGCGGTCGTTAGGGCCGTCGTCTACCGGCTTTGGATCCTCGTTTGCTTCAACGGCATTTCCCCTCGCCTTGTGGATGAACTGCTTTATAGGGTCCATGAAATAGCCTGCAAAGTCACGCCTGAGCTGTCCTACCGGAGCAGGGATTACATGCTCCCCTTCATCTATGCGATAGTGAGCCGCAAGCTGGCGCTGCTCTTCTGTCGTAACGTCCTCTATGTAAATGCGCTCTTCGGGGGTCTGCAGTCCGAGCTGCTCTGCAACAATGTCAGTCATTCTGTCCGATGTGCCTATAATCATCAGCGCCTCAGGGCTGTAGTTCGCAATCGCTGCCTTGACCTCTTCTCTGTGGTCCTCGTAATTGAAAAGTGCTGTTCTCATGGCAGCAGCCTTAGAAGCACACTTCTTTGCCGAACTTCCGGCAACGATCTGCCCTTTATATATGAACAGGCCATCATCGATTATGGCATCAAAACCGCGCCGCTGCGCAAGCGCAGTAGCCTGAAAGCTCTTGCCTGTTCCGCTTTTTCCTGTAAATGAAACTACCTTCATATCCTTGGAATCAGTAATTCCCACCGGTTTGGTAGGATTGTACTATTTTGTTTTTTTGTTATTTACAAGCTGATTTACTGGTGTTATACTCAATGCGTAGATATACGCTAAATTTAAGGAGGTAGTATTATGGCATTTAAGATCACTGAAGACTGCATCGGCTGCGGAGTTTGCGCAGGTAACTGCCCTGTAGAGGCAATCACAGAGGGCACACCTTATGTTATCGACGAGAGCGCTTGCATCGACTGCGGAGCATGCGCTGCTAACTGCCCTGTAGGAGCTCCTGTAGAGGCATAATCGATCAGCAATAATGATCAAAATCCCGTAGCGAAGGCTACGGGATTTTTTTAGCGTCTGATTATTCTCAGGCCTTGCCTTCATTCATTCTCTTGATCATAAATGACAGAGCATGGAGGCTGTCTGAAAGGTGTACTGACTCAAGAGCGACACCTTCAGGTATCTCAAGATCGATTGGCGCAAAATTCCATATACCTTTAACACCACCGGATACCAGTGAGTCAGCTACCTTCTGGGCATTCTCTCTGTTAACACAGATAATGCCGATATCGATCTTTTCTCTTTTGCAGTATTCCTCAAGATCGGCACTGTCCATTACCTCAACATCGTTGATTACGTTACCAACGATCCTTGGATTAGCGTCAAACAGTCCGATGATGTTGAATCCGATTTTGTAATAGTAGGTGTAGTTGGTTATAGCCTGTCCCAGATTGCCTACTCCAACAACTACTGTCTTATATTCTCTGTCCAGCCCGAGAATCCTGTTGATTTCTTTGTATAATCTGTCGACCTCATAGCCATACCCCTGCTGACCAAACTCTCCGAAAGTGTTAAGATCCTGTCTGATCTGAGACGCTGTGTATCCTATCATATCGCTGAGTTCATTTGAGGATATCTTTTTGATGCCTTTGGTCTGAAGATATCCCAGATACCTTCTGTAGCGTGGGAGTCGGCGGATGATCGCGTTCGAAACTTTCGTCTTGGCCATCATACACCTCGCTTTTTACTTGTTTGCGTCTACGTATTTAACGATATCTCCAACCTTTGTGAAATTCTCTGCAATATCATCAGGAATCTCGATACCGTACTCTTCCTCTACTCCGAGAATAATTTCAACAGCATCAAGTGAATCTGCCTCGAGGTCTTTCATGAAGTCTGTATCCATTGTGACCATGGAAGGATCAACATCGAGCTGCTCTACGATAAGAGCCTGAATCTTTTCAAAAGTCATATGTTTTTCTCCTTTATATTAATCTTACTCCCAATATCTCTGTATTGATTATAGACTACAGAAGTTAACGATTTCAACGATTTGCGTAGATTATTTAACAAAATTGTTCAAGTTTTTCACAAAGATTCACTGGAGCTCCATCCATTCGTCATAGAGTTCAGTTACTTCTTCTTCAAGAGCTGCCATCTCAGATGACTTCTCCCGCATCCATTCCGGATCAGACGCGTTCTCAGGAACGGTCATCTCATCCTGTATCCCTGCCAGCTCAGCTTCGATCTCATGGATCCTGTTCTCTACGCTCTCTGCCCTTCTCTGACGGCGGCGCTCTTCCGCTTCATTCTGCTTCTTAGCCTTCCGCTCTGCCTCTGAATCCTTCACGAGTTTTCTGGTGAGTTCGAGCTCATCCCTGCTTCTCTCCCCTGAGCTTCCTTCCGGTTCAGCAGCTGAAATGTTAAGTGACCTCCCGGACTTTTCGAGGTAGTAATCGAACTTGCCCTTGTACTCCACCAGCCCGTGCTCCGTGAGCTCGAGTATCCTGTCAGGTACGGTATTCAGAAGATATCTGTCGTGCGATACTATCAGCAGAGTGCCCTCGAATTCCATAAGGGCTTCCTCAACTATCTCCTTTGACTCGATGTCCAGATGGTTTGTCGGCTCATCGAGAACCAGCGTGTTTGCTCCCGAGAGCATCAGCTTAAGAAGCGACAGCTTTGCCTTTTCGCCTCCGGACAGATCCTTCACCTGCTTGAATACGTCGTCTCCTGTAAACAGGAAGCGTCCGAGCAGGGATCTCATCTCGGTATCTGTATAGAGATGGTATGCGTTTTTCATCTCTCCAAGCACTGTCTCGTTCTCGTCCAGAAGGAGCTGGCCCTGGTCGTAGTATCCGAAGTTTACATTATAGCCTACGCGCAGATAACCGCTGTCCGGCCGCTCAAGCCCCATGAGTATCTTGAGCAGAGTAGTTTTTCCGATGCCGTTGTCGCCTATGATACAGACTCTTTCGCCCTTGCGGATCAGCATTCCCGCATGGTCGAAAAGCTTTCTGGAGCCGAAGCTCATTGACAGGTTTTCTGCCTCCAGCACTTCTCCGCCGCTCTTGAAATCCGCTTCAAAGCTGAGCTTCATTTTGTTCTGCTTCAGTTTTGGCTTTTCTTTGATCTGCATCATTGCGAGCCGTTTCTCACGTGATGCCGCGCGTTTTGCCAGATGCTCGGTACCGTGCTGCCTGAAGCGCCGGATCATCTCCTCCTGTCTGGCTATCTCGGCCTGCTGTTTCTCATATTCACGGCGCATGGCCTCAAGATGCTCTTCGCGTTTTACCAGGAAAGTCGAGTAGTTGCCTGTATATGCCTCAAGGGTTCCGCCTCCCATGTCGAATATCTTATTGGTTATGCGGTCGAGAAAATACCTGTCGTGAGAGACTACCATTATTGTGCCTTTGTAGCTGTCGAGATACGACTCAAGCCATTCAAGCATGCGAAGATCAAGGTGGTTGGTAGGCTCGTCGAGCATGAGCACATCCGGTTTGCTGAGAAGCATGCAGCTAAGCGCGAGCCTGGTTCTTTCACCGCCTGACAGCTTGCTGATCTCTTTGTTCTGAGCCTCTTCATCGAAGCCCATGTGCATGAGCATCGCTCCCAGCTCACTCTTATATGTGTATCCGCCTTTCTGTTCGTATTCTTCCATAAGGCGGGTATATTCTTCGAGGTCTTTTTCAAAGCTGCTGCTTTCGTGGTCGGCTATCGCCATCTGGAGTCTCTCGAGCTTTTTCTCCATCTCAAACAGGTGGGTGAAGCTTTTCTCGGCCTGAGACCTTACTGTGCCGCTGCCTTCAAACTGGTTCTGCTGGCGGAGATATCCTATGTTAAAATCGTTTCTAATATAAATGTTTCCGGAAGTTGCCTCTATGTCTCCGGCTATGATACCGAGCAGCGTAGTCTTTCCGGTTCCGTTTGCACCGACTATGCCTATGCGGTCACCTTTTTCCACGCCAAAACAGACATCTTCAAAAATGATGTCTGTGCCATACGCTTTGCTTATGTCTTTTCCGGTTATTATCAGCATAATCTAAAACTCCAGACCTGGAACGGCATCGAGCTCAAGATCAGGCTTTTCTCCCGATCTGTAAGCATAATACGCAGCAGATGCGATCATGGCTCCGTTGTCTGTGCAGAGAACAGGGCTTGGCTTGAGTACGCTGATACCACGGCTTCCGGCCTTCTCTTCCATGAGTGCCCTCAGTCTGGAGTTGGATGCGACTCCCCCTGCCATTACGATCTGTTTCTGCCCGTATCTCTCAGCAGCCATCACTGCCTTATCTGCGATAACTTCTACAACTGCTTCCTGAAAGCTTGCAGCCACGTTGTTTACGTTTATATCACGACCTGCCTGCCTCTCCTGATTGAGATAGTTGAGAGCCTGTGTCTTTAAACCAGAGAAGCTGAAGTCCAGGCTTCCGTGCTCAAGATATACGCGCTTGAAAGGAATACTGCTGCGGTCTCCCTCTTTTGCAGCCTTATCGATCTTTGGCCCGCCGGGATATCCGAGGCCGATCACCCTCGCCACCTTATCGAAGGCTTCGCCGGCTGCGTCATCTCTGGTTCCTCCGAGCTTCTTGCACTTGTTGTACTCAGGTACATTTACTATCTCTGTATGGCCGCCGGATACTATGAGCGCCATGAACGGCGGCTCAAGCTCTTTGTGCTCAAGGTAGTTTGCAGCAATGTGCCCGTGCATGTGGTTTACCCCTACCAGCGGTATATCGCAGGCGTACGCCATAGCCTTTGCAGCAGCAACGCCAATCAGAAGTGCGCCAACAAGTCCAGGGCCGTATGTTACTCCGATAAGATCTATATCGCCGGCTTTTACGCCTGCGTCATCAAGAGCCTTGCCTATAACATCGTTTATGTGCTCCAGATGCTTTCTGGACGCGATCTCAGGTACGACCCCTCCATAAGCTGTATGGATATCTATCTGTGAACTGATAACATTGCTCATCACAACACGGCCGTCAGCAACAACTGAGGCTGCCGTTTCATCACAGCTTGTCTCTATTCCTAATGTTAAAAAAGAACCGTTAATCATAATAATAGTTTGTTCAAGGTGTAACAGTGCGCAGGTCAAGATCCATCAGGACTGCGTCTTCCCTGCCTTTTGAATAATAACCTTTACGGCGACCGACTTCGCGGAAGCCAAGCTTCTCATAAAGCGCCATAGCCGCCTGGTTGCTGCTCCGCACCTCAAGTGTCACAAGCGTGCAGCTGTCCTGTTCGGCTTTATCTATCATATGGCGGAGCAACGCCTCGCCTATGCCCCTTCTTCTGAACTCCGGAGCAATCGCAATATTATACACCTGGGCTTCACCTGCGATCATTCTGATCTCACCGTAGCCGGCTTTTTCTCCATCGCATTCCGCCACTGCAACATACACATCGCCGCCTGCAGTGACGTCTTTTGTGATCTCCTCAGCACTCCATGGAGAGCTAAACGAATCCTGCTCTATGCGCGACATTGCCGGCACGTCGTAAAGCTTTGCCTGTCTTATTGTTATCTCTTCCATCAGATTTTCACCGGCTTTGATATCCTGTCGCTGAGAGTGCCAGCCCTGAGCCTCTGCTCGGCCTCAGCGAGACGCATGTACTCAGGCATGAGCTCGTTGTATGTAACAGTGTCGCCTGCTTTAGCCTTTCTGAGCGCTATTTTTGCTACAGATTCTGAGTGCTGATACCTCAGATCCTCATCTGCAAACACAAACGATCCCTCTGGCAGGGTGCTTCTGATTATATCGCCGTATGCATCGATCCCGTCACCGGTGAAGAATGCAGACGCACCATTGTACTCAGCCAGTTTAGCCTTGAGCTCATCGAGAAGGTCTTCTATCATATACTGCTTTTCTTCCATGACAGAGACGGCCGACTGCTTTTCACCGTCAGTTGTGAATACAGCTTTATAAACGCCTGCATATGTCTGATGCCTTCTGGCGTTTATCACCGGCACCACATAAAGCGCATCTGAAGATATGGCTTTGCCGAGAGCTCTTTCTGCCATCGCTTCGAGTGAGGAGACCCCTATGCACGGGATTCCCAGCGTCTGTGACATCACGCGGGCAGTAGTTACTCCGATCCTGATACCGGTGAAAGATCCCGGCCCAACTGAAGCAGCTACGTGAGTGAGATCTTTCTTAGTGATCCCGGCTTTGTGCACTGCCTCATCTATCAGTGTGATCATTCCCTTCAGATGGTTCATCTCCTCTGATGAAGCTGCACTTACAACTGTGCCTGTTTCATCTATAACAGAGGCAGATCCGTATTTACCTGTTGTTTCAATTGCAAGTATCTTCATATCTTTTATAGGAATTCCGCAGTACGCTCTCCTTCGTTTGATCCGTAATCCAGTCTTATGGCCGCAGCGTCGTCTGGCAGCACATCAGCAACAATGTCTGCCCACTCTATAACGCAGACACCGTCACCATCCAGCATCTCCTCTGCCCCAATATCCAGCAGTTCCTCACCGCTCCCCAGTCGGTATACATCAAAATGGTACAGGGGCAGCCTTCCGCTCCTATACTCCTTTACTATGGTGAAGGTTGGACTGTTTATCTCTTCCGTGATTCCAAGCCCCTCGGCGATATATTTCGTAAGGGCAGTCTTGCCCGTACCCAGATCACCTATGAGCGCAACAACGTCGCCGGGCTCAAGAGCTTTTGCTATCTCGAGCCCGAGCGCCCGTGTGTCGTCTTCAGTATTCAGTTTTCTTATTGACTGATCTATTTTTTTCAAATGCAGTTTATTGTTCTTTTACAGCGCTTGTTCTGCCGGTACCGTGGAGCAGTCCTGATATTCTCTTATACAGCAGGAATGTCAGCACCGCATTCACTCCGGCCTTAACCAGGTTGAACGGGATAATTACAGTCGGGAGCATCGCTGCTACAGCTGCTCTTGGTGCTCCCATGTATGCCGGTGTAACAATCAGATTCATGATGCACATCACCAGAACGGCAACTACGACACCAACTATAAGTGCTTTGATGGCAGTCTTTTTGGTCTTCTGCTTTCTGTACATCATTCCGATGGCAACAGCTACGATACCGGTAGCCACGAAATGCATTATGAAGCCGTAGAATCCGTCCCCTCCGAGTCCGAACGCCTGGATAAGGCAAACCACCAGCGTTACTATGAGTCCTTCTGCAGGTCCGAATGCAAATGCCGTTATGTAGACAGGCACATCAGCCGGATCATATACCAGGAAAGGTGCAGGTGGCCATGGGATTCTGATGATCAGAAGCAGCACGAGAGATACAGCTGTCATCATTGCGAGTTTTGCCAGTTTAGCAGTAGACATTTTGTTTTGGTTCATAACATATTCCTCCTCATCGATATCATGAACGGGTGGAATCTGTCAGGCATTAATAATGGCCTTGATACGGGTCAAGGCCACTCATCACAAATATGATTGCAATGTTGTTTCTTTCATCCGGACTATACCGTCGGTACCGGATTCTCACCGGTTCGGCCAAAAGGCTCGCGGACTTACGCAGCTGTTGTGCGATCACCGCCGGTGTGGACTTTCACCACGCCCTGAAACAGATTTGATTATACTTTGCCGCGTTGCGGCGCTTACTCGCAGCAGAGGGAGTCTATAGCCCTTGCGTAAACACGTGCCATCTTCATGAACGATTCTTTGCTGAACTTTTCGTCTGCCTGATGCATGGTGTTTTCGTCTTCAGGGAATGCAGCCCCGAATGCGAGTATATTATTGAACATCTTGGCGTAAGTGCCGCCTCCGATGGTCATTGGCTGTGCCTCTTCATCACCGGTCTCATCTATGTAGGCCTGCATGAGCTTCACTACCATAGGGTCGTCGAGGTCCATGTACAAAGGCTTCTGTACCATTCTGGTGACTATGCCTACGCGGCTTTCACCGATAACCGATTCGATGCCCGAGAGCACCTGATCGTCTGTACAGCTCACCGGATAGCGGATGTTTACAGATACGCTTGCGATGTCTTCATTAATATTAGCTACTCCGACATTAAAAATCAATGGTCCTGACGGTTTATCCTCAAAATTGCAGCCTATGCGCTCACCATGAAGATCAAACCCGATGTTGTCGTTGTAGAATGCAATAAACTCGTTGAGTTCTTCGTTTGCAAAACTGATCCTTCCCAGGAAGTCCATGAGTATGCTGACTGCGTTGAGTCCCAGGTCAGGATGTGCTCCATGTGCAGCTGTTCCGAAAGCTTCCACGACCAGCGAAGTGCCCTGCTTCTTTGTTTTGACGCTGTACCCTGTCTCTTCGCAGAACAGTGCTGCCCTGTCGGAAATGAGATCATACTGAGTCTTGTTTCCGGCTATGACTGCCTTTGCGTATGCAGGTACAGCATTGTGAGCCGTGCCGCCCTCAAGCTTTGTGAGTCTGAGATCGTCCTTTCCCGGCCTTGATGAGAATTTCCTTGCAAGCTCAAATACCAGTATTCCCATCTCTCCGTTTACAAGCGGGAAGTCAGCATCCGGAGTGAATCCCATTGCCGGCTGTCCGCAGTGTTCAGTATAATGCTCAGCGCTTATATCGCCTGTCTCCTCATCGAGTCCGAGGACTATCCTTATGTTCATCTTAGGCTTGAGGCCTTCATCCTTAAGCGCCTTAAGCGCGTAAAGACTGGCAACCACAGGACCTTTGTCGTCGGATGTGCCTCTGCCATATACGAAGCCGTCTCCCTTATCTGTCATCTCGAACGGATCAGTAGCCCAGCCGCTGTCGACCGGAACAACATCAAGATGTCCGACTATTCCGAAGTACTCATCACTGCCGTTCTCGGCCTTCCACTCAATATGGCCTGCGTAGTTATCGTCGTTATATGTATCAAAGCCAAGCTCTTTGCCTTTTTCGAGCATGTTCAGAAGCGCCTCATGCACTCCCTGGCCGAACGGAAGCACCTCACCGTCTTTTGTCTTTACCGGCTCTGCCTTCACACTCGGCTTTGAAACAGACTCAGCAAGTGCATTGAGCATGTCTTCTTTATAAGCGTCAATCCTTTCAAGATAACCCATTTTGTTCTCCTTAATCAGTTTTTTGTTTCCTCAGAGACAACGTTCTCAAGATCCTCAAGCTCGCGCGCCTCCGCTTCTCTCTTTGTAATGTACTCAGTGACCGGTTTGCCGTCCTTTATGGTTGAGAGTGTTACAGATCTGACTACGTTTCCGTTGTCATCAAATGTAAACATTCCAGTTGCGCACTTGAGACCGTCAAAGTCCATGAGCGCATTGCGGATGTCCTCTCCTTCTGTCGACTTGGCATTGTGGAACGCGTTTATAAGAAGCAGGTAAGAGTCGTATGCCAGAGCAGCATTATCTGTAGGTGTATCCTCATCACCATATCTGTTGGCATACTCGATTTGGAACCTCTGCGCTTCCTCGGTATACGTATCCGAAGTGTCATCGTTTTTTGTAAGCACCGATTCGTACGGGAAAACGACCTTTACGCCTTTGTGCTTTTCCATCATGGAGATGAAAGACTGGTCGCCCCAGCTTCTGGTACCGAGGAAAGTGACATTACTGAGACCCATATCTTCTGCCATTGTTAGGAAGCTGTCCATGTCTTCAGTTCCCAGTGACACGAAGCAGACATCGACTCCCTTAACGAGTATGTCGGTGAGGACTGCTTTCTTATCCTCCTCTGATGTGCTGATCTCCTCGGACAGCACCACTGCCCTGCTGCGCTTTCCGGCTATTTTGCTGATTCTCCTGTTGAAGCCCTGCAGAAGTGCCGATGTGCTGGTATCGTTTTTAAGGCTTACCTCACCGATTCTTCTGGACCCGAGCTCTCTGGCTGCGTATTCCGCAAGGCCTTCACCCATCTGAGATTCCGTAACGCATGCTCTGAAGTAGAACCTGCTGTTCTGAGTTATGAGCGGGTTTGTTGCAGCAGGTGTTATTGCCGGTATGGATGCATCGTCAATGTACTCACCGATCGTGAGTGAGGATGCTTCTCCTGCAGATCCGATGATTGCTACCGGGTTCATCTCAGTGAGCGCCTTTATAGCTGTCTCTGTTCCCGCTACTGTAGACTGGGTATCGACTTTGACCAGCTTAACATTATAGCCATCCACATTATTGTAGATGCTGTTGGCAAGCTCTATGCCTTTGATCTCATCCTTGCCCTTGGAAGCATATCTTCCGGTCTGAGGCTCTATAACGCCGATGGTAATAGATGGATAAGTTTCCCCCTGAGGTTCGCTTATGAACGTCTGGCTGAAACTGCTCCAGGTGGCGCAACCCGGCAGGGCAACGACTGAAGCCATCAGGATCATTGCGAGCACCAGTTTTTTTATTGAGTTTTTCGTTTTGTTTTTATCAGCCAATTTCTATGACTTCCTTCATTTCATTAAGGCTTATCACGTCATTTGCTCTGCGCCTTACCGCTGATGCCCCGTGCATGCCTTTTGTGTATTTCATTATGTATTTTCTGAATTCCCTTACCCCGGTGTATTCCCCCTTAAGATCGCAAAGCATCTCAAGGTGCTTTATCATCATTGCTTTCTTCTCTCCGTCAGAAGGCTGAGGCGGTATGTCCAGACCTTTGTATGCAGCATTCAGTTCTCTGAAAACCCATGGATTACCCAATGCGCCGCGACCCACCATAACCAGATCGCAGCCGGTCTCTTCAATGACACTCATTCCTGAAGCAGCATCAATAACATCTCCGCTGGCTATCACAGGAATGCTGAGAGCATCCTTCACAGCTTTTATGATACTTCTGTCTGACTCGCCGCTGTAATACTGCGAACGAGTCCTTCCGTGCACGCATACAGCAGCAGCCCCACCTTCCTGAGCAGCAAGAGCCACTTCCACGGCATTCGGTCTGTCAAAGCCTTTGCGGATCTTGACCGTTACAGGCTTTTCAGTAGCCGATGATACCGCCTTAACTATCTGGCATACGAGCTCCGGATCACGCATAAGCGCGGAGCCATCACCGTTTCTGACAACCTTTGGCACCGGGCAGCCCATGTTTATATCCAGTATCTCGTTGCACAGGCCGTCAAGTTCGCGAGCAGCGTAGGCCATTATCTCAGGCTCGCTTCCGAATATCTGAATGGCAGTTGGTCCGGCTCCATCAGGAATATACGTAAGCTCATTCGTTTTGCTTCCGCCGTAGTAGAGACCTTTAGCGCTCACCATCTCGGTGTACGTGAGTGCGGCACCCTGCTCCTCGCAGAGCGTGCGCATGACCGCATCAGTAAAGCCAGCCATTGGAGCAAGTACAAACGGGGATTCAAGTATTAAGTTTCCTATGTTCATTTTTTTATTAGGGAAAATGCATATTAATCCTGCAGAACCCTCTTTTTGTTAAGTCCCTTGTTCTTTTCGTGCAGCATCTGCAGGCCGTCGAGTGTAAGTCTTCTGTCTATCACATCTATGCATCCGACTCCGCTCTCTACCATTGTGGCCATACCGCCTGTAGCGATAACCTTGATGCTGTCAGGATCACAGCCGAGCTCTTCGGACATTTCTTTCTTCATGCCTTTAACCATATGCTCGGTAAAACCCATGTGGCCGTAAATGAGGCCGGACTGCATGGATTCCGACGTGTTGCGGCATATGAACTTTCCTGGAAGTTCGAGATCTACATTAGGGAGCGTGGCTGTGTGCTCAAAGAGTGCTGCTGCCTGCGTCTTGATTCCGGGTGCGATCGCTCCTCCGAGGAAGCGTCCGTCTGCGGATACGCAGTCGAAGGTCGTAGCTGTTCCGAAGTCTATAACGATCAGATTGCCGCCGTATCTGGCATGCGCAGCGACTGAATTAACAAGGCGGTCAGCACCCAGCTGGCGCTGGTTCTCATACATTACCTTGATGCCGGTCTTTATGCCCTGCTCAACTACGATAGGGGTTTTGTCGTAAAACTTAAGGCACATGTGCTCAAGTGTGAAGAGCAGTGACGGTACTACCGAGCTGATGATGATGTCATCTATGTCGCTGGTATTTATGCCCTCACGGAGTATCATGGACTCTATGAGTGTACCGTACTCATCGGCCGATCTGCGGTTGTCCGTGGCAAGTCTCCAGCTTTCGAGGAGCTTGTCGCCATCAAAGACACCTGCCACGATATTGGTGTTGCCTACGTCTATAGCAAGGAGCATATCAGTCCTCCTCTTCGAGTCTCTTGAGTGCAAGCGCGAGTGTGAGGCCCGGGATTACTCGGTTTGCTGTCATCTCAGCTCCGAGAATCTCGTTTGCCTTTCTGAGCCTGTACTGAACCGTGTTGTTGTGTATCTCGAGGAATTCAGCTGTTCTGCCTGAATTCATACCCGCATCGAGGACGAATGTTGAGAGAGTGTCAACAAGCATTCTGCCCTTGTTCTGCGACACTTCACGCTCGAAGGGCTCGAGAAGATCGAGGTACATTCTGCGCTGCATCTGCGATCCGCTCTGCATGTATACGCAGTCGCTTACCATGGAGATCTCGTATTTAGAGAATACACGCTTAAATGGGAAAACCTTTTCCATGTATCTGGCAGTCTTGTTGATCATCTTGAAGCCATCTACGCAGCTCTCAAGTCTTTCGAGTCCTGTTACATGGAATATTCTCTCATCCTTCTTAACCATCTTGAGCTCATCGAACATCTCGAGGCATGCATTTTTGACCTGTATGCCCTTCTCCTGGCCGCCGTCTGTATACACGATGCCGTAGATCTCGTTCGATTCAGTGGTGGTGAGCAGACCGAAATCTGCTTTCTTCTTGTATGCGGCAAGTATATCGAGGAATGTGTTGAGATCCTCCCCTGCGTTTCTTATATAAAACGCACTTGTGAACTGCATGCCGCGCAGGCCGGATTCATCGAGCAGTGTGTGGCAGAAAGAAATATCGCCGCGTACAGCAGACTTTATAAACTCAGCTCTGGAGTCTCTGTCCGGAGTGTACTTCCACATTCCGATGGCAAGCTCTATGGTCTGAGCCAGTTTGCTCATCTCTGCAGATGAGTATTCATCTTCGTTATCCACTATGACGAGAATGTATCTGCTGTCTTTAATGTTTATGAAGCCCCAGTATGTGATGACGCCTTCTATCTCTACGCGAGTGAAGCCTGTCATTGAGAACGCGTCAAGCTTGCGTGCAGCCTGTACTGCATCTTCGATCTTTACAAGGTGCCTGGTCTCAACAGTGAGTATGGTGTTGTACTCTTCTGTCATAAGGACCACCTGGTAGTTGTTATTAAGAGCTGCCTCCCTGAGTGCAGCCGGGAAGCTGCTGTGCTTTTCAAAGTTGAGCAGATGATAGATAGTGTTGTTAAGAATATTGTCGGTGTAGTTTTCACCGTAAAGAATCTTATCGAGCACCTGCTCTATAAGCATGCTGTATGTGATGCTGCCGTTGTCATCGATCGTGATAAGAGGAAGTCCTGCCTCCTCTGCTGCAGCAATAACCTCCGGAGCTACCTCCTTAACGCCTTTGTCATTAAGATAGATGACAAGAGCACTTATCTCCTTCTCTCCGAGAGCTGTTACAGCCTTACGCTGAGAGTCTATATCGTCTCTGCTCGACCAGAAATGGGTTATTACCATCTGATCCCTGATGCCGTTGCGCTCAACTCCCATTTTGAGATCATCCTCATCGAGCACGGATACGGATCTTACCCGTCTTGAGCACCCGCTTTTGCAGGATAGAACGCGGCTTCCTCTGAAAGCATCCAGCTTTAAGCAATCGTTTACATTTATCTTCATATTGATTATTCTCCGGTTTGTCATTCAGATCATTTCAGATCTTTGTCGTCTGCATCGAAGCTTACAACTTCACGGTCATCAGGAATGGCTGCTGCATTGAGCTTCTGGAGCTCTTCTTTCATCAGCCTTTTCTCTTCTTCTTCGATACGCTTGGCTTCTTCGGCTTCCTTCTTGTTTTTACGCGCGATTTCCTGATTCTCGCTCTCGATCTCCTGCTGAATAGTCTCAGGGTCGGCTTCGCCTGTGAACAGTCTCTCGAACTGCTCACCATCGAGTGTCTCTACCAGCAGAAGAGCCTGTGCGACTCTCTCGAACGCGTCATCGTGATCCTGAAGGATCTTTTTTGTATCTGCGTAGCACTGCGAGAGAAGAGCTCTTATCTCGTGATCCACTTCTGATGCAACCTCTTCTGAGTAGTTCTGACGAGTCGAGAAATCCCTTCCGAGGAACACTTCATCGCTTGAGCTGAATGACACTGGTCCAAGCTTTTCGCTGAATCCGTACTTTGTGATCATCTGGCGGGCGATCTCAGTAGCTCGCTCGAGGTCGTTGCTGGCACCTGTGGAGATGTCATCGAGCTTGAGCTCCTCTGCGACTCTTCCTCCGAGGAGGTGCTTGATATTATCTATCATATGGCCTTTTGTTTCGAAGAATCTGTCCTCCTCAGGCAGCCACATGGTGAAGCCGCCGGCCATTCCTCTAGGAATAATTGTTATCTGATGCACCGGATCTGATCCAGGTGTTGCTCTCATAACTATGGCATGCCCCGCCTCGTGATATGCAGTCAGCTTCTTCTCTGCGTCGGAGATGACTCTGGACTTTTTCTGAGGACCTGCCATTACCTTTGTTGTGGCCTCCTCGATCTCGTCCATTCTGATCTTTGTGCCGTTTCTCCTTGCAGTAAGGAGAGCTGCCTCATTGATAAGGTTCTCAATATCTGCAGGTGAGAATCCCGGAGTCCTCTTTGCAAGGATCTCAGGAGAAACATCGCTGTCGAGTGGTTTGTTCTTTGTATAGAGTCTGAAGATCTCTTCTCTGGCCTTTATATCAGGCATGCCTATAACGATCTGTCTGTCAAATCTGCCCGGTCTGAGGAGAGCAGGGTCGAGTACGTCAGGTCTGTTGGTTGCAGCCAGGATGATGATGCCGAGGTTTCCGTCAAAGCCGTCCATCTCTACGAGGAGCTGGTTGAGTGTCTGCTCTCTCTCATCGTTGCCGCCGCCGAGTCCGGCACCTCTGCGCCTTCCGACAGCGTCGATCTCATCGATGAACACTATGCAAGGAGCATTCTTTTTAGCCTCGTTGAAGAGGTCTCTTACTCTGGAAGCTCCGACACCTACGAACATCTCTACGAAGTCAGAACCAGAGATAGTAAAGAACGGCACGCCTGCCTCACCTGCAGTAGCACGCGAAATGTAGGTTTTTCCTGTACCAGGTGAGCCCACCATCAGTACGCCCTTAGGAATGCGCGCTCCGAGCTTGGTATACTTGCCCGGATTGCGCAGGAAGTCAACGATCTCTGAAAGTTCCACTTTTTCCTCTTCGAGGCCTGCAACATCCTTGAAAGTGATTGCCTTTGCGTCACTCTTATACAGATTGGCCCTGTTTTTTCCAAACTGGAACGCCTGCTTGTTGCCACCCTGGCTCAT
>ODAI012253872.1_pt1 | contig 18169 bp, 1 predicted proteins | sample 1539321 | NCBI WGS metagenome assembly ODAI01 (sample SAMN02144231, study PRJEB22623) | gut metagenome | biome: sheep rumen | host: Ovis aries | place: New Zealand | reverse complement strand
TACACCCAGTACATATCAAGAATTGTAGAAAACAAGAAAAAGGGCATGTCTGTAAAGGCTGCCGTAAACGAAGCCGTGGACTGGGCAATCAGCGAAAACCTCTTGGACGGCTTTTTCAAAGAGCAAAAGGAGGAAATACTTGCCATGAGTCTTACAGAATTCAACGCAGAAAAAGTATACCGCGACTGGCTTGCCGAGGGCCGTGAAGAAGGCTTTGAACAGGGCCGTGCTGAAGGCCATGAATTAGGCATAGCAGAGGGCAAAGATGAAAAAGCCCGGGATGCTGCCATTGGATTATATGAAAATGGTGTTTCTGTGGAAATAATTGCAAAGTCCTTAAAGCTGAGTGAAGAAAAGGTTAGAGAGATAATAAAGCAGAATATTACTGAAAAAGCTTAGGCTGGCGGACAATTATTCCACCCCACATACATAAAAAATGAGCCCGGCACAAAAAAATATCTTGTACCGGGCTCGGATTTTTTAACACGGGTGCATGCGCTTTGTTTTAAGAAAACTAGCGCATTTGGGCTACTTCAATACTGTCATTTGAAGCATCTTGAGAAATTACATAACCCAAAACAGCATTTGAAGTTCCGTTTCCGTAAAGCAAACCATTATTTGTAGAAGAATACTGCTTGAATGTATTATTCTGAACCTTATCACCTGTTGTACTATCTTTGATTACACCAGTATCTTTATTTTTCCAAATGCCTACATTAATAAGGTTTGTCTGTTTACTGTTATCAATAATAAGGCTGCTGCTTGTAGGTACTACTGTACATTCCCAATTTCCTGTAAAGGCATCATTTACCGCCCCTTCAAGAGCATCTGTACTTTCGCTAACAAGCCATGCGTATTTTGGTTTTACACAAGAAGCAGCATAGTAGCCAATTCTTGGAATTGCCTGTCCACCAGCTTTCTTCAAAGCTACATCAAGGCTGATATTAGAACCAACTACCCCATCAGAATCTACAATACAAGTTTTGAAACCTGGATTTTTAGCAGTTGGAGTTGATGTGTAAGCATACAGCAAATCACAGTTATTCTGATCGTAAGCGGCAATATGAACATGCCCATTTGCATCTACAGCTATCTGGCAGTTTTCACCAGCATTCTTATAAGTTGCTGTTTCAGGGAATACTCGGGAAACTTTCCACTCTGAACCTGAGTTTTCACCTGTAGAAGAACTTAATGGAGAAGAATTATATGCATACCACAAAGTACGAGTATCTTCATCAAACCATACAATTACAACAGTATCAGCGGTACCATGAGCAGCATCTGGAATTACTGAAATTGAAACATATTTTCCGGCTTTTTTACCAGTTTTGCTGGTACCACCAGCAACTAGATTTACATTTGCCGCACTATAAGTTGTTGGTTTTACATCCCCTATTTTTTTGAAATTATCAATTTCTGCAAAAGTATTTGTTGCATTACCTGCTCTAAACCTAATTTCTTCGTTCATCGCATCATAATATGCAAAATAAAGATTCGTTGTATTATCCGATTTTACAGTTGTCACTAAACTTGGACTCTTAACACGCTGCTTATTAACAATAAGATTACCATCCGTGTCATACTGTCCAATTTTTTCCATACGGATATGCTTTGTATCATCTTTAGAAGCACCCGCATTATGATTACAAACACCCCATCTATCAGACATTAAAGACATATTATCCATACTTGGCTGCGAGTCATTTATATCCCCACCGGCACCAATTCCATAAGTATTACCAAGAGTATCATATGCAAATGCAACCGAAGTAAAGCTATCATATGCACCAATCCAATAGTAATATGAATAATTTGTAGTTACATTGTTCACTTTTACCTTACCACCCATGCTGTAATACAAAGCTCCATCTGCAAAGGCAAAGCCGATATTTCCATCTTCAGGGTTAATTTTCATAATTGGCTGGTCTATATGGCCCTTTACAGGTCGGACTGCTGATGAATCAAATTCCCATACGTCAAGGATAACATCATCGGTGAGGTTGTTGTTATTTGCCCCGTTTGGCCAACGGTTGTAGAAATTATCGTAAACATCCTTATTACCCTGAGTTACAATAGTTGATGTATCATAACCATAGGATCCCTGAGCATCCTTCCTATTATAATTGTTTAAAGCAGGAATGCTATTTGTTGTATAGTTATAATTTCCACTATTTGTACCAGCAGGAAGTTCAACGCTATCAATACTTTCATTATCTTTTTTAAGATTGAAACCATTAATCTTTATCTTCTCACCTTTATAAACCGGATAATGTCCCAAAGCGGTTCGGCTAAATACAGTAGGATTTGTTGACTTCAAACTAGAAAGTGAGGTTGTCAAACTTGTAATATACGGCACAACATCCATCTGGTAAACCGGCTTATTATAAACACCTTCAGATTCATTTGTCAGAACGGCTGTTTCGCTTGATATGTTGTAAGAAGCACCACCTCTAGCACCAACAGCCTGAACATAAACCTGAACATCTTTAGCAGCAACGCCAGTTATATAAGATGTATCCCAGCTGAATTCAAAGTTTGCCTTATGACCTTTGCCTTCGTTATATTCATCAGAAATCTTGAAGGTCCAATGCTTAGAATTCATAACATTTCCAGCTTCATCATCTTCGTAACCATCTATAACAACCCAGTTTCCAGAAGAATAAGTAGCAACTTCTACATAATTAGAGAATGTTTCATTTCCAGGTGTAAAGCCAGGAATCTTTACAAGAACTTTTTGCAGAAGAATATCATCATAAACATAAGCGCGGACGGTAATTTTTCCGGAAACTTTAGGGTCCTCCCCAAGTTTTGTACTATCTACTTCAATATTTTTAATTTCATCCGTCAAATCTGCTTCAAGTTCAATATGTCCGTTTTCCTTGCTGTTGTGGTACAAGCAGTTTTTGCTTACACCCTTCCAGAAGAATGGAGAAATCGCAACTTTTGGTGCCACGGTATCTGCATACTGTACGGCAAGAGCAACCCTGAATTTTGCATTAAGACTTGTCCATGTAAAAACATCTTCATCTTCGCTATTTACGATGGTTCCCGGGGTCTTATCCCAGATTGTGTATTCAAACCAGGTTGGTGCCGCTTCTGTTGAGTTAGTGCCAAGCTTATTACCAGCAAGAGTGATTTCTACCTTCTGGCCATCAATATAAGACTGACCATCCTTGTCACTCTTAACATAACCAGAATCTCCAGTTTCAACAGTATAATCTTTTGTTGGTGCTCCCAAGCTGGACCCCGCAGTTGCAGTAGCACTTGTTAATCCTGTTTTAGTTGAAGCAACCTTATAACTATAGAAGAGTTCTTCATTACCGCCGACAATTTCCGGAGTGAATTTTACATCACCTTTTACAATCATAAAGGCGGTATCATTCATATCTCCGTTTTCGTCAGTTCCAGTAACAACCAGGTCTTTTGTAAGAGCTGTAGCACGTTTTACACTCTTTGTATTTCCATTCTCGGTAATACGTCTGGTTTTTTCTGAGTAATATGATGTCTTATATTCTCCATCATCTTCATTTCCGTTTCCGTTGTAGTCTGTCCAAACCTTAAGGCTTGCAAGACGAGGAGCATTGTTCATTACAACTGCGTCAACTTTTTCGTGAGCAGCATTTCCAGCCTTATCAAAAACCACATAATGAATTCCAACCTTTCCATCAGGAATATTCCGGCTGTTAATTTCTCCCGACCAGCGGGTCTTGGTTCCTACTGTAGAAACACTTTCAATCATACGGTCGCCGTCATCATCATTTGTAGAAAGATCTTTATAATAACCGTATCCGTCATTAGCGGTTGTTTCAGTTACTTTTCCACGAGACTCGCTACCAACATGGTCTACAACATGACCAATTGCAAAGTAAATTTGTTTTCCCGCAAGCTCTGTATCAGGGCTATCATCAAGTTCAATAAGAGTTCCATTTACAGATTTTATGATATAGAATACGCCACCAAGTTTTACAAGACCACCTTTATGAATATTTTCATCGATGTCAGTAATAGTTACTTCAGTTCCATTAATTCCATTTGCAGCAACAGTGCCCGTTTTCCAGTAAAGGTTATCTGTACCCAATGTAATAGAAGGAGAAGTTCCGCCGTATGCAATAGCATTTCCATCAGCATCTTTCTTTATATAAGAGTCATAAACATTTCCATTGCTATGCTTAAAATAGAATACAGCCATCCTAAATCCACTTTCACCACTCGATTCGGTTGCAGCAGATTTTACTTTAAAGAAGCCGTTACTGTTTTCTACATTATCAGAAATGTCATAATCATCATCACCAGCAGACGCTAATTGAGGAGCCCTATTATCACAATTTATTGTAATAGTTTTGGTTGTCTTAGGCCTGTTTTCTTCATCAGTTCCAGGGGTACCATCTACAGCATAAATTTCATAGGTAAATTTTCCAGTTTCTGTAGAGGAACCAACCTTGTGCTTTATCATATAACCGGAAGTTGCAGTTGTTCCGCTTCCCCAAGTCTGCTGACTTCCTGTTGCATAATCATCAGTACCTACTCTACAAATAGAAATTCCGTTTTCATCTTCAACGCTGCCTTCCAGGTACCATTCACCACGGATATACATACCATCGGTGTAGTCCATAATCGCTGTAACATCACCCGAACCGTTACTCATATTCGAATACTGTTTAAGCTTCAAAGGCACACTTGAACCAATCTTTGGCGCACCAGAATTGATTCTGACAATAAAGATATCATCATCTGTAACACTTGTATTTCCAGACTTATCATAAGCATACAAGCGGATTGCAATATAATTTGTAGAATCGTCAGTAGAATTTGAAGTTTTTATTTCAAATTCAGAAGTTGTGTTTATAGATTTACTCCAGGAAAGACTGGTTCCAAGCAAAATACCTTTCTTAGCTCCAGTTCCTTCACCAAAGTCTTTAATTTCATATTTATCGTTGCCAATTGATGCCAGAGTTGAAGAAGCACCTGTAAGAGGATCTTCATTCCAGCTTGCAGAGAAACCTTTATCCGGTTCAAAAGTAGGGTCTATCTGCATATAAAGACCTTGAACATCGTTTACAAATTCTGCACTTCCAGATGCACGAATAATACCGCTCATAAGAGCACTTGGGCCTACATATTTATAACTAGTTCCCTCTGTAGGATGAGAATCTGCTTTTACTGTAGATACAGCCCAAGTTTTACTTGTCGAATTGTAGTAAACATAATCTTCTGCGAGCGGATAATCCAAAACAATTGTTGGAATATCACCCTGAGGGTCAAGCTTAATCGGGATTGTCTTAGAGCCGATATTGCCGAATTCATCTGTTACTTTAAGATGGAAATAATAAGTTCCCACAGTTGTATATTTCTTTGTTTTATCTGATTTTAATACTGCAGTATTATTCACTATCTCAACTGTATCAGGATTCAAAGCGGCAACAATATATTTTGGATGCAGATAATGACTATAGCCGTCACTTCCTTCTTCTGTAACAGAGGTATCTGTGCTGTCAAAATAAATCTTCCATGAAATTGAACTTGTGCCGGCAGCTTCTTTCCAGTTAGTATCTGAATCTTCAGGTGTTCCAGCTGTCTTTGTTACCTGATAATACAGGATGGTTTTACTATCACCATCATCAAAGTCGCCCTGCATTACAAAATCCTGTCCTTCCTGCTGATTGTCAAAATGGCTGGAAACTTTAATTACAGGAGCCGAGTTATCAATATAAATAGATTTTGTTACTGATTTTTCAGAACCACCACCATCTAATACCTTTATTATGATAGTGTACTGACCTGTAGGAATAGAAGAAATGTCTACAGCGCCAGTTTCAAAAATGTCGTATTTATTATTTTCGTCACCAGATTTAGTCTTAGTATAACTTCCTGAACCTGTTGGTGTAACATCATTTTTACTCATATCGCTAATAGTAAACGAAGCTTTATCTATTCCATTCTTATCCCAGGCCATAAGCTGCATCTGGAATTTGTTATGAGCATCATCACCACCATAGGTTTTTGAGAAGTTAGAAGAATTGAAAGTATATTCATTTACAGTTTCTGTTTCTGTGCTGGTTGTTGTACCAGCACGCTTCATACTAACATTAGCAACTTCTGGAGGAGTTTTATCTACAATTATGTTCAATTTACCGGCAGTAGCAGTATGGTCTTTTTTATCTTTGAGGATTATAGCTGATGAATCTGTAGATGTATCAAATTCGCCATTTCCTGCATCTTTTATCTTAAACGCCAGATTGTAAGTATCATCTTCAAGTTCAATAGTAAAGGTTACACCAGAAAGTGTTACTGGTTCCCATGAAGTACCATTGTTTTTAGAATAACTTAATTCCTTTATTACACCATCATCATCTTTTACGTTTCCGCGGATTTCCTTTTTATTTAACTTCACTGGTGAACTAGCAGACATCTTAGAAAAATCACAAAGTTCTTCGTCTGTTGCAGGTGAATTCAGAGGGAGTTCTGTAAAGGTAATCACCGGAATATCCGTAGCCTGATTGATATAAACCGTTTTAATTGCATCTGATGATTGGACGGCAACAGTTTCATTTTCTCCAGAAGTCAATGCACGCCCAATGTTTCCTGTATTCTGTGCAGTATCAGTACCAACAGCACGGAACTGAACATAAGGCTTATCTGCAGGGAAAGCGTCTGTATCTGTTGTATCTACAGGAACCGACCAGGTAGCCAGGGTTGCGCTGGTTCCAGTTACCTCTCTATAATTCAGCCAATCACCAGAGAAGGTTGTTGATTTAGATATTCTGTACTGCAGCTGAACAGACGCAAGGGCATTATTATCAGAAGCCTTTCCGGTAATAGTAATAGTTTTATTAACATCAATATCCGTAGTAGAACTGTCTGCGTCGGTGATGGAATCTAATTTTACTTCCGGATAAACATTATCCAGATCGATTATCAAGTCTGAAGAATATTCAGATTTATTTCCAACATAATCTTCAATACTGAAGAAAACGTTTCCGGATGCAAATCCACCTGCAAGGATAGTTGCTGTGTATTTGCCTGCATCAATTCCTGCTGTAATGTCTTTTGATACGCTTCCAACCTTGGTAAGTTTTACATTCTTTATTCCGGAACCAGAGTCAGCAGCAGCTATAACAATAGCCATATCCATGGTTCCATTTACAAGAACCGTGCCGCTTGTACTTTCAGAATTTGAACCAACCGTAACAGATGAAATTGAAGCAGAGGAAGGTTCTTCTGTATCAACATAAACAGTATGAGTCTTATCGGTATAGTTACCGGCATTATCATAAATTCTTACAGTTATTGTATTAGCACCCTGACTTCTACATTCAACTTTTCCTTCGTAAGTTGTTACATTATTTGAAGTCTTAGGGGTCAGCGGTGTCCAGGATGCAGTAGCGGCAGCTGTCTCAGTTGAAATATCATCTGCAGTAGCAAGCACCTGATAAATACCGCTGCCGTAACCATCAGAAAGAGAAGAAACCGTAACAGAAATATAACGATTATTGTACCATTTTTTACCGTCTGTTGATTCAAAAACACGAGTTTCTGGAGTAGACGTACCAGCAGGCTTTGAAGAATCCACAAATACATTTATTGATGATGTAGAAGTTCTTCCGGCTTTGTCTGTTGCCGTTACAATAAGAGTGTGTGTTCCATCTGTAAGCTTCTGGCCAGCCTCAGTTTCATTTCCTACGGTAAAATGCTGCGTTCCAGCACCATTTGTTATAGTTACCGAATGTTCATCAGTAAACGAGGTAGAAGTTATAACTACCTTTTCCAAACCATTTGCATCGCTGGCAGTAATATCTAAATCAAAGCCGGCATTACGAGTTGGTGCTCCGTTTAAAACCTGTCCGGTTGCCTGAATATCTTTTATAGAAAGAGCAGGAGCCGACTGGTCTATCCAGAAATCTTTTACACCAGAAGAGACATTTCCTTTACTGTCTTTTGCTTCTGTGTACAAATACCAGTGTCCCTCGCATAGATGGCCGCTAGTTGTAATAGAACTTCCTGTATCAAGGTCTTTTGTAACAGAGAATGCATAAGATTTTCCGCTAATTCCAGAAGCCGTTATCCATTCAGAAGAACCATCCGCAGGTTTTGTAGCACTTTGCGTAATGGCATATTTGAAAGCATAAAGTCCAGATGCCGCATCTGCAAGACTTATACGGAATGTCTTGCTATTACCCTTTATAGCATTTGTTCCTGTATAGGTAATATCTGAAGCAGGGTCTACATACTGAATTTCAGGTGCAGTTTTATCATCATAAAGAATAAAGGTCTTATCTGATGTCTGTTCTGCTAAATCTTTTGCTGTAATAACAACAGGGATTTCCTTATCAGACTGAGAAATCTGAATTCCAGAAATGGTGTAAGAATAGACTTTAGTTTCAGCATTTCTGGTAACAGTAATATTCGATGCAGAAAGAGGTGTATCGCCAACTTTTACCGAAAGGCCACCATTTTCAGGGTCTTTTAATCCGTTTGTTTCTGTTATGGTTCCGCTTATAGTAAGAGTATCAGTAATTACTCCACTATCATTCTTTGTAAGATTCAGATATAAAGTAGAATCTGCCTGAATATCAGTCTCTGCTGCAGAAGTGCCAATCATTATTTTTGCAGAATCATCAATTTTTGGTTCTGCTTGGTCTACATAGAAGTGGACATGCTTCTTTTCACTTTCATTTCCGGCACTATCTATTGCATATACCCAGAGATAGTGAGCACCTTCGTACAGACAAGAGTCCATAACACTTTTGCCGGAACCAGTACCCAGATACTGAACTACACTCCAGCTTTCGTCGCTATGCTGAACAGAAACAAATTTATCTGCCGTCGGTGCCACAGCCGGCTCCACCTCTGTTGTTGTGACCTGTGTAATGGCATAACACAGAGTACTTACTTTAAGAATACCGGCATCGGTTACAGTACCTGTAAGAGAGTCCATATTACCCTTTAATACAGATTTATCAGAAACCTGAATTACAGGCTTAATGGTATCAACCTCTACAGAAAGAAGATTCGGCACTGTTGTTCTGCCGGCCTTATCTGTAACCTTTAATTTATATGTATATTTCTCTGAAAGATTCTGATTTTCAAAAGTCTTTCCTTCCGGCAGATTTTTCGGCAAGCCGGTAATTTCAATTCCATTTTTATTTGAATCTTCCGTATAGGTTCCAATCAAGACATCATTTTCATACAATTCAGCTTTTTCTACTCCCCAGGAATCGGAAGCGGTAAAGTTAATATTGTAACGCTGATTTGTAGCAGCCGAATAGCCTTGTGAAAGAGAAAGGGTTGCGCCCGGTGCTTCCAGGTCATAGAAGAAAGTCTTACTGTTTACAGCAGTCTTATTACCAGCCTTATCTTCTACATAATACCAGACTTTCTTTTTGCCTTCTCTTATAGTTTTTGTAACAGCACCAGTTTCATCTTCAGTTACATCTATAAATACAGAAGCAAAATTAGCATCTGAAGCATATTTCTGGTTATATTTTGTTTTTGAAGTTGCCTTTACAAACTGTGCTTCTGCCGGTTGAGCAGCATCAGAATCTGTAAACGCAAAATAATAAGTTTCAGGAGAACAATAAGTGTCCTGAGAAACAAGCGTAATTTCAAAATCAAAAGGATTATTAACTTCTGAGGTCTGAACAGGAGTTGTAATCTTTTCAACTACAGGTGCAGTGCGGTCTAGATAGAAATTCTGAGTTACAGTTTCGCCATATAAACCGTTGGAATCATAAATCCTATATTTTACTGTATATTCACCTTCTGCAAGTCCATCAAGAGAAGAAGAAGGAATTTCATAATCATATTTATAGGCAGTTTCACCTTCTGCCTTAGTACCGTTAACGGCAGAATCACTTCCCAATTCTATAAAGGTCTTAAAATCTTCTTTTATTTCATTTCCTTTCTTAATCTGTCGGGTAATACGGAAAGGTTTTTCTTCGGAAGTAATTGCAATCTTTGCAGTAAGAGCCTGATTTGAACTCTTGTATGGGTTTGCATCAAATTCTGAAATTTCTACAGAAGGTGCGCCCGGTACAATTCGAATATAGAAAACAATATTTTCGCGCTTTTTGCCGGTAACATCCTGGACAGAAAGACTGATTTTGTGAACTCCAGTTTCCAGATCTGAAATTGAATGATAAGCAGAAGCCTTTCCTCCAGATATATTTGGTGTCAAAATCAGAGTATTTTCTGAATCATCATCAATTGTAAGGAATAATTTACACTGGCCGTTATCATCATCGCGGATATCAAAGTTCAAGGTTCCGCCGTTTTCAATATCAAAAAGGTTCTTTTTAGTGTCGCCCTGATTCAAAACAGCTTCACTTGTTTTCATATTAATAAACGAAATAGTGCTGTTATCTTTTGGGAAAACCACAGGAATATCTGTGCTTTGCTTTACCGTATAAGTCTGAGTCTGAACCGTTTCGTTGCCGGCACGGTCTTTTACAGAAATTTTGAGCGTAAGAGCAGAGCCATCCTGATACTTTGTTGTATCAATAGGAGCAAAAGCAGCAAAATTCTTTGCACCGGTCTGAACAGCGCTGCTTAATTCCAGTGGGCTGCCATTTACGGTTACAGAACAAGAAGAAAGCTGGTCGTAAGTTTCGGAAGCCTTAATAGTAAAAGTTATACTTCCATTCACAAAGCCTGCTGTTGTTGCAGCATTTGTTTCTGGGGAAGCTTCATTTAATATGTAGCCCTGAGAATCAAGTTTGTAATCAACTGCTACAGGAGTAACACTTGCCACAGAGATGAGAGGCATATCTACATCGTATTTTATATCCTTTGTGGAATAAGTTTTATCTGCAGTAACCTTTACTGAATACTGAGAACTTGTTTCCTGATTAAAATTCGAAGAAGGAATTATATACTTAAAGGTATACAAAAGTTCGTTTTGAGAATCCTGAATATAAGAAAGCACGCCTTCCTTTAAAGAAGAATCGGCAGCAACAGTATTTCCGGCAGTTGAAGAAGCCAGAACTGTATCGTTCTGACCATCATTCAGGCTGATAGAAAATGCACCCGTATCTTCCTTGAATTCCACAATTCCGCTTACAGTAACGCTCTGACCTTTTGCTACGTAAGAAGTAGAGTCCGCAGGGGTAGAAATTCTGATAGTAGGCGCAATTCCTGTTTTTGTAAAACGGAAGCCGTAAGCATCATCTGCAGGAATAATTGCATTTCCGCTTTCATCCTTTCCTTCAAGAAAGATTTTATAATACTGGTCGAATTTGAATCCTTCTGATTTTATAAAGCTTGGTGTAAGCTTGTAAGAAGAACCGCTCGCTTCCGGCCCCGTAAAAGAAGGATAGATTTTTGTTTCATCTAAAATATTGCCTTTAGCATCACACTTTAAGGCATAAACTTTCAGGGAATCTTTTACAATTGCATAGCCGTCCAGACCAGGAGAAACTGTAATTGTAGAAGAAGCATTATTTAAAACCGAGGCCCAGACAGGAGTTTCGCTTTCTGTGTCAGGAACATAGGTATCTGCCATAGTGAAAGTAGGATTGTTTGCAGGATTAAGGGTAAACTTACCCGCTGTAAGCTGCTTTGAAGCAAGAGTTGTATTTACTGATTCAGAAATTTCTGCCGTTTTTGACGCATCCGAAGCAACAAAGGTTCCATTCTTCATATGATAAAGGCCGGAAATCTTATAACTTCGAATCAAATCAGAAACCGTATCATTCAGATAATACAGATCAGTTGCATTACCTTTTAAGTCTTCTGTAGTTTGAGCAGAACCGTCGGTTGGAATTCTTATGGCACTGTCATAGGCCATAAGAGAGAAATAAAAAGTTTTTTCGCCAGCATTAATATCAGAGGAACCGTAAATCTTTGAATAATCGTTATCTTTACCAGCTTCAAACTGTGCTACTTCCAGATTTATGGAATTCGGCACATTAGTAAGATTTACAGTATGAAGTTTGTTTGTACAATTTGCGTCTGAATATACGTTTAATTCAATAAGAGAAATATTGTTATCATCTGCTGCAGAACCTGCAAGAGAAAAAGTCTGACCGTAGGAATCTGCAATTTCAGAATCAAGCGATGTAGATGGACGGGAAATTACAACGAATGGTGATGTATTGTCTACTACAATAGAACTTGTTGTCGAACTGGAATGCCCCGCATTATCCTTTGCCGTAACTACAATAATATAAGAACCATCAGGAATAACGTCGTTTTTAGGAGAAACAATTACGGAATAGCACTTTTCTGAATCTCCAACTTTACCGTTAAATTCAGCTTCTTTTGAAAAAACTACATTTTCTTCAGATTTAAGTTCTACAGTGATGGAAGAAAGCTTTCCGTCATCATCCCAGTTACCTTTTACAGGGAAATCTTCGCGGATTACAAGAACAGAAGAAGGGTCTGGTACAGTAATAGAAACAGAAGGAGTCTCTGTATCTACGGTCTCACCCATACCAATATTACAAGAGAAAAATATACTAACTGTAAGTGATGCCCACAAAACAGGCAGGCATTTTTTCATCAATTTCACAAACTGTTTCATCATATGCCTCCCCTCCCCTATCTCTTTTGTGCCGTTTCTATAGTATCGTCAGTTATTACATAACCTAAAACAGGATTTGCGGTTCCGTTGCCGTAGCAGGTGCCGTTACTTCCTGTATCAATTCCTTTGTTATCTGTTGATACTGTTGTACTTGAAGTTCCAGGTGTTGAATCAGATAATATTCCATCTTTATTCTTCCAAACACCTATATTAATATCATTATGCTGATCACTTTGATGTTCTATTTTGCTTGGTGTTGGAACAACAGAAATTTCCCACTTACCAGTATAAGCATCATTTTCAGAACCAGCTCCTAAATCACTTGCATTTAACAGATATGCCATTTTTGGCTTCAAACAAGAGTCTGAATAATAACCAATATATGGAATTCCCATAGTGTCAGTACTTGCATTTTTTGCAACATCTAGTGTCAGGTATTTTCCATTAACTCCGTTGCTATCTACAACCATAGGTGTAAAGGAATCTGCACTATAAGAACTTGCATATGCATAATCCACATCAAGGTTTAGAGGGTCATAAGCTGCAATATGGATTCCTCCATCGGCATCCACAGCAATCTTGCAATATTGTCCAGAGTTTGCCATATATCCAGTAAATACCTGGATAGGAGTAGACCAGCCGTCATCAGTAGCTGAGTCATCTCGTTTTGTGTTTCTTCGGTCGGCAAGCGGGCTAGTATTATACGAATACCAAAGATGTCTATCAGAACTGTACCAAACGGCAACTACAACATCATTACTCAATGCATTTCCTGGAACAGTTGCAATGCATACAAAACTTCCTGATTTACCATCTGTATAAGTTGAATCTGCTATAAGTTGACAGGTTGTAGCAAGTTTACCAGAATCGCCACTTGTATCTGTTTCGATATCAGCTAAAGTACCCATTGGAGTTTTTTGATCTACTTTTACAAGAGTTTCTTCATTAGAAGTTTCAAACTTTATATAAAGTGGATTCTTAAAAATTTTATAATTTCCACTTTCTGTATATGTCGTATTATCCCCATTCCAAAATGCCTTCTGATATGTAGAATATGTTTTATCCAATGCAGCATTTCTGTCTGCTGTATCAGATAATGTAAACCAGAAATCAGTAGAGTTAGGATTATGGCCTACTCCATATATATAATAACTTGCAGTATTACCATAACCTATATTCACATAGTCTTCAGCAGATAGTTCATTACCTTGGCTATCACAGAATGTAATCTGCATACCTTCTGTAAATATAGTCTGATTTGCTTTTAGATTTATATGGCCAAATGTATAATTATTCTTACCATTATCATATCCATATACAGGAATTACAGCTGTAGAACCAGAACGGAATCTTATCTGAGCATTCTGAGAATCGTAATAAGCAAGATAGATATTAGTATTTTTGCCATGCGTTGCAGTTGTAATACTTGGAGACATTATTCTCTGTTTTTCAAATGTTAAATCACCGGATGTTCCAGAACCAATAGACTCCAGACGGAATGCATTTGTTCCATCACGAGAACGTGTATTGGCATCAGTTCCCGGCTTTCCCCACAAACTTGTAACAAAATTAAATTTATCAAGAATTGAACCATCAACATCACCACCAGCCATTGTTCCAAAAGAATGTCCTAAATCATCATAAGTTAATGAAATAGAAGTACAGAAGTCACGGCTTCGCATCCAGGTTTCATAAGAATTTTCACTACCATTAGCCATACTTGCATAATACTGACCGTTTACAAACGCAAAGCCAATTTTTCCATCCTTAGGATTAATCTTCATAACAGGCTGAGAAATTTTACCACCTGCTTTATCTGTTCCGGTTATTGCTGCTTCTGAATTAAACTGCCATACATCAAAGACAACATCATCGGTAAGGTTGTTGTTATTATCGCTATTTGGCCACTGGTTATAGGTCTTAGTGTCGTCGTTCAAGTTATTAATTGAAGAAAGCCCACCTACTGTTACAGAATATTTCGCAGAAGTTGAATTGGTTGTTGTATCTACAGCAGTTGAAAGTGTTGTTGAGTTAAAACTTGAATTAGTTCCAAGGTTAAAGCCTTTTAATTCTATAGCTTCACCGCTTGAAATAGTGGAATCTTTTCCTACTACATAAACCGGATAATGTCCTAGCGCAGTTCTATCGTAAACAGAAGCATTTTTACCATACATTGCTGTATCTGCATCTGACTGAATAGAACTCAAGCTTGTTTTTACCCTCGTAATATAAGGAACTACATCCACTGTATAAGTTTTAGAATCAGAAGGTCTTGCAGTGTCACTTGAACCACGTGTAGCATCCTTTGCATAAATAGTAAACTTAACATCTTTAGCGGCAGGAGCAGTCTCAGATATCTTTTCTGTATCCCAGTTGAATTCCCAGTTTGCTTTATGGCCCTGGTCAGTGTCGTATTCATTTTCAACTTTACAAGTCCAACCGTAATCGGTCATATTTGCATCATCATCATCTTCGAGTACAGATGTCCATGCAGTTCCATCATACGACGCTATCTTAGTGTCGGTTGTCAGGAAGCCGTCAACCTTTACCCAAAGTTCGCTTACGCGGATATTATCTTCTGCAGTTCCGCGCATTGTGATTTTGCCGGAAACCTTATCCCTTTCCTTTCCTTTCTCATCCCCATACGCGTTTTTGAGAGCTTGTGTCAAATCATCCTTAAGTTCAATATGCCCTTTATCGCGGGAATTATGATAAAGACTATTATCGCTTGTGCTGTTCCAATACAAATCGTTTATTTCAACCTTTGGTTTGTCTGTATCAAAGTACTGAACATTCAAAGCACAATGGAATGAGGCATTAAGACTTGTCCAGGTACTTACAGCACCATTATTTACATTCGTTCCTTCTGTGCTGTCCCAGATTGTATAATGGAACCAGGTAGGATTGTCAGCAGAACTGTTTTTGCCAAGAGTCTGCAGCTGGCTTTCTGTAACAGAAATTTTTCCAACCTGTTTACCTTCGTAATAAGTAGAATTTTCATCATCCTTTCTGTAATAACCAGGATTTTCTACATTATATATATCTGCATAGTCATCTATGCCATCAGCGTTTCCAGTGCCAAATTTTGCAGCACCTGTATATGGCTCATCCTTAGAAGCAATATTTTCCTGAGAATTGTCTTTTTCATCTATTCCACCAGCAATATAATAGCTATAGAACAAATCTCCGTTTCCACCTACAAGTTCCGGATAGAAGTCAAATGCATCTTTTACAGTGATATAAGCTTTTCCGCTGTTAGTACCATCGCTGGAAACAATAAGATTTTCAGTAAGTTCTGTTGCCTTATCTACTGACTTTCCGTTAATTACACGAGGGAGGCCACCATTATAGTAGGTAGTTTCATATCCGCCAGATTTTATAGTAAGCCCCGCAAGCCGCGGTGCATTATTCTTTACATTTGCCCCGCTGACAACGCCTGTACTATAATTTCCAGCATTATCAAAAACAACATAGTGAATTTCAATCTGACCATCAGGAATATTGTTACTGTTAATACTTCCCGTCCAGGTAGTGTTTCCATTTGTTGTTGTAACACTTTCTATCATGTAGTCTTCATCACCATCAGACTGCTTTGGATAATAGCCATAATATGAATTTGTGGTTATAAGCGAAGCTCTGGTTCCTTCTGATTCGCTGCCCTCGTGATCTATAACCTGACCAATTGCAAAGTATATAGAAGTATCACTCAAACTTTCATCAAGTTCGCCATCAAGAGTAATTTTCGTTCCGTTTACTGCTGTAATTTTGTAAATTGTACCGCCAAGCTTTGCTAGTCCACCTTCGTGAATATTTACATCCTCTGCTGTAATAGTTACATTAGAGCCGTCAATTCCATTTGCGGCCACTGTACCGGTTTTCCAATAAAGTTTATCTGCACCCAATGTAATAGAAGGAGAAGTTCCGCCATAAGCAATTGCATTACCAGTTACGCCCTTCTTAATATATGTGTCATATACATTCTGATAACCAGCAAGGGGTCGCATGAAATAGAACACAGCCATCTTAAAGCCGCTTTCGTTTGTACCTTCTGAAGAAATTCCTTTTAACGTATAGAAACCTTCGCTGTTTCTTACGCTTGCAGAAATTCCAGTGTTGTCTTCTAGAACAGGGGGTTTATTATCATATCTTATGGTAATTGTCTGGGAATATGTTTTATCATCTCCATCTTTTGCTAAAATTGTATAAGAACGGCTTCCATAATTTGCATCAGTTACACCAACTGGGTATTTAAGTACATAGCCTGTTGTTGTACCACTATTCCATCCGCCCTCTTTCTCAGATATTTTTTCACTATCAACTATTGCGCTATTTGCAACAAGAGATGTTCCGTCTACAGAGACCTCTTTAATTCCATTTTCATCTTCAATACTTCCTTCCAGATACCAGATGCCTTTGAGCCAAATATTATCTTTATATGGCATACTGTTTTTTACAGAATCATCATCATTATACTGTCTGAGTACCAGTTTTTCGGAAGAACCTATTCGTGGTGCGCCGGCATCTACCTGGATTACAAAGACATCAGATTCTTCACTGACAGTGCCATATATATCACAGGCAATAAGTTTTATTGCGATTGTATTACTTCCGTTAGATACATCAAATTCAGAATTCTTGTTTAAGGTTATATTCCAGGTCTGATTGACACTTATTTTTATACCCTTCTTTCCTGTAGAACCAATATCTTTTATGTCATAACCCAAGGCTTCTTTATTATCTTCAAGACCACCAGTAAATGCTGTATTAGGCAAGTCATCTTCATACCAGGTTGAAGAGAATACTGAGCCGTTATAAGTTGGGTCAACCAGAATATAAACCCCTTCCAATCCATTTTCTGCTGATGCAGTACCAGAAACACGGATACGACCACTCATTAAAGTAGAATTTGGATTTTCAGTAGTTCCCGATGGAGAAACTAATTTTACAATCGGAGTATCGCCCTGCGGATCAATTCTAAGCTTAAATTTAGAAGTTCCAGAGTTTCCATAAGCATCTGTTACCTTGAAGTGGAAATAATAATCCTCTTTAGTAGTATATTTTGTTGTATGGTCACTTGCCGAAACAACTGCACCAGTACTACTGTTTATTTCAAGTCCAGAACCAAGTCTAACTACCAGATGTTTAGGGTCTGAGTCATGGCTTACGCCATCAATTACAGAAGCTGAAGCCTGCTTCTGATCAAAAGAAACCTGCCAGGTTCCGGCCTGAGTATTTGCAACGGTTACAGCGTTTTCACCATTCCAATCGGATTCAGAAGGTACCTCCTCAGATTTTGAAACAATATATTTTAATTGTGTGCCGCTGTCGCCGCCAACAAACTTACCTTTAAGAATAAAGTTCTTAAGGATAAGAGTGTCTTCTGTATGGCTGGTTACTTTTACTTCCGGCGCTTCGTTATCAATATTTATAGTGTGAGTTTCTTCTGTAGTCTGAATACCATCATTTACAGTGATAGTAAAGCTTCTAGTTCCACTTACCATTCCAACAACAGAGAATGGATCTTCTGTTACTCCAATAGATTTAGTAACTTTCAAAGTTCGTGTATAGGTAGAATCTGGAAGAGCATTGCCACTTGCATCTTTATCTTCAGAATCTTTGTCCAAAGTAACAGTAATGCTTTCAATTCCGTTT
>ODAI010296828.1_pt1 | contig 18178 bp, 22 predicted proteins | sample 1539321 | NCBI WGS metagenome assembly ODAI01 (sample SAMN02144231, study PRJEB22623) | gut metagenome | biome: sheep rumen | host: Ovis aries | place: New Zealand | reverse complement strand
GGAGGCGCCCCATCCGCTGTCCAGCGCCGATTTACACACAGGGAGTTTTTGAAAAAATGGCATCTAACCCCAGATTGAGGAAACTGAAAGCACTTGAGCGACAGCTCCGCGCAGCCCTAAAAGAGTGCGAATCGAAGGAGCTGGCGGCACTTGCGAAACAGTACAGGGAGACAATACGGGAGATCGAAGAAATAGAAGGGGTGACAGATGATGGCGACGAGATCGCGGAGATCCTCGCAGGAAGACAGGCTGATGGGAAGCCAGGAGCCGTCCGCAAGAATCGCTCCTCCGTTTAGTGAGAGTGACGGGATGGACGCCGAAGCGGTCCTTGCTATCGGCGGGATGAAATTGGATCCATGGCAGGCGGATACACTTGATGACTGGTTTGGGCGTGCGCCATCCGGGAGGTGGGCTGCACCGACTTGCGGAGGCAGTGTTCCCCGCCAGAATGGGAAGTCCCTTCTCGTTCAAGGCAGAGCTGCTGCGGGGATGATCCTTTTCAACGAGCAGGTTATTTATACCGCGCATCTTCAGAAGACAGCCACCGAGACATTTGAGGAAATGCGAGATTTCTTTGAGCACAGGAACCTGAAGAAATATGTATCTGAGATTAAGTCAGCACTTGGCAGGGAACAGATCATCCTGAAAAGCGGAGCGCGTATTAAGTTCCTGGCGCGCACAAGGAACGGAGGACGAGGCCAGCATGGAGACCTCCTGATCATCGATGAAGCACAGGAGATGGATGAATCACAGCAGGCATCATCCCTGCCGGCACTGTCCGCAAGCCAGAATCCACAGACAGTTTATGTGGGCACTCCTCCGGATCCGACCGCTGTCGGGACGGTATTCCGCAAGATCCGAGAAAAAGCCCTCAATGGAGAGTCGAAGAAAACAGCGTGGTTTGAATTCTCTGTGGATGAGATTGGTGATGTGAAGGACAAGCAACGCTGGGCAGACTCTAATCCCGCCCTTGGCCGCAGGATCCTGCTTTCTACCATCGAGGGAGAAGTTGAGCAGATGGACCCGGACACATTCGCCCGGGAACGTCTTGGATGGTGGACGCCTGTGGATGAGAGCCGAGGCGATATTGCTATCCCGGAATCAGTCTGGGACGCATGTGCATCCGACGCACCAAAACCAGAAGGAAAAACAGCCTTCGGCGTGAAGTTTTCTTCAGACGGTTCGGAAGTATCTTTGTGTGGCGCGGTGATCCCGAAGGATGGACCGGCGCGGATCTCGCTGATTGAGCAGCAGCCGACAGGAATCGGAATCAGGTGGCTGAGTGAATGGCTGAACCAGAGATATACGCAGGCCTCCTGTGTAGTGATCGACGGAAGGAACGGAGTTGATGTCCTGGTGGAGCAGATATCCGGCACATGGAAATACAAAGGCTCTGTGATCAGGCCGACAGCGAAAGAAGTGATCGCGTCGGTTGGAATGCTGACGGAGGCTCTAAATGAAAAAACAGTAACTTGGTACAGACCGCAGGAAGCACTCAGGGACAGCGCAGTGACGAGCATCAAGCGCTCTATCATCGGCGGCTGGGGGTTCGGCGGTGAAAACTCAGGCCCGATCGAAGCGTGTGCCCTTGCTCTTTATGGGGCGAGGGTATCAAAGCGCGATCCGAGCAGGCAGATGCGGATAGGGTGATAGATATGGTTTTATCAATCAATCCAGGAAGGGTTGAAGGCTTCGGCGACAGGGAAGCGGCAATTTTTAGGGACCTGCTCGATGTCTTCAGCTGGCATAAGGGGAAAAACGAGGTAAAAAACAGATATTATGAGGGGCACATTCCGCTCTCCGAAGTAAATCTCGGACTTGCGCTCCCTGAAGGGATGCGCGGGCTTGAGGTAGACTGCAGCTGGGGAGCCAAGGCAGTGGACGTACTGGCTGCGCGGTCCATGTTTGACGGATTTGTGGATTCCAACGGCGCAGAAGTGGAAGATTTGACTCGGATAGTTGCCGGCAACCGGCTGATCGCGGAGTATGCAAAGGCCTGCAGGGATGAGCTTAAGTTCGGCTGTACCTTTACCACACTGTCCTCCGATCCCGTTATCGGATGCAAGATCCGCTTCCACTCTCCGCAGAGCGCTGCAGCTATCTGGGACGGAGAGGCGGGGCGCATCGGGGCAGGATTTGCGATTATCGACTCTGTGCCGGATGAGTCCCAGATGGGACAGTGGACTCCTTCGCTGATCAACTTGTACCTGGACGATGCTATTTGGGTAATGGTCAGGAGCGGAAACGACTGGTCCGCAGTCAGGCATCCGCATCGCATGAACCGCCCGCTCATGGAACCGCTGATCTGGAACGCAACGAGTGATAAGCCTTTCGGGCAGTCGCGCCTCAAAGGACCAGTCAGGAGCAAGATAAAGAGTTATGTAAGGACTGTTGCCAATGCCACCATCGGTTTGGAATTCGCAACGACTCCGCAGAAATACCTGCTTGGCATCACAGATGCCCAGTACGATGCACTGATCGACAAGAAATTCAAACAGTATGTCGGCAGTGTCCTCATGGGGACCACGAACCCGGAGACCGGCGAAAAACCCACATTCGGACAGCTTCCGCAGGGCAGCATCACTCCTCACATTGAGATGATGAGGCTCCTGGCGACTCAGTTTTCTGCGGACACAGGTCTTCCGGTGACGGATACCGGCGTGATCAATGACGCGAACCCGTCCAGCTCGGACGCGATCGAAGCACAGACCAAGACTCTGGTCGGACTTGCGCAGGATCTTAATGTCGGAAACGGTGATTCTCTTCGGGTCATCGCCCTCATGGCTCAGGCGATCGCATCCAGTACCACCATCGACGCGCTGCCAGAAGAGCAGAAGGGCGTCGTGGCCCACTTCAAGAACCCGGCGATGCCTTCTGTAGCCGTGACAGCTGACGCGGCGATCAAGATCGCTTCCGTCCGCCCCGAGTTTGCGACGACAGATGTCTTTATGGAGATGATTGGGTTCGATCAGGCAGACATTAGGCGGGTCAAGGCGCAGGAACGCAGGGCGAGAGGGTTGCAGTTATTGACGCAGGACAATGAGGCGTAAAGATGTATATATCGACTAAAGACTGGAAAGCCTTTATCAGCAGGCTGACCGCGCTCGAAGAGGAGGCCGGCGGACTGATGCAGAAGTGGGTCCAGAAGAATGGCTTTGGTAATACTGACGCACTCATATCTTACAGCTACGCTCTTGTCCAGAAGTACGGAGAAGGTTCTGCGGCGCTGGCCGCTGAGATGTGCGATGCCATAGCAGATATGCAGGGAGCCATGTACGATCCTGCGGAGGCTGCCGAAGTTGCTGACTATGGCGAAGTTGCCAAGACTATGCACGGGATCCTCAAGCGATCACGAAATCCGACCAGCGTCGCGGGTGGTGTCACTCGCCTCGTAAAACAGGCAGGAGCTGACACGACTATAAAGCACGCTATCAGGACAGGCGCGGAAGCAGCATGGATACCACAGGGCGATACATGTGCATTCTGTCTCACACTCGCTTCACGCGGATGGCAGAGGGTGAGCAAGAGGACACTGAAGAACGGTCACGCGGAGCACATCCATCCGCACTGTGACTGCACTTATGCTGTCCGGTACGACTCAAAGAGCGGAGTCGAGGGGTATGATCCTGACGAGTATCTTGCCATGTACCGGTCAGCGGACGGATATGGGCCGAAAGGGCGGATCAATGCCATGAGGCGGATACATTATGAGCAGAACAAGGATGCGATAAACGCCCAGAAGCGTGCGGCATATGCCCTCAGGCAGGGTAAAAAATAAAAAGTGTAACATGAGGGCTTCCAGCCCTCTTTTTTATTGGCAACGCGTGCCTTAAACGCGGTCTTACTCATAGGAGGGTAACAATGGAAACTGTGAATCAGGTACAGACAGAAGCTACAAATACAGAGGTAACCGCAGAGAAGACATTCTCGCAGGAAGACGTAAACAAGATCGTTGAGGACCGTCTCCAGAGAGAGCGTCAGAAGTATGCCGGTATGGCTGACTATGAACAGCTGAAGGAAAAGGCCGGCAAGTATGACGAACTGCAGGAAGCATCGAAGACCGAACTCCAGAAGGCCATGGACAAGGCGGCATCCCTGCAGAAGGAACTGGATGGGCTGAAGCATGAAGCATCGGTCCGGACAATTCGCACAAAGGTGGCAGAGGAAAAGGGTATCCCTGTATCCCTGCTCACCGGAGACACCGAAGAGGCCTGTAAAGAACAGGCTGACGCGATCATTGCCTTCGCGAATCCCTCTGGTTATCCCACTGTCAGAGACGGCGGGGAAGTAAAAGCAACAGGAAAAAAATCAACCAGCGACCTTTTTGGCGACTGGTTCACCCAGAATTTTGGAGGATAAACCATGGCATCTGGAATTGCTACCAACAGAACACATATTGCACTGCCTACTGAAGTATCCGGCGAGATCCTGCAGAAGGCACAGGAACAGTCCGCAATCATGAGCCTTGCGCGTCAGATCACTCTCCCCGGCTGGGGCCTGACGATCCCCGTAATCACTTCCGATCCGGAAGCAGAGTGGGTATCTGAGACCGGCGTGAAGCCCGTCAAGAATCCCGGACTCGACAAAAAGATCATGCAGGCATACAAGCTGGCCGTAATCGTGCCTTTTTCTGAGGAGTTCAGGCGCGACACTGCGAACCTGTACAGCGCACTGGTCAGCCGTCTTCCTCTCGCACTTGCGCAGAAGTTTGACGCGACTGTCTTCCATGGCACCGCCCCTGGAAGCAACTTCGATACACTGGCCGCTGCCACCGCCCAGAACCTTGGCGGCACAGACGGCGTATGGAAGGCACTGATCGATGCCGATATGGCGATCGCGGCACAGAACGGAGATCTGAACGGCTTCGTTATCTCCCCCACAGCAAGAGGCATCCTGCTCGGTGAGACTGATGAGCAGGGCAGGCCCCTTTTCGTCAACAGCACAGCAGAAGGTGCCGTTCCCGTCGTCCTTGGACGCAGAACACAGACCAGCCGCGCAGCATACAAGGCTGCTTCCGGCAATGATCCCGCCGTGGTCGGTTTTGCCGGTGACTGGACTCAGGCCATGTATGGCATTGTCCAGGGCCTCAAGGTCGATATCAGCGACCAGGCATCTCTTACTGTCGGAACAGGCCAGGATCAGACCACCATCAACCTGTGGCAGCAGAATATGTTCGCGGTCCGCGCTGAGATCGAAGTCGGATTCCGCTGTGACGTGAACTGCTTCAACAGGCTGACCTATGCGCCGACCGGAGCAACCGGAGCGACCGGAGGCTGAGCAGGAGGTAATACATGAAGATCCTGATAGCGGTACCGACGTTTGAAACGATCTTTCCGGACACATTCAAATCAATATGGGATTTGTACAAGGGCGGCCATGAGGTCGCCTTTGAATTTGTCCGGGGATATGACTGTGCGACAGCAAGAAACCGGATTGCTCAGAAAGCCATAGACGGCAGATATGATTATGTGCTGATGGTGGACAATGATGTGGTTCTTCCTAAGGACGTACTGCTCAGCATGCTGGATGATCCGAAGGAAGTCTGCCTTGGTTATTACGCTCACCGGGACACAGATAACATCTATCGTGGACGCACGTCAGTCTGCAAGCTGGGGTGGTTCAATTATCCGCTTGAATCCGAGTATACGGCAAAGGAGTTGAAGGATCTGCGTGATCAGGGCATTTACAAGGTCACCATCCACGGCGGAGGTATGGGATGTGCGCTGATCAGGACGTCTGTATTCGAACAGCTTCCATATCCCTGGTATGACTGGGTCAATTACAATGACTCGAACCGAGGCATGCTGTCTGAAGATCTGTTCTTTTGTGAGCGTTGCCGCATAGGCAATGTCACTGTTTGGACTGATACGAGGGCCGGATGCGGGCACATCCTGCGCCGCATCCAAATGCCTGAATAGGAGGCAGGATATGGCATATGCAACAGTATCGAGCGTGGAAGCAGGTTTTCACTCTCTGAGTACAGCAGAAGCGGCAAAATGTTCCGCGCTCTTGGATGAGGCCGCCGTGATCATCGACGCCTATAACGACAGCGCATCTGCGGACGTTAAAAAGGTTGTGTCATGCCGGATGGTGCGGAGAGCGCTCGGTGAGGCTGACGTTCAGCTGGTTCCAATGGGCGCGTCCCAGGGATCTGCGTCTGCCGGCGGTTACTCGCAGAGCTGGACGATCGGAGCGGGCGGAAGCGTCGGGGAGCTGTATCTCTCTAAAGTAGATAAAAAACTTCTCGGCGCCGGAAACCGTATCGGGACGATCAGCCCGCTGGAGGATATGGTGGTTGTCAATGATTAAAGGAATCGACGTACTCTTGTACGAAAAGACAAAAACGGGAGAGGACCCGTTCGGGCGTCCTGTTTACGATGTGACGCCTGTCACGGTGAGCAACGTCCTTGTATCACCGGCGACCACCGAAGATATTACGGACGAGCTTAACCTATCGGGCAAGCGCCTGGAATATCTGCTCTGCATCCCGAAGGGCGATACCCATGTCTGGGAAAACAAAACCGTCGAGTTTTTCGGCAGGAAATGGAAAACCTTTGGGAATACGCAGGAGTGGATAGAGTCAATGGTACCTCTCGCATGGAACAAGAAAGTCAAGGTGGAGCGCTATGAGTAAAGTGAAATTCAAAGTGATCCGCGTTGAATTGAACCGTTCGGGGGTGCAGGCGCTCCTGCAGGGCGATGCTATGCAGAGTATCATCGGCGATCACGCGGAAGATAAGGCGAGAGAAGCCGGTACCGGCTACAGAAGTGAAGTCCACATGGGACAGAGACGATGTTATGCCAATATCTCCCCAGATTCCAAGGAAGCCGCGAGCGATAACTTCAAGAACAATACTCTTGAAAAAGTAATAAGGTCGTAACAATGATCGAGATCTTAGTAAAAGATTATCTTGAGGGGGTACTGCAAGGTGTCCCCATTTTTTTGGAGTTGCCGGAAGTGCCAAGCGAGGACTTCACTGAATGGCCTGATGAATATGTTCTGATCGAGAAGGTCGGCGAAAGAATCAGGAACCATGTCCGCACACCATCAGTCGCGCTCCAGTCATACTCTCTGACGAGCCTGTATAACGCGGCAGCTCTCGATGAGCGTGTCCGTGAGGCCATGGACACTATGACAGACAATGCCTTAATCAGCTCTGCACGGATGGCATCTAACTACAACTTCACCGACACCAGCACGAAGCGTTACCGCTACCAGTGTGTATACGACATCGTGCCAATGTAATAAGGAGACAAACATGGGAAACACAGTTACTAATGTTTCTACCGGTAAACCTAAAATCGGCGGAGCAGTTTTTAATGCTCCTCTGGGGACAACGCTCCCCACTGACGCATCCTCTGCGCTCGGGGACGCTTTTAAGTGCCTCGGCTACTGCTCGGAAGACGGTCTCGCCAACAGTAATGCTCCCAACACCGATACTGTCAAAGCATGGGGCGGAGACATCGTACTGGTCACAGAATCCGAGAAAAACGATGAGTTCAAGTACACGCTGCTCGAAGTCCTGAACGTAGATGTGCTCAAGGCGGTCTATGGCAGCGCCAACGTCAGCGGAACGCTCGAAACCGGCATCACGGTCCGGGCGAACAGCGCCCCGGGCGAAGCATCCGTCTGGGTGTTTGATCTGTCCATGCGCGGCGGAGCGCTCAAGAGGATCGTCGTGCCCAACGGCATGATCAGTGACCTCGATGATATCGAGTACACCGACAGCGACGCAGTTGGTTATAACATCAGCCTCACTGCCATGCCCGGAGATGAGAATTTCGGCTATGACACACATAAGGAGTACATCTACAAGCCTGCTGCAGGGCCCACCGGCGCGACCGGAGCAACAGGGGCCACCGGAGAATAATCGCACAAGGGAGGTTAAAAAATGATCGTAAACGGCACTACCCGCACAGGGTTTTCTTTTTCCGTAGACAGCGCGTGCCTTGAGGACGCCGAGTTTCTGGAACTGTTCGCGGATGTCCAGAGCGGAAAAGATGGACTTAAGGCTTTTGAGCTGATCCGCAAATCGCTCGGAGATGACCAGAAGGCAAAGCTGTATGACCACGTCAGGACCGAAGACGGGCGCGTCCCCGTCGCCACACTCACTGACGAGATTGCGGACATTTTCGAAACCCTTGGTCAGTCTGCCGCAACAAAAAACTAATCTCCCTTGCCGTGATGCTCGGCGAGTGCCGCGAAGAGCTGATCTGCGACCTCGCCGAAACATACCATATTCTGGACATGTGGGCGCTGCCGGTCTCCCTTCTGGCAACGCTCGCATCCGGTTTAAGGGAAGATTCACGGGTGATGATGTACTTTTCGAAGATAAACTACATCCCTGAATGCATAGTGCTCCCACAGCTGTATGACTTCCTGCGGATAGCGTTATCAGACAAGAAGCACCGTCCCAGGGATGGCGAAAAGATGGTAGACATCATGCACAGGAAAAAAAGCATCGAACCCAAAGCAAAGGGATTCGCGTCAGGGTCAGAATTCGACAGATGGCGCAGTAACATTCTGAAAGTACCAGTAAAGGAGAAGCCAGATGGCTGATACATCTTTAGGAAAAGCCTATGTGCAGATCATCCCATCAGCCGAAGGCATAGGAGATGGTATAGCGCAGGCGCTGGGCGGTTCGACACAGCAGGCAACAAACGCTATTGGGCAATCGCTTACCAGCGCAGGAAAAACGATATCCGGTGCAGGGAAAGCCATGTCCGTAGGAATTACGGCGCCGTTCCTCGCGGCGACAGGCCTGAGTTCCGCGAAATTCGCAGAAGTCGATAAGACGATGCAGCTGACAAACGCAACCATGGGCAACAGCCAGGAGCAGGCGGAACTGCTCAACAGAGCTATGGAACAGGCCGCAGCAGCCTCTGTTTTCGGCATGTCCGACGCAGCTAACGCGTCCCTTAACTTTGCCCGTGCGGGCCTTGACGCCGAACAGGCTGCCGCCGCACTCGCACCGGCCATGAACCTGGCTGCAGGTGAAGGCGGAGACCTGGACACAGTATCTGCAGGACTGGTGGCAACTATCAACGGCTTCCATGGATCTTTTGATCAGGCGGGAAGCTATGCTGATGTTTTTGCCAATGCCTGTAATAACTCTGCACTTGATGTCAACTCGCTCTCAGGGGCGATGAGCATCGCCGCGCCTATCTTTTCATCCGCGGGCTATGCCGTAAATGACGCAGCCTTGTATATGGGCGTGCTTGCTAACGCAGGAATAGACGCCAATGTTGGCGCCAACTCTCTGAAAACCGGTATGGCCAGACTCGTATCGCCTGCGAAGCAGGGCGCCGAGATGATGGAGAAGCTTGGCATTTCCATCACCAATTCGGACGGAACCATGAAGGACTCCGTCACGGTCCAGAAGGAACTGCATGATGCTTTTTCGACTTTGTCTGAGTCTGAGCAGATCGCGGCAGCATCTGCTATTTTTGGTAAAAACCAAATGGCTCCATGGCTGGCTCTGATCAACACAGCTCCGGAAGACGTGAGCAACCTGTCTACAAAACTGGGAGAGCAGGGCACCACTTCGGAGATGGCTGCCTCAATGATGAGCGGATATGGAGGATCTATCGAACAGCTTAAGTCGGCGCTTGATGTCCTTGCCACAAGGATGGGATCAATCATAGCAGAATTTGTTCTGCCTCTCGTCCAGAAGATAACGGATCTCGTCACCTGGTTTACAAATCTGGATGACGGGACAAAGAAGATCATCCTGACAATCGGCGGAGTGCTCGCCATCGTCGGCCCTCTTCTCATGGGTATCGGCTCTGTTATTACGATGGTCGGACAGATAATGATATTCCTTCCGATCATTACGGCACTGATCTCTCCAATGGTCATTGTGATCGGGCTGGTGATTGCTGCTGTTGTTGCAATCGCTATCGCGGTCGCCACGCACTGGGGCCAGATCAAGGAATTTACAGCCGGAATGGTCGCCAGCGTCAAGCAGAAATTTGAGGATTTCAAGGCCAAGGTCTCCGAAACGGCTGGAAATATTAAGAGTGCCGTCGTTGGAAAATTTCAGGAATTGAAGCAGGGAGCGGTCAATAAATTCAACGAACTGAAGCAGAGCGCTTCCGAAAAATGGAACTCTTTGAAGTCCAGCGTCACTAATGCCGTAAACAGCCTGAAGTCAACAGCCGAGCAGAAAATCGGAGATTTGAAGACAAACGTCTCTCAAAAATTTTCAGATTTGAAGGATGCAGCTTCCGAAAAATGGTCGTCTATCAAGGAGACTGTCGGCGGCGTCGTTGAGAATTTGAAGGAGAGCGCGGGCGAAAAACTCCAGTCAATGAAGGACAAGGCGAGTGATATTTTCGAGGCACTGCGTGGCGATTCTGACGATAAAATGGGCGCCGCGAAGACCATTGTGACAGATGCGTTTGACGCAATGCTCGAAGCAATCGGTTTTACCTGGGGACTCCCCGACATTGGTACTGACCCGCTCGACGCGGCAAAAGAAGCAGTCGACAATCTTGTAGACGGCATCGAGGACATGTTTGATGGAATTGACCTTAGTCTGCCGGACATCGAACTCCCTCATCTTTCTGTATCGTGGGAAGATCTCGGGCCTATATCCATACCGCATGTTTCTGTTGATTGGTATGCTCGAGGCGGTATCGTCAACGGGGCTTCCATCATTGGCGTCGGCGAGGCAGGCCCGGAGGCAGTCATTCCGCTGTCCGGTTCCAGAATGCGTCCTTTTGCGTCTGCTATCGCGGAAGAGCTGGGAGCCGGCGGAGGAGATAATCAGGAGGTCCTTGAACTGCTCAGAGAATATCTGCCTGCAATCGCCCAGATGAAAATAATGCTTGACAGCGGCGCTCTGGTGGGGCAGATCGCGCCCGCAATGGACGCCAGAATGGGTATTATTTCCGCCCGAAAGGGAAGAGGTAACTGAAATGTCTCAGCTTTATGGAATACAGTTTGATAATTACCACACGCTGAAAGACTGGGGCTTGTACATTGTCAACAGACAAGAAAACAAGCCCCCTGCGCCCAAGATCTACACAGTAGACATCCCCGGTGGAAACGGTGTCATTGACGTGACTGAATCGGTGCTTGGAAGTGTCGCGTACAGTAATCGAGAAATCACATGTGAACTGTATGTTGTTGGAGTTAATATCCTGAACTGGGCATCACTGTACTCTAACATCATGGCGGCGATTCATGGCAAGAAGATGCGCATTACTTTTGATGACGACCCTGGCTATTACTATATCGGAAGGGTCAGCGTTGATGCTTGGAAGTCCGGCAGACGATCGGCAACGCTGACGATCAAATGTGATTGCGAGCCTTTTAAGTATCTGATCAACGCCTATGGTTCTGACTGGCTTTGGGATCCTTTTGACTTTGAAGACGGGTATATCAACGATGATACGCACACGATCACTAATACGACTCAGGTGGATATCGAGATAATGAAGATGCCTGTCACTCCGACATTCAGGGCAGACAAAGCAATGACTGTGACTTATGGCGGAGTTACTTATAGCATAGCGGCTAACAAAGATGTGACATTTTATGAATTGGTTCTGACAGAGGGGCAACACTCTCTGACATTTAAATGCTCCGGCACCGGTACTGTTAAGATCAGTTTCAACAATGGGGTTTTGTAAATGTTTACGATCAAATGCGACGGGCATGTGCTCTTTGATTTAAAGCGCCATATTGTACTGACCAGTCCAAAGCTGTGCATGGAAGAAAATGCGGCGGGCAGTCTGGAGTTTGACATTGACCCTGAACATCCGCTTTATGATTCTATCAAGCCAATGGTGTCTGAGATCACGGTATATCAGGACGGTGATGAGATCTGGAGCGGAAGACCTATCGAGCAAAAAGATAACTTTTGGGGGATGAGGTCTGTATATTGTGAGGGCGAGTTGTCGTACTTGTGCGACACCATACAGCCCCCGTCGGAGTCACATCTCACAGGAACATCAAACGTCAGACAGTGGCTCTCAGACAGGCTGGCGGTACATAACAGCAAGGCACCTCCAGATAAACAATTTTTAGTCGGCGCTGTCACTGTTGTTGAGTCAGGGACACTGTATCGATATACAAACTACGAGAACACGCTTGAGTGCATTAACGAGAAACTGATAAAGAGTCTCGGTGGACATCTGAGGGTAAGAAAAGAAAACGGGAAAAGGTATCTGGATTATTATCAGGATTATCCCGGAACCGCTGACCAAACGATTCGATTCGGACTCAATTTGCTTGAATACAGCAAGACGCTGACGATGGCAGATATTGCGACTGTATGTGTGCCGCTTGGGGCAAGACAGGAAGAAAAGGATTTTGAAGCTCTTGAAAAGTATCTTGATGTGTCTTCTGTCAATGGCGGCTCCATTTATGTCGAGAACTCTGCAGGTGTAAGTGGATTTGGGAGAATTATCAAGGTGGTGCACTGGGACGATGTGACTACCGCGAGCGCACTATTGAGTAAGGCAAGGACATGGCTCAATGATGCGCAGTATGAAGGACTTGCGCTCGAAGTAAAAGCGCTGGACTTCCATCTGGTAGACAACGACACACCATGTATCAAACTGCTTGATAAAGTACTGATCATCAGTGAACCGCACGGGCTTAACAAATGGTTCCCAGTGACTAAGATGGACATCCCGCTCGACAATCCTGCAGGTATGATCTTTACGCTTGGCGTGTCGAGCCGCGAACCCATCACAACAAGCACCCAGAGCCTTCGCAGTTCCGTAGGGAGCATCAGTGAGAGCCTGCCGGGGATGGAATCATCTATATTGAAGCAGGCAACACAGAACGCAACGGCGCTGATCACCAGCGGAGCGCTGGGCGGGCATGTTGTTGTGCTCCCTGATGAGATCTACATCACTGACAGCGCGAATCTTAACAGCGCGAAGAAAGTCTGGAGATGGAACCTTAAAGGTCTTGGCTATTCTTCGACCGGCATCAACGGCTCTTTTGGAACTGCAATGACTATGGATGGTAGCATTGTTGCTGACCGCATTACCACCGGGAAACTGTCTGCTAACAGAATTTCCGGCGGAACACTGAAACTCGGCGGTTCTGCAAATGGCAATGGTACTCTGTATATGTATGGTGCTGACGGAAAAACAGAAATTGGGCATTGGGACAAAGACGGACTTGTTGTTTCAAAGGGGACAATTAAAGGTACAAAAATAGAAAGTGCAACAATAAACACGCCAAACATATACCTCGGGTCAAGCGGATATATATCTTTTTCAGGCAATTCGGGAATAGAAGAAAGATTCTATATAGACTCAAGTGGCATATGGATGGGGAAAGCTGATGATTTTAGCAAACTTTTATCTATTACAAAGCGTGGATTGTTTGTAACGACACAAGATGGAACGATTACAACAAGTGTAGTTGGGAACAGAATAACGACAAGAGGGGCTGTTACAGTAACAAGTGAGGATTATGAAAAATATACAGAAATGAAAGAGGGCGCAATTTCCTTTTACGAAGCTACATCGGTCAGCCCGGGCGGTGTAGAAACATATGAAAAAATGGGAGAAATTACGACGGACCTTTCATATTTTGGATTCGGAATCGTAATAAAATCGTCTAATCCATTACACATAAAAACCAGCGCCGTTAAAGTATACTCCGGCTCAACCGCGTATACAGGATACAGCGGAACAATGACAATCAATTCAAAATCATGCCGTTTTGTGAAAGGATTTTTGGTGAGCGTAACATGAATAAACCGATAGAAATCATGGTAGACGATTTCAATACGGCACTTGTCGATTTAATCAACAATTCCGGCTTGCCGGCATTCATAATCACGCAGTCGCTTCAGGCTGCATTGAACGATGTTGGCAGGATCGCCGAACAAAACCTGCAAAAAGCCCGTGAGTCGTATAAAGAAAGCGAGGTAACCGATCATGGCTAATATCACTCCTTATACAAATCAGATAAGCACAGCCAGATACGGCAACCAGGTGCGTGGCAGTATTGTCAGCGCATTAGAAGCAATGAACACCGATATCAATAACGACACGACATCGGCCAGAGTATATGCCAGCGCAGCATCTGCGAACGCTACCACCTGCCAGAACATCTCCGACAACCTGCAGAGCGTGATCCAGTCGGTAGAACAGACCGAGGCAACCATCGAAGCGGCAGAGACCCAGAGACAGGAGGCAGAAGCGACCAGGCAGGCAACAGAGACAGGGTATATTGCCCAATGCCGTGATTATGCGGAGCGCGCAGAAAACGCTGTACTCCGCTATGGTGTGACGATGTTTAACACGCGCACTGGTAATGTTGTCCCCGCAGCGGGCGATTATACCGCAGACATGGTTTCATATGGTGCGGACGGTAACGTTAAAGGAAAGCTGGATGCTGTCGACAGCCTTATTTCTGGAAACACTGATGCAATCACTACCATAAACACGACCATCACATCAATGCAGGCGATCGAGCAGGGCGATATAACTATTCCGAGTGGATGGACGAGCGGTGGATCTGGGAGAAACTACTACTACCGGCTTGGGAATCTCTGCATGGTCTTTGCGGACTTTACTCCCCCCGAACATGTCGGCAACGTAACCGTTTTCACACTGCCCACTGCCTGCTGTCCAATAAGGATGAGCCGCTACTCTGTCCTTCCCGGTGTCAGCAGGAGCAGTGATGACGGCGGTGACCATTATGTAATTATTAATACAAACGGCGCAATAACCTATACCGGCACAGGGCGAGTATTTAACACGTTCACGTTTATCTGTAACGGATAAGGAGACTAATCATTATGGACATTGTATTCAAAATCCACTATGCAAAAGACTACTGGATCATTGCACTGCCTGCCATTCTCGCGCTGGCTGATGTCATCACAGGCTTCACGCAGGCGCAGATAAACGGCACCAAGAACAGCTCCGTAATGCGTAAAGGGCTTTACCGCAAATGCGGGGAGCTGGGTACCATCCTGCTTGTTTGGGTCGTATGCATTGCGCTCAACCTTCCTATCAAATACGTGGCGGCAGTCTCCGGGTATGTGACAATCATGGAATCGCTCAGCATTTTGGAGAACCTGAAGCGCATGGGCGTGCCCATCCCTGACGTAATCACCAACAAGGCGAAAGAGCTTGATGACAAAATAAACCATTCCACAACTGAATAATCTACTGAATATCACGCTGAGGGCTGTAATGGCTCTCAGCATTTTTTGTATGGAGGAATTATGTCAAACAGTAATCTGATTTCCACAACCATACTCTCACCGAATAACTCAGGACACAGGACACACAGCATCGACCGCATCACTCCCCACTGCATGGTAGGGCAGATGTCAGCCAGCGCGTGCGGAAAACTCTTCTCAAAATCATCCTATCAGGCATCGAGTAATTACGGCATCGGGACAAGCGGCGAAATCGGCATGTATGTGCCGGAGGATAAGCGATCATGGTGCTCCTCTTCCGAAGCCAACGACCAGAGGGCGGTCACGATCGAATGCGCCTCCGACCGGGGCCACCCCTATGCCATGAACGGCAAGGTCTATGCTTCGCTGGTCCGCCTCTGCGTAGACATATGCCGGAGAAATGGGAAGACCAAACTGATCTGGCTTGGAGACAAGACAAAGACGCTCATCTACACACCAAAAGATGATGAGATGATCCTGACTGTCCATCGGTGGTTTGCTCAGAAATCCTGCCCGGGAGATTGGCTGTACAACCGTCTCGGAAAACTCGCCGAAGAAGTTACCGCACAGCTCCATGGAACGCCTGAGAAGCCACAGGAGACGCCCCAAACAGGCAAGCTGTACAGAGTGATGTGTGGCTCATTCTCGCACGAAGATAACGCAGAGAAGAGGGTTCAGGAGCTGAAAAATGCCGGTTTCGATGCAGTCATCATGGAGGTGTAAATGGGAATCCTTTATAAAGTCCAGTCGGGCGCGTACAAGAGCACGCTCAATGCAACCATAGCGGCCGCCAGCGTCCGAAAGAAAGTCGAGAAGTACCTCAAAAAGATCGGAAGCAAAGAGACCGTCTCTGTGGCCGTCATCTCTTCCGGCGGCTGGCATAAGGTGCAGGAAGGCGCGTTTTCTTCCAAGGTCAATGCAGAGAAAAGAAAAGACCTGCTCCGGAAAGCGGGTGTTTATGCAGTTGTAATCGAGACCAAGACGCAGGATGCTCCTACGCCTGCACCGGCGCCGAAGCCTGCTGATCCGGTAAAGCCTGCAAAGCCACACCGCATCAGGATCGCAGCGCTCGCATTTTTTGATACCGGCAGTGAATCATCCCAGTACGGAGACTGCACTGCCATCATCGAATATGGTCCAGACGATAAAACAGTGGAACATGCTGTCCTGATCGACACGGCCATGGCTAAGTCATCTGCTAATGTTATCCGCAAACTCAAGGCCCTGGGTGTCAAGCGCTTGGATGCCATCGTGATCAGCCATGCACATGGCGATCATTATGGTGGTGTCTCGAACATCATGAAGGCATTTCCGACAGCGGATATTTATGTGCCTGACCCTACGCAGCTTGACAAATATCAGCGCTCCTATGGGGATGCGCTCCGCAGGCAGTATAAAAAAGCCAGGGGACATTATGTAAGCAGAGGTACTGCATGGACAATCGGAGGAATGCACTTCGAATGCATCTATCTTCCTCCTGCATCAGCCTTTAAAGAACACGACTCTCATCATTTCGTGAACAATGAGAGTATTGTCCTCCGCGTCAACCTTAATGGATGGGTCTATCACACAGCCGGAGATCTCCAGAACGCAGGCAACAACCTTCTTGTGAAGGCCGTGAAGGACCTGAAAGCCGATATCTTTAAGACACAATGGCACGGCGATGCCAATGCCTGCAATGAGACGATCTGTAAAGCGCTCCGCCCTCTGGTGGCATTTTCCAACTACCATCATAAAGAGATGGCCGGCAGGGGCCGCACCAGAAAGCGCCTGGAGGCTGTTGGCGCTGTCGTGGCGAGGAACCATGAGAACGGAGATATCTATATCGACTGCCTGCCGGGTATCATGAAGCTGTCTTGCTCCAAGAAGAATCTGTCTAAGGAATGGAGGAGGGCGGCATGAAGTACACGGTAAGCCTCACAACGAAGCTGAAAGCTCCGCAGTCAGGAATCATTGTCGTTGAACCAGAGGATTATACAGTCGCAGAGATCAAAGCATTCAAGAAGTCCGGGGCGAAAGTCCTGGCATATCTCTCGATCGGCTCGGTATCGGATGAGAGGCCGTATTATAAGACGCTCAAGCCATATCGCCTCAAGCGCCTCGAAGACTGGCCGCATGAGAGATATATAGATCTCCGCAGGCCCGCGGTCCGCGAATGGTGCCAGAAGCAGGCCAAGATGTATAAAGGAGCAGGCTTTGACGGATGGTGGCTGGATAATGTGGATGTGTACGAAGAGTACAAGAGCACGTCCATGTTCAACGCGATCACGAGCACGCTGCAGGCGATCAAGGCCGTGGGCGGGTATGTGATGATCAACGGCGGGATGGCGTATCTCAGGGATCTGCTGATCCCGCACAAGGTACAGATTGGTGCTTACTCGGAAAAAAAGAATGCAGATGCTGTGAAAAAGAAATTGAAGGCAGCGGGATTTCCTGCTGCCACGGTGGAGATGGATGGCCTTTATAAAGTGCAGGCAGGTGCTTTTTCTGGGAGGTCAAGCGCTGATCACAGAGTAAACGCTCTCCACACAGCAGGTTTCGAAACGGCACGATGCTTTTCCATGTTCCAAGGAAGAGCTTCCGCGTTTATTGATGGCGTGACTCAGGAGGAAGTTTTTTCCCTCATCACAGACTATGATGGCAAGGGAAAATTCGGAAAGCAGTCCCAGGCGGAGTCAGAGGCATATCAGGCACATATCCGGATGCTTGCCAAGAACGGCATCGATACTTATTTGCTGGAGTACACAAGGAGCAATACCCTTAAGCTCCGGATCAAGGCTTTCTGCGATGTCACCGGAGCCATTGCGTGCATCTCCGGTGATGTAAATTTATAGCGAGCATTAGAACAACGGTATACCGGTTTCTTTTGCAATACAAAACCCTCGGCATCAGCTTAAAGGCGGTGCCGGGGGTTATTTTTTTAATATGAAAAATCGTAATATACAAGTAATATACAAATCTGCCAGAATCCCGCGTACTTATGGGATTCTTTTTTAAAATGGCGTTAAAAAGAG
>ODAI011153482.1_pt1 | contig 18187 bp, 14 predicted proteins | sample 1539321 | NCBI WGS metagenome assembly ODAI01 (sample SAMN02144231, study PRJEB22623) | gut metagenome | biome: sheep rumen | host: Ovis aries | place: New Zealand | reverse complement strand
TGGGTGAGCTTGTTCTTCTTGTAGATCGAGCTGTCGACGATCAGGTATCCGATGCCGTCGGTCTGCTTGAGCTCGTTCTGGCTCACGACGTCGCGGGTGAGCAGTTCGTTCGTGAAGCGCTTGCCCTGCTTGTTGAGCAGGATGCCGCCGCGAGCGCGCAGGGACTCGGAAATCAGGGCTCCGTCACGCTTGATCACGGTCGGGTGGATCTGGATTTCCTTGATGTCGGTGAGCGCAGCGCCCACAGCCGTTGCCAGCTTGATGCCGTCGCCCGTTGCGCCCGGATGGTTCGTCGTGGAGAAGCCCTTCAGTTCGGGACGATAGGACTCGACCATTTTGTGGTTGGCGCCGAAGCCGCCCGTTGCGAGAATCACAGCCTTGGCGTCGATCTTGAAGGTCTTGCCGCGGCTCTTGCCCTGGACGCCGACAACCTTGCCGTTCTTCATGAGAATCTTGGTGACCGTGCTGTTGTTGCGGCGCTCGATGTTCTGCTCCTTGACCTGATTGTTGAGCACGCGCATCAGTTCAACGCCGACGGGCCCGCCATCGCACGGTCCATGGCCGCGAGCGCGGGTCTGGCCGCCGCCGCGTCCCATGCGGTGGCAGAAGTTGGCGCCGATCGACAGAAGCCACTCTTCAGCGGCGGCTGCGTTGAGCGTCAGGGTGTGCAGAAGCTGCGGATCGTTCTTGTAGTGGCCGCCGCGCATGGTGTCCATGAAGTGGACGTCGGGACCGTCGTCAAGGATGCCGTGCTCCTTCTGCTGCTTGGTGCCAGCAGCATTCATGCCGCCCTCGGAACGGTTCGTGTTGCCGCCCCAGTAAACCATCTTTTCCAGAACGATCACCTTGGCTCCGGCGGCCTTGGCCGTGAGAGCGGAGGTGAGGCCGGCGCCGCCAGAACCGATCACGACGATGTCGGCGGACTCGGCAAAAGCGCAACCGGCAAAGCTCAGGGTGATTGCCGTTGCAAGCAGTGTCTTTTTCATGTTGATTCTCTCCATTTGCCTCCGGCAGGTTCTGCCGGAGAATCCGGCCAGCTTCTCAGGCTGAGCCAAAACATTTCCGAGGATTGCGGCACGCAAGCAGGCGGGAGCCTGTTCCGTGGCGTTCAGCGCGCCGGAACTACTCCTTTACGCCTAATTCGCGGGGTGAATTATTGACATCGAAAGCATGCTATTCTGTGACAATAGTCACGGAAAAAATCTCAACACCTCACTATTTAGCACCGAGCCGTTATGTTCAAGCACGTGTATTCAGATTCGCCCTGGCTCATCCCGAAGGACTGTCCCGAGTTGGTGAACCTGTTCTTGGAAAAGGGCAGGCCCGTCACGTTTGCAAGCCGCAAGATCCTTCACTTCGGCGACAAGCGCTACGCCTATCTCATTGAAAAGGGGCTCGTTGCGACGTATGCGGGCAGCATCGGCAAGTTTGAGCGGCTGATCTGCATCTTTCAGCCCGGCACGGTGTTCGGCGCCGAGAAAAGCCTCAAGGGGGAATTCAGCACCAAGCCTCTCATTGCCAAGACGCTGCTCCCGGTGCAGGCCAGAATGCTGGACGCGGCGGCGTTCAAATCCGAGCTTGCCGCCAACCCCGAGCTCGCGCTCCTTGCCATGCGGAACTTTCTTGCGCATGACGACGCCAAGGTCGAGGGGCTTCTCATGAACGACCTGCTCACGGTGCCGCAGCGCGTGGCGCTCATGGTCGACACGCTTTTCAAGGGCGCGGGGCATCCGCTCTCGGAAATGAAGATGCGCCTGCCGCTGGCCGTCACAGTGACGGAACTCTCGCGCCTGATCCATTGCGACCGGGCGGTGCTCTCGCGCACGCTCAAGGCCATGGCGGGCGAGGGGCTCCTTGAGATCCGGGGCGCAGGCTACTTCTTTGACAGGAACGTCCTGCGGATTCTCGAGGATGTGAAGCTTGCCTAAGGCGACGCGCAACCTCTTGCTTCCTTGCCTGTCCGCGAAACGGAACGCGTCAGGCGCGGCTCATCCCAGCATCACGCGGTTCTTTCCCGAGCGCTTTGCCGCGTAAAGGGCCTCGTCCACGCGAATGCAGAGCGCGTCCGCATCCTCCTTGTCCCGGAGCTGAGCCACGCCGATGCTCATGGTCTGTCCGCCCGCCTGTTCGAACCTGATTTTCTCAAAGCCTTTGCGGATTCTCTCGGCCAGGGCGGCCGCCCTGTCAAGAGAGGCATCCGGCATGACGACCATGAACTCCTCGCCGCCCCAGCGCCCGGCAAAGCAGCCGGAGCCGTCCGCGCCGAGCAAGCTGCGCAGATGGTTCGCGAGTCCGAGCAGCACCTTGTCTCCGATGACGTGCCCGTACCGGTCGTTGATCTGCTTGAAGTCGTCCAGGTCAATCATGAGCAGGGAGAATGTCCGGTGCGGCCTGCCGGCCAATTCCGTGATGATTCTCTGGGTTTCGCCGCGGTTCTTCAGTCCGGTGAGCGCATCAGTGATGGCCGCCAGGTGCAGCGAGCGGTTCGCCTCGTTCAAATCCTCCGTCACGGCGTTGATGTACGTTGCCAGGCGCTGCACCAGGGAAACCTCTCCGGCCTTTTCAGTTTCGTCAAGCCCGCGAACGGACTTGCCCTGATCCTGCGGCAGCCCCTCGCGCATGGCCACGATGACGAGCGTCACGTTGTGCTGGTTGACGTGGATGCCGGTGCGCAGAAATTCGCTCGAGGTGAAAAACCCGAAAGTCGGGGCCATGAGCTGGAAGGGCTGCAGCTCCTTGTCGACTTCCCCGTCGCCCCAGAACGTGCGCCGCCCCGCGCATGAAAAGACGATGACCGATTGCGGGGAGAAGCGCGCCATGGTCCTTGCAACCTCCCGCACGCTCTCAAGAATCGTTCTGTGGTCGCCATAGGCAAGGCGCGCCTTCACGTGCTCCTGAATGTCCGAGGTCATCACGAGCGAGCCGTCGGGATTGCTGGACACCGGCGCGCGAAGAATCTCGATGCCGTGATGGCGGTACAGGAACGGGAACTCCAGCGTATTGACGAAGAAGTGTTCGTCGTTCTTGATGTTGATGTACCGGTAATAGGTTTCGTAGGCGGCAGTCCCGTCCAGTTCATGGAGCACGTTGCGGTGCGAGCGCGTGACAAGGAGCTCCTTGCCGAGTGCCTTCCACCCGGTCACGTAAGCCGCGGTCAGATGGAAGTCGCTGCCGCCGTACAGGATAAAGGTCACTCCGTTTTCCGAATACCCCCCGTCCCTTGAGAAAACGCATGCGGCACTGCTGCTGACGTTCCCGTTCAAAGCCCCGCCTCCGAACACGGCAACGTCGTGCCGGACATGCCCGAGGTTCTCGCAGAACGCCGTGAGCGACATGCCGCGGATGGTGACAAGCAGCTCCACGGCCTTCACCCAGGGGCGCACTTCGACCTCGCGGGCCAGCATGCGGGACACGTCCGCGGCGCTGTCCTCGGAAATCGCATACTGCAGCGTCGCTACGCTGGTCCCGGCACTCTCGAACACGGTGCATTCGATCAGGATGTCGGAGCGGGTGAACAGGCCGTCGCGGATATTGCCGTTGGTGGAGCAGCCGACATACTGTGCGCCAGGCATCTCCTCGGCAAGCACCGCGCCGATCGCTTCAATCCGCCCTCTGTCAGGCGTCTCCGTAAAAATGTGGAAGAGGGCGCCGGCGCCCGTTTCATCTCTGCAAACCTGCCGGATCCGGCCCAGTTCGTCCCGCAATGACGCTTCATCTGTGAAATCAAACTGAAAAATTTGCATGTGCCGCTCTCCGCACAACTTCAATACCCATCGAACTGCCGCAGGAACGGATCGTTCGGCAGTTTGCCGGAAGCTGAGCCCGGCTTTTTTGCATTATAGATTCATGCCCGCGGGCGACACCGGCGACAAAATCAAAACAGGCCGATGCTCAGAGATACCTGTGGAAGCTTCCCGCGCAAACCCTGAGCGCCACGCCTCCGGCAGCCATCACGCCAAGGGCCGCGCCTTCGGTTCCGGGCAGCGGCAGCATCAGAAGGAATGCGGCGGCGGGCAGGGCGCAGAGCGCCGCCGCGCCTGCCGCTTCATGCGTTTCCGGTCCCGGAGCCCGGTATTCGGCAAACCGCACCCGGCGCATCACCATGCCGTCGAGCGCGAGCGCTGCCCAGAGCGCGGCGCCAAGCAGCGCATGCCAGAGGAGCAGGTGCAGCCGCACGGCAAAGAGCCAGATGAGGGCGCGCCCCGCCTCGATCCGGCCGGCTAGCCATTCGGCCGGCAGCAGGCCCGAGACGATCTGCCGGTAGCGCTCCTCGGCGATTCCGCCGACCGTGAGCTGATGCAGGAATCCGATGCCCCGGGCAAAGGGGCCGTCAAGCGGAGCAAGCGCCTCGGCGGCAAACCGCAGCGCGGCTCCGTCAGCCGGAAGGCTTTGGGCGGCAAAGCGCTCCACGTCCCCGGCATCCAGAACGAGCGCCGCAAGCGCAAACAAAATCAGCATGGCGGCAGCCGCCTTCCGGATCATGCCGGCTCTGTCCATCTTCTACTCCTCATTGCAGATCAGGATCGGCACGCGCCCCTTGACGATCCTGCCGCCCGCCAGGCTTGCAAAGAACTCCGTATTGGGCAGCGCCCCGAGCTGGTCGGTCGGGATGATGTCCTCGCGCGAGCTCGTCATGCGGCGCGAGACGGAGGCGGAGAACTCGCCCGCCGGCCCCGTGCGCGATCCCGAGCTGATCGCCGTGTCGACGCGGGCAATGTAGGTCTTGCCGAAGGCTTCCGCGACAAACTTCTGCGTGTCGGCGTCCTTGGTGCGCAGAGCGATCACGGTGTTCATGTTGCCGAGCGCCATCCGCGCCTCGTCCCGGCTTCCGAGCCGCGCGGCCAGATCGTTGATGGTCTGCATCGCGCAGGTCGTGCGGATGCCGGACTCGGCTCCCTTGTTGAGGATCTCGATGAGCGGACGGTTGATGACGTTGGCGCATTCGTCGACAAACAGGCACACGCGCGAAGCGCCCGCGGCGGCCGTCTGGGAGCGGTTGTAGCGCTCGCCCGCAAGGCTTGCCAGATCGGCAAGCAGAATGCCTCCGATCGCGCTGGCCACTTCGGGGTCCGGCAGGGCATCCATCGCCACATACAGCACGCCGCGCTCGGCAACGACGCGCTCGAGCGTCACGCTCGGCCGCAGCGAGCTGCCCGGGCCGGGCTCGGGCGAGAGCGAGTCGCGCAGCGCCCCGCCCGTGAGCTTGGCAAGGATCGGCACGATGCTCGCAATGATCTTCGCATAGTGCTCCGGATCATGCCGCAGCACGCTCACCGCCTCTTCGATGACGGGCTGCTCGCGGTCAAGCTCAGTCCAGGCCGCGGCAGCCGCAAGCTGCCGCTCGCGCTCGTCCTTGCCTGCGGCCTGGTTCCAGAGGAACTCGAACTGCGCGTCCCCGACATCGGTGCGGATCGCCTCCATGAGCAGCTCCCCGACACCGCGGGTGATGCCGCGGTAGATGCCGGCGAGCGTCGGAGCGGCCCCGGTGAAGACAATGAGCGAAGCGATGACGTTGACGGCCTGCCAGGCGAAATTGTGAAAGTCGCTCTGCGCCGGCCCGAGGGCCGCGATCACCCGGGAGGCGATCTCCGAGGTGCGCGTGAAGCTTGCGAGGGGATTGATCCGCACGCCCGCGGCGCCCCCGGCCGGGTGGAACACGTAGGGCGGCTCGCGGCCCGCGAGGCGGCAGGCGCCCGCGACGGCGCTCCTTAGCCTCGGGCTGTTCTTCGGATCGATTACCACCACGGCGTCCCCGCGCAGAATCGCCTGCGTGACGAGCACGTTCATCATGACGCCCTTGCCGCACTGCGTGGTGCCCACGAGGAGCGTGCCGCCCTCAAGCGTCTTTTCCGGCACGCGGATGTCGGCTTCCGCCGCCCCGATGCCGTGCAGGAGCGGACTGCCGATCGAGGAGGGGTCCTTGCCCGGAGCTCCGGTGAGCAGCCCGCGCAGCCAGCGCCCCGGCACAAGGCGCTTCAATGAAACCATCCCTGCCTCGTAGAGCTTTTGCGCGTGCTCGGGCTCCCAGTCAAAGCCCAGCCCGAACCACACCTCATTCTGAAGGCGCCCGCGCATGCGCGCGGCAAAGCGCTTCTGCTCGATCAGCTCCATCGCCCGGCCGGCCAGATTCGCCCGCGCGCTCAGCACGCCCCAGACGGCGGCAAGCCGCCAGAAGACGAGGGCGGCGCTTGCGGCGGCAAGCACGGCAGGCGCCAGGCCGTCCACCCGCGCCGTCTGCATGAGCCAGAGGTCCAGCGCAAGGAGCGCGGCCCAGCCGCAGGCGCTTCTGCCCTCGTAGGCCCGGCGCCAGGTGAGGGCCCGCAGCGCCTCGCCCGAACTCGTGTCAATCGTCCGGCCGGTCCTGAGGGCCCGCTCGGCCGCCCAGTTCATGACGCGCCGCAGGAGGGAGGCGGCAAACCCCAAATGCAAAAACCTACTTTTCATCATCGCTTAAGCCCGCACCCGTCAATCGTCCCGGCCATCGTCTGCGCAAAGGCCGCCGCAATGGGGGAGAGCTCGGCGAGGCGCGCCCTGCCGATGAGCCGCGCCAGAAACGCCGCCGCGGGCTCGCGCAGCGCCTCCCGGAACTCCTCCGGCACGCCCTGCGGGAAGAGGGCAGCAAGCCTTGCCTCGGAAAAGACCGGGGCCGAGAGCTCTTTGGGAATCACGCCGCAAGCCTGGCCCGCGGCTCGGTTCTCGGCACGAAACTCGGCTTCATCCAGGGCGCGCCGGAATGCCTGCTCGAGCGCGCTCCCGCGCTCGCTGGCGGGAGCGCTCCAGTCATCTCTCAGCGCAAACATGACGCCCCGCCGGGCGCCATCGCCATCTGAGCCCGGCTCACGGACGAGCGCCGGGTGCGAGCCCGTGGCGAGATTCACGTCCCGGGAAACCACGCTTCCGGCAGCGTCAAGAAGGTCGAGCCAGGCGCAGACCTCCCCGCCCAGAAACTCGAGCGGCACAAACACCGCCCCGAAGGCCTCGGAGCCGAAGTGCTTCACGAGGCGGCGCCGGCGCTCGGGAAACTTCCCGCACTCGCTCTCAACCTGATTGAGCGCCCAGCCGATCTGCAGGCGCGCCTGGACGGTGAGGGCGCGGGGCACTCGGGCAAAGCTTCCGAAAACGGGGATCAGCTCCGCGTCCGAGCCCGCGTCGGCCTCGGTCCAGGCAAGCCGCTCGTACCGGCATCGATCGGGGATCCTTTCCCTCAGGAGCGGAAACCATTCTTCATTGAGGACGTAGACGCCAAGCCGCGCAGTGCTCTCGGTCATGAGACACCCGCGGGAGCTGATCCTGCGGGCCGAGACGAGAACCTGCGCGGCACGCGGGGCCGAGTCCGAAGCCTGCGCGCCCTTCAGGAGCCGTTCAAGCCTGCCCGCCCGCAAAAAGACATTGACCCGGTCGGCAACGAGCCAGTCGGGCTCGCAAACCCGGGCGAGCGCTCCATGAAACGCAAGGAGCAGCCGGCATGCCGCTTCGGCGGGCTCCACGCACCGCTCGAGCAGCGTGAGGCCGCAGAGCACGGCCGGGTCGGCCAGAAGATACGCCGCCCGCGTTTCGCCCCGGGGCGCGAGCGCACGCGCGCACGCGATGAGCTCGCGCTCGTCGAGCCGCCTGCCGTTCAGGTGCGCGAGGCAAAAGGGCAGGCTCCAGAGCTGTCGCCAGGAGATTTTCGCGCCCGAAGCAAGCGCACAGCCCTCGTCGATCAGGCGGAGCAGCACCGAGGCGCTCGTCTGGCCGCTCCTTGCGGCAAGGACGCGCTCCCAGGCCCCCGTGTCAAGCTCCGGCGCGCCGTGCGCCGAGAGCGTCATCTGGATGGTTCTGCGCACCGTAAAGCCGCTTTCAAGCGTCTTGGAGAAAAGATTATTCTGTTCAATCATTGATTGATTTTGAAGTGTTTTGATATATTTGATGTAGAAACTTTCACTATTTGGAGAGGAGGGAGGAACCTCCCGGACGACCGTTTCCGCACCCCCCGAAAAGAGGAGGTGGAAACGGCCGCAGGAGGCATCGAACGCTGACTGCCGGCGTGTCCGAAGAGCCGGGACGCTAGGAGTGCGCCCGGGCTTCAAGCGCCCGCCTGGCATCGGCAATGCAGAACGCACGCCTTGCACAGGGCGGCAGGCTCGCCTGCGCCTCGTGCGCCAGGTGGTCGGCCGCGATCGAAAAGGCCGGCTCGGGGACAAGTGCCGCCATGGCGGCTGCCGCCCCCTCGGGCTGTTTCGGCGCGGCCTTGCGGCACGCCCCAAGCTCGGGCTCTCGGAAAAAATCAAGCGTCCGCTGGACGCAGGCTGAATCGTGGATTGGCTTCATGGCAATCTCCTTTTGCCGGATTGAAAAAAAATGCGGGCTCCCCCACATGCAGCGCCGCTTCCGGCTCCGGAGTCCGGAGGGGAAAAAGCGTCAGTAAGCCTTCACGATCAGATTTGCAACCATCAGCCGCCCGGCGTCCTCGCTTTGCCTGATTCTTCTCCTGCACTGCAACACGGGTCACTCGCGGTCCGTGGGGGAGGATGCGCAAAGTGTCCGCATGCCGTAAAGGGCGCGGCGCAGAAGAAAGACAAGGCTGGGCAATGGACGGCCCCTTGCGGGGCTGGCGCGGGAAGGAGGCGGGCGGAGCAGGTTTTGCGCTGCGCCGCTCCGGTCCTTCCCGGTGCATGAATCGAATCGCGAAGGCCTCCCGTGTGAAAGGGAAGCCCGATAGTTGGGTGTCGATGCCGCTCAGGCGAGCGCTGCAAAGCAGAACTCGGCAAGCTGCATCAATGTGTTTCTCACCTTCTCGGGACATCCTCCCGCGATCGTGAGATCGAGCGCCTTTGCCACCGGATCGGGAATGACCCGGCGGGCTGCGGCCTCATCCATCGCCTTGCGCGCTTCAAGAAGCGTGATCAGCGAGCGGGTGAAGCGGATCAGCACGCGCGTTGACACGGCCTTGTCGCCGGGCACGCAGAACGCGTCCGGATCCATCGGCCGGGCCGCCAGATCGCGGCTTGCAGCCGCAAAGTCGAGCGCGCAGCCGACGATCCGGTCAAGCAGATCGGAGCCGAGCGTGCGCTCGGCCGCACGGCAGGCATGCAGCACGGCCGCCGCTTCCCGCTCCCTGGCAAGGTACTCGACCTTCAGGTGCCAGAAGCGGTCGGCCACGCTGGCGTCCTGCCGCTCGCGGGCAATGTACTCCGAGCCCGCATCCCCGGCGCATCCCACGGGACAGTTGTCCGTGATGATGACGCGGGTGTTGGGATGCCTCGGAATGACTTCGCCTGTGCGCTCGTTGGTAAGGGCAGCGCCTTCGAGAATGTCGTTGGCGCTCACCCAGACCTCAGCGGGTGCCGTCGTGAACTCGTTGATGAGCAGAACGAGCCCGTGCCGCCAGGCAAGGCTTGCCGGACCGTCGTACCAGCGGAACTTGCCCGTGGCGCTATCGACGCCCCAGGCGCCGATCAGGTCCTGCTTGTCCATGCGCCGGCGGCACGTGATCGACACGACCGGCGCGTGCACGCGTGCAAGAAACTGCAGCACGGTGCTGGTCTTGCCGCATCCGGTCGGTCCGCTCACGTACAGGGGCGAGGTGCCGTCATCGGCCTCCCACCACATGCGAATCGATTCAAAGACAATCGGATCAAAGACATGTCCGGCATCGAGCGAGGGCACTGCCGCGGGTCCCGTGAAGGAGCCGTCGGCAAAGCCGAGCACGCTGCGCTCGGACTGCAGGCCGAAATCCCGGGCCGGAATGCGGGCGGTGAATTGCATCATGATGTGTCTCCAGAAAAAAACGGGGACACACCGCGGCCCCGGACTAGAGGAGCTGATGCGCCCCTCAGGGGTGAATGCCGCGCTCCGGATGACGGAGTGCGGCGTGCGATGAACGAACGCCCGCAAGCCCAGAAGGGCCGGACGATCCGATCGAAATGGTTGGTTTTGATTTTTCGGCGGGGTTCGGCACAAGCCGCATCCCGCCCTTGTCGACAGTCCAGGACCGTGTGCGCCGGACCGGAGTCCGTCATGTCGGTCGCTTCGCTCTTTCCTCGAGAAAGAGGCGAACTGGCGGGCGAGCGCCCGCGTGGGGTTCGATGAACTCTCTGATTTTGTCGCAATGACAGCGGAACAGAGAAAAACCGCGGAAAATCAGGGGGCGCAGTTTAGCACTGAAGCCGGGAGGGACGCCAGAAAAACCAGAAAAACGGCCGGGAAAAGAGCCGGACAGGAAAAAGGCGGACTGCCGAAGACCGCTGCTCCGGAAATCCGCCTCATCCGGGACGGTGCCTTCTACTTCACGTCGACCGAGAGAATGGTCACCGGCGTCACGGGCACGTCGTTGTGGCCCCTGCGGTATCCGGTCCGCACGCGGCTGATTCTGTCGACGACATCCATGCCCTTGGTCACGCGGCCGAAGACCGTGTAGCCCCAGCGATCCTGGGCATTGGCGGCATCAAGGAAATCGTTGTTCACGAGATTGATGAAGAACTGGCTCGTTGCCGAATGCGGATCGCTCGTGCGGGCCATGGCAAGGGTGCCGCGCTTGTTGGAAAGGCCGCCGCGCGCCTCGTTGGGAATGGAGGCCATGGTTCTCTTGGCGACCATGTCCTCGGTCATGCCGCCGCCCTGGATCATGAAGCCGTCGATCACGCGATGAAAGACCGTGCCGTTGTAGAACCCACTCCTTGCATAGGCAAGGAAGTTCTTCACGGTAATGGGCGCTGCACGGCTGTCAAGCCGCGCGGCGATGTCGCCCATGCTCGTGTGGATGACGACGTTCACGTCGCTTGCGAGCTGGGCAAAGGAGGGGGCGGCGGCGCAAAGTGCGGCTACCGCGGCAAGGGTCAGCCTGATCCTGCTGGAAAATTTCTGCATGTCTGTGTCTGTTCGGGTTGGAGTGTTATTGGGCGGTCCTGATCTCTTCGGGCCTGGCCGTCTCGAGCTTGATGTCGCCAGCCTCAACCGTTCTCACAGTGATGCCGGAGCCGCCCGTGCCGCCCGACGCGGCTGCAGTCTGCTCCTGCGCCGCAGCGGCCGGCTTGCCGGTGATGAGCGCCTGAACGGCGCCCGCACGCTCGGCGGCGGTCTTGCTGCCCGCGCCGGCAGCCTCTTCATAGCTCATCTTCGCGCGCGAAAGATACAGGCTCGCGAGGTTCTCCCAGGCCACCGTGAACTTGGGGTTGATCTGGACGGCCTGCTTGAGCAGCTCCTCGGCCTCGTCGACATTGCCCTCGGTCGCGGCAATCTTGGCAAGGTTGTTGTAGGGCTCGCTGATCTCGGGATAGTGGGCGATGAAGTCCTTGAGGCATTCCCTGGCCTGGGCGCGCTGCCCCATGGCCTCGAGCACGTTGCAGCGCTGGAACTTGAGCTGCGCCGAGCGCGGGTTCTTCTTCAGACCCACATCGATCACGTACATCGCGCGGCGGTAGTTGCCGGCGGCGATCTCCCGCTCGATAAGAGACGGATAGCGCGAAGGAAGAATCTCCACGCTGGGCCTCTCGGGATCAAAGAGGATTTCCCGCCCCGTGACGGTCTGCGCGCCGAAGGCTGTGCAGAAGACGGAACTCAGGGCAAGGGCTAGGGTGATTTTTTTCGTTGTGATGTGCATCTGGCAATACGTCAAGGATCGTGACAGGTGGAAAGCACGCCCGGGGGCTATACTTTCGAGCGCCCATTATTTTAGTGCGCAAAGCCCCGTCGGATAGGGGCCGAATCGCAAAATTTCAGGTTTCTCACAAAAAAACTTCCCATGTCGCTTTCGATCTATTCCACGCTTTCGAAAACCCAGACCCCGTTTGTTCCCGTGCATCCCGGCGAAGTGCGCATGTACGTGTGCGGCGTGACGGTCTACGACTACACGCACATCGGCCACGGACGCACGTTCGTCGCCTTTGACGCCGTGCGCCGCTGGCTCGAGGCAAGCGGCTACCGCGTGACCTTCGTGCGCAACATCACCGACGTCGACGACAAGATCATCCGCCGCGCCGCCGAAAACGGCGTCACCACCACCGAACTCACCGAGAAGTTCGCCCGCGCCATGCAGCAGGACATGCTCGCGCTCGGGTGCCTTGCGCCCACGCACGAGCCGCGCGCCACGCAGTACATTCCCCAGATGCTCGACCTAGTCGGGCTGCTCGAGAAGAAGGGCCTTGCGTACCAGGGCTCGGACGGAGACGTGGACTATCACGTGCGCGGCTTCAAGGGCTACGGCAAGCTCTCCGGAAAGTCGATCGACGATCTGCAGTCCGGCGCCCGCATCGGCGTCAACGAGAGCAAGCGCGATCCCCTTGACTTCGTGCTCTGGAAAAAGGCCAAGCCGGGCGAGCCGCAATGGGACTCCCCCTGGGGCAAGGGCCGGCCCGGCTGGCACATCGAGTGCTCGGCCATGAGCCGCGAGCTGCTCGGCGACACCTTCGACATCCATGGCGGCGGCCCGGACCTTATCTTCCCGCACCACGAGAACGAAATCGCCCAGAGCGAGGGCGCGACCGGCAAGACCTTTGCCAACATCTGGATGCACGCAGGCCCCTTGCGCGTGCGCGGCAAGGACGGGGTCGAGGAGAAGATGAGCAAGTCGCTCGGCAACTTCTGGACGATCCGCGACGCGATTGCCGAGACCAACACGGCCTACGGCGAAGGCAACGGCAACGAGACGCTGCGCTTTTTCCTCCTGAAGAGCCAGTACAGAAGCCCGATCAGCTTCGGCCCGACCCTCATCGAGGAGGCCCACAAGGGACTGGTGCGCCTGTACACGGCGCTCTCGGCCGTTGCGCCCGCAGTGCCCGAAACCATCGACTGGACGGACGAGTTCGCGGCTCGCTTCAAGCAGGAGATGGACGACGACTTCAACACCGCAGGCGCCATCAGCGTGCTCTTTGAGCTTGCCAACGCCGTGAACAGCACCCGGGATGCCGGCAGGGCAGGGCTGCTCAAGGCCCTGGGCGGAATCCTCAACATCCTGCAGCGCGATCCCGAGCAGTTCCTCAAGGGCGGCAAGGCCGCCGTGTCCGAAGAGCGGATCGCCGAGCTCATCGCCGAGCGAGCCGCCGCGAAGAAGGCCCGAAACTGGGGCAGGGCGGACGAGATCCGCAACAGTCTCAGACAGGCAGGCATCGAGCTGCTTGACGGCCCGCAGGGCACGACCTGGCGCAAGATCTGACGCTCAGACGGATTCGGGCCCGAAAAAAGGGAGTGCGCGCACACTCCCTTTTTTGCAGCCATTGCCCTCAGATGGCTGTCAGTGGTAGTGCTCCTTGAGCTCCTTCTTGTTGGCGTACATCGCCTGGTCGGCGCGGTCAAAGACGGACTTGAAATCCTTGTCGTGGCCGTTGAAGTAGTCCGCCAGTCCGCTTGCAATGATCACGCCGCCCGATGAACTGTTGTTCCGAACCTGATCCCTCAGCGTCTTGACGAGAGTATGGCGGTTTTCATAGTCGACCCCCGTCAGAATGACGGCGAACTCGTCCCCGCCGATGCGGAAGACCGGGCTGTGGGCGAAAACGCGGCAGATCATCTTGCACGCATCCTGTATGTACTGGTCTCCGGCAAGGTGCCCCCAGCTGTCGTTCACCCGCTTCAGATCGTTGACATCGCAGACGACAACGGCGAAATTGAAGATGAAGTCCTTGGACACCTTCTGGTTGTACTGGTTCTGCATGAGCGTAAAGCAGCGCTTGTTCTTCACTCCGGTCAGGACGTCCTTGAGCGCAGCCTCCTGAACCCGGGAAATCTCGATGTCCTTTTTCTGCTTGTCGTCCATCGCCTGCTGAAGCTGCTCGCGCAGCAGCTGCTCGTTGCGCACGTCGTAGTCAACATCCTTGAAGCCGTAGATGATTCCGGTCGCACCGTCGGGCATGCTGACACGGATGAACTCGACGCGGTAGTAGCGGTTCCTGTCCTCGCTGATCCTCTGGTAGGTGACTGCGAACTGCTTCTTGCTCGCCGTGTTGGCAAGGACGTTCTCGATGCACATTTCCTTGCGCAGCCAGTCGCGATCCTGCGGCGCAACCATGGTGTCGATGTACTGGTTCGTGGCCTCGGTGTAGCGCACGCTCTTTAGCGCACTGCGGATCTGAAGCATGTTGTCATCGGCAGCGTTGTTCTTGTACAGGGCGATCGCCTCGGTTCTCACGTCGGTGATGAGCATCACCGTTTCGTAGGCATTGCAAAGGGCGTTGATGACCGCCTTTCGCATGGCCTGGTCGGCCTGCATCTTCGTGTATGCCTCAGTGATGTCGGAAATGAAGACGTAGTACACGCCGCCGTAGGCATCCGTCTCCGCATAGTGTCCGTAGTCGTCGATCCAGCGGATCTCGCCGTCGCGCCTGACGATGCGGTAGATGACGTGGTCCATGTTCTGGTCGCTACCGGCAATCTGCTCGGTGATGGAGGCACGGCAACGCAAATAGTCCTCCGCGAGCAGCATCCCCTTGAAGGTGTTGCCGGTGAGTTCCTTGAACTCTTCGATCCCCTTGCACCCGAAAATCCCGTACACGGCCCTGTTGGCATAGAGGAGTTCCTCGTCGCCTTCGGCCTTGTAGATGAAAAAACCTCCGGGAAAGTGATTCCCGAACTGCTTGATCATCTCAATAGAGACTGCGTTCAAACTGAACGGCGCTGACGTCCGGTTGGACTCGATCGACATCTTTGGATACCGCCTGGATACTGAATGGTTATACAACGAGGGGAGCGGCTGCTCCGAATTGGCATGGATACCCGCACTGGGGGCGAAAAAAAGCCGCTCCTCAGAGGGCTGCCTCCTGCGGGGTCTGCGTCAGACCGGCTCATTGCCGTGCGCACGATTATACCCAATGCGCATTTTTAATTCACGAAACAATTCAGAAATCCCGCAAAGTTTTTCCGGAGCGCGCCACGGATGCCGCACTGGCTTTCCGTTTGTTTTGACATCCTCCCTCGATAAAAATCGGGGGATTCCTACTGCGTTGTCATACGCTCAAACAACAAGCGTTTGGTTGCTTCGGCGGGTTCTTGCTGCTGACGGCCTATGCCGTTCACTTCACAAGCGAGCTGGGCCCGTCCGGCCCTTTTGATATTCATTGCCCCAACCACATCGGCATTCAGAGAAAAACCGCACGCTTCGCACACAAAAGAAGCCTGGGATATTCGATTGCCTTGACTGACATGGCCGCAAAGCGGGCATGTCTGGCTTGTGTAGGCCGGGATTGATCTTCACAAGCAGTCCACCCTTTCTGCGCATCTTGTATTCAAGTTGCCTGAGCATTTCGCCCCAGCCCTGTTCAAGAATGGCGCGGTTCAGCCCAGACTTCTGCTTGACATTCTTACCGGGATTCTCAACTGTGCCTGAAGCGCTCTTTGTCATGCCTGCCACGTTCAAGGCCCCAACATGGACAACCGCGTGGTTCTTGCAGATGTCGGTTGTAGTCTTGTGCAGAAAGTCTGCGGATGCAGGCGATTCTGTGATGCGCACGGGTGATCTTTTGCTTGAGTTTTCTACTGTTGTTCGAGCCTTTAACTTTGTTCTTGAGCTGTTTCTGGTACACAGCGATGCGAGCATGAAGCCTGTCGATTTCAGTGACTGGCAGGTCGTACATTTTGCCCTCATCCGTGGTAGCGCTATGGACGACGCCTCTGTCAATGCCGCAATCCAAACCTTCAGGTACAGATATCTCTTCTTGAAATTCCGTTTGAATTGACACATACCAGTGTCCGCACACAAGACTGACGGTTGTGTTTTTGATCTTGCCGATCACTGAACGGCTGTTTCTGTAACGCACCCAACCGATTTTGGGTAGCCAGATGCGGCAATTTCGCTCGTCGAGTTTGACTCCCTGAGGATAGCGGAACGCATCATGAATACCTTTGGCCTTGAACTTGGGATGTTCCGCCCTGCCGCTGAAAAAGTTCGCATAGCCGCGATACCGATCCTTGAGTCCTTGCTGTAGCGCCTGACTGTGGCATTCATTAAGCCAGGGCTTGTCTTTTTTGAAACTCCCAGCCAATTCCCTGGTCATTTCCGCATAGCTGATGAAGGGCTTGTCAACGATTGCTTCGGAATTGGACTTGTGCGCCTCAGCAAGATCTTTGCGGTACTTCTCGTATCTTGTGTTTTGCTGCTCGAGAAAGTGGTTGTATGTCGCCCTGACGCATCCGCAAAAGCGCTTGAGAAGACTACATTGATGCCCATTGGGCTTGGTAGGCTAAGCGCTGGAGCATACTGGGGAATAACGAGAAGATTACGCGTCTGGTATTATGCCAAAGATGACGAAGATGACGAGCCTACGGCTCATGCCCTTATATCCATCGATTAAAATTAGTGGCTTTACGGGCCACCCCTGTAAAGTTGATGGATTAAGCGAGCACATGCGAGGCAGCACTCATGGCAAAAGCCGTATTTTTAGAATTTGAACAGGAACTCGGCCAGATTCACAACCGGATCGAAGAGCTTGAAAACGACACCATCGAAACGGGCACCTCGCACCGGGCCGAGATCACTCGCCTGAGCCGCGAGCTTGTGCGCAAGACAAGCGAGATCTACAGAGAGCTCTCGCCCTGGCAGACGTCTCTGGTCTCGCGCCATCCGGCCAGGCCCTATACGCTTGACTACATCAACTCCATTTTCGAGGACTTCCACGAGCTGCACGGCGACAGGCACTTTGCCGACGACGCCTCGCTCGTCGGGGGACTGGCGCGCCTGGGCGAGCACCCCGTCGTCGTGATGGGACACCAGAAGGGCAGGGACACGCGCGAGCGCACCCGGCGCAACTTCGGCATGACCCGCCCCGAGGGCTACCGCAAGGCGCTCCGGCTCATGAAGCTCGCCGAGAAATTCTCGCTGCCCGTGTTCACGTTCGTCGACACCCCGGGCGCATACCCCGGAATCGGCGCCGAGGAGCGCAACCAGTCCGAGGCGATCGGCCGCAATCTGCTCGAGCTCTCCAAGCTGCGCGTCCCCGTCATCACGACGATCATCGGAGAGGGCGGCTCGGGCGGCGCTTTGGCGATTGCCGTCTCCGACGTCGTGCTGATGCTGCAGTACGCCACGTACTCCGTCATCAGCCCCGAGGGCTGCGCATCGATCCTCTGGAAGGACGCCGCGCAGGCGCCCAGAGCGGCCGAAGCGCTCGGTCTGACGGCAGACAAGCTGCTTGAGCTAGGGCTCGTCGACAAGATTCTGCCCGAGCCCCTTGGCGGCGCGCACCGTGATCCCAAGCTGATGGCTGCAACGCTGCGCAAGGCGCTTGTCGATCAGCTTCGTCTGCTGCAGTCGGTGACGATCGATGAACTGCTCGAGGCCCGCCTTGGCCGCCTGATGCGCGCAGGGCGCTTCGCGCTTGCCGGAGCGGCCGGCTCGCAGCAGGATGAAGAGTCCCCGGACGACCCCCTCTCCGAAGCAGGGGAAGCAGAAGAGGCAGACGGCGAAAAGCAGCAGGCTGAAAACTGAGCCGCATCATCAGGCAGGAGCACGAGCCATGGCAAGCCGCGGGAACAAGACAGACAACTCCATCAGCCGTCTGCGCACGCTGCTCACGGAACGGGTCGTGCGCACGCTGGAGCTTGCCGCCGAAAAACAGGCAAGCGATCCGCTCGAGCATTTTTCTCTCGAACCGGTCAATCCCGTCCGCGTGCTTCTGGCCTACTCGGGCGGCAGGGACTCGACGGCGCTGGCCGACATTGCCGCGCGCCTCTACCACAGGCCCCACCAGAGTCTGATCGCTTCGCTCACCGTCGTGCATATCCACCACGGGCTCTCCGCGCACGCCGACGAGTGGGTCGAGCATGCACGCGAGAGCTGCCGCAGCTGGAATCTGCCGCTCATCACCGAACACGTCTTCGTCAGCCGCGCAAGCGGCCTCGGGATCGAAGGAGCCGCGCGCGAGGCGCGCTACCGGGCGCTTGCGCGGATCGCCCGGGATGAGAAGGCCAACGTGATCCTCACGGCCCACCATCTGGACGACCGTCTTGAAACGTTCCTCATCCAGTGGATGCGGGGCGCAGGTCCCGAGGGCCTCTCCGCAATGAGCTCGGTCAGACCTCTGGAGAATGCTCCGTCGGGCAGCGGCACGGTGCTGGCGCGCCCCTGGCTGGACGTCACCCGGGATCAGATCGAGGCCTACTGCGAAAAAGCGCATCTCTCCTGGGTCGAGGACGACAGCAACAGCGACACGCACTATCTGCGCAACCTGATCCGCGCCGAGATCTTCCCCCGGCTTGACGAGGCCCGGGAGGGCTGGCG
>ODAI012786926.1_pt1 | contig 18191 bp, 12 predicted proteins | sample 1539321 | NCBI WGS metagenome assembly ODAI01 (sample SAMN02144231, study PRJEB22623) | gut metagenome | biome: sheep rumen | host: Ovis aries | place: New Zealand | reverse complement strand
TAGCGATGGTCGAGGGTGCTTACATTGCCCAGTATAAGAACAGTCTCGCGCTTGCGAATCTGAGAGATTTCGGCGTTGATGATTATAAGGATGACTTCGGCGGATTCAAGTGGAATCAGGCGATCTCCGATGACGGCACCCGCATGGTCGCTCTTCCCTGGGACCTTGGCCCGACCCTTTTCTACTATCGCACGGACGTATTCGAGGAAGTCGGACTTCCGACCGCTCCGGAAGAAGTTGACAAGCTCATGAGCACCTGGGACGGCGTTCTGGAAGTTGCCGAGAAGGTTTCCATTCCCGGACAGAGATGGTTCCTTCCCTCCGCTGCATATCCGTATCAGTGGATGTTCATCAACCGCGACTACTATGATGAAGACCTGAACCTGCGTCTTGAGAGAGACGGCGACCTTGAGTGCCTGCAGGCCTGCCTGGACATCCGCAACAACGGATGGGATATGAATGTTGATATGTGGAGCAGCGAGGCTTATGCGGCCTATGCCAACGGAAGCTGCGTATGCGTAGCGGCCGGCTCCTGGTTCTCCGGCTTCCTGAAGACCGACATCGATCCGGACGGCGCAGGCCACTGGGGAGCAACCAGACTTCCGGGCGGACTTCCGGATACCAACTGGGGCGGCTCCTTCCTGGTAATCCCGGAGCAGTCTGAGAACAAGGAAGCTGCATGGGCATTTGTTTCCTACATGCTTGCTACCGCTCAGGGCCAGAACGACATGTTCGCGGCAGTTGACTACTTCCCGGCTTATGAGCCTGCATGGGAAGCAGCTCCGGAGCTTTACACCGATCTTGATCCGTATTTCAGCGCTTCTCAGGATCCGGCTCCGAACGCGATCGCTACCGAGATCGCTGCCAACGTTCCGACCGTTTACAACACCATCATGGATACCACTGCTGAGGGTTATCTGTACAGCTCCTTCAACGCGGGCGCCGAGGCAGGCGAGACTCCGGAGCAGATCCGTGACAGACTGGCAGCCGATATCGAAGCGGCCTGCGCAGAGCTGAAAGAGCAGCAGATCCAGAACCTGAAGGATGCTGGCGTGTGGGAGGAGTAATTCCTGTCAGATAAAACCGGTCCGGGAAGAATCTTTCCGGTAAATAGGATCCTTTAAAAACACAGGCAGAATGGCCGGGCATATGTCTGCCCGGCCATTTTCAGGAAAGAGGTGAGCTGCTTTGAAAGCTGTCATGAAGAAGAACCGTTTTCTGGCGGCGCTGTACCAGTACCGTGTCGCGTATGTTTACATCGCCCCCTTCTTCATTCTTTTTACGATCTTTAATCTGTTCCCGATGGCCTACGGATTCTTCCTGAGCTTTTTCCGCTGGGACGGTCTGAGCGCCATGCATTTCAACGGACTGAATAACTATATTAATCTGTTCAAGGACGTTCTGTTCTGGAAGGCGCTGAGGAATACTCTCTTTATCGGTATCATCGCGCATATCCCGATCCTGCTCGGCGGCCTGGTTCTGGCGTATATCCTGAACTCCAAGCTGGTCAAGGGGCAGAATATCTTCAAGACGATTTATTTCATGCCGATGGTTACCAGTTCGGTTGCCATCACGATCATCTTCCAGAACCTTTTTGGCTTCAACTATGGTCTGATCAACTGGTTCCTGAGCCTGTTCGGTGAAGCTCCGATCAACTGGCTGGGCGGTGACGGATCGCTGATCAAGGTTGCCGTTATCGTCATGTTCGCATGGAAATGGGTCGGCTGGAACATGGTCATCTACCTGGCCGGCATGCAGGGCATCAGCAACGACATCTATGAGGCGGCCGCGATCGACGGCGCCAATCATACACAGATCGTTTTCCGGATCCTGATCCCGCTTCTGAAGCCGATCATTCTGTTCACTCTGATCCAGTCCACGATCGGTATGTTCAATCTCTTCACGGAGCCTTTCGTCCTGACCGGCTCCAGCTGGACGGGCGGAACCAACAACGGCGGCCTGACGCTGATGATCTACCTGCTGAACAAGGCTCCGCAGGGCGGCACCCTCTACGGTTACGCTTCTGCTGTAGCTTACGTCATCACCATCATGATCGTGATCATCTCTGTCTTCCTGAATACGGTTATGGCAGATAAGGATCCGATGGGTGGCGGAAAGAAGAAGGGAAGGAGGAACCGCGCATGAAGACATTGCTGCTAATTATCGCCATAGCCGCGGTTGTGCTGATCATCCTTGCCCGCACCGGAGCGGTGGGGAAAAAGGTTGCCCTCTATGTGATTCTGCTGATGATCGCATTTATCATGCTGCTTCCGTTCTACATGATGTTTGTCATGTCGACGCTGAAGACAAATGAGATCTATTCCTTCCCGCCGATTCTGACCTTCGGGTCGAACCTGGCCGAGAACTTTAAGAATATGACCGCGGCGGTCAACCTGCCGAGAGCATTCCTGAACAGCTGCATCGTCACCTTCTGCTATGTGATCCTGGTCCTGTTCTTCTGCTCGATCGGCGGCTATGCCTTCTCGGTCTACGATTTCCCGGGAAAGAACCTGCTCTTTGCCATCCTGCTGGGAACCATGATGATTCCGGCAACGGCCAGCATGATCCCCTGGTTCATCATGATGAGCAAGTTCGGCTGGATCAACGATTACAAGGCATTGATCATACCGGGCTGTGCCAACGCCTTCGGCATATTCTGGATGCGGCAGTACTGTCAGAACAATGTTCCGAAAGCCCTGATGGAGGCGGCCCGGATCGACGGCTGCAGTGAGTGGACCATCTTCTTCCACGTCATCGCGCCGATCCTGAAACCGGCTTACGCTTCCCTGGGCATCATGAATTTCGTCAATCAGTGGAACGAGTTCACACAGGCCCTGCTCATCCTGAGAAAAGAGAAGTATTATACACTTCCGCTGCTTCTTCGTTCCATGGTCTCTGACCGTGGAAATGACTACGGCGCGATCATGCTGGCCAGCACCTGCGCGGTTCTGCCGCTGCTGATCGCCTTCCTGTCTGCCTCCAAGTTCTTTATGGATGGCCTGACGGCGGGAGCTGTGAAAGAATAAAGCGGATGATGCCTGTCCCGGCCGGCACCGGTCCGGCTGAGGACAGGAACAGAAAACGATTGGATACACCTGCCCGAAAGGGCATGGATCGGAGGATATGATATGAGTATGCTTCTGAATGGGGACCGCCTCATTCTGGGAACCTGCTATTATCCGGAACACTGGCCGGAAACAATGTGGAAAGCGGATCTGGAGAGGATGCTGGAGAACGGGATCGAAGTGATCCGCATCGCGGAGTTTGCCTGGAGCAAGATCGAGCTGAGAGAGGGAGAGTTTGACTATTCCTTCTTTGACAGATTCCTTGATGTGGCGGAGCAGACGGACATCAAGGTGATCTTCTGCACCCCGACCGCGACGCCGCCGGCCTGGCTTACGGAGAAATATCCGGAGGTTCTGAACGCGACGATCGACGGCGTTCTCTACCGCCACGGAGCCAGAAGACATTACAACTACAACGCGCCTATCTACAGGGAACTGTCCGCAAGGATCGTGGAGAAGTCCGCTTCCCATTACGCCGGAAGAAAATGCATCATCGGCTGGCAGATCGACAATGAGCTGAACTGTGAGAGAAATGAATTCTATTCCGAGGCAGATTCGGCCGCCTTCCGCGTATTCCTGAAGAAAAAATACGGGACTCTGGACGCGCTGAACGAAGCCTGGGGAACTGTGTTCTGGAACCAGACCTATACGGACTGGGAGGAACTCCATGTTCCGCGCACGACGGTCAGCTATTCCACGAATCCCCACGAGGTGCTGGATTATACCAGATTTATCTCGGACAGCTGCAGGAGCTTCTGCCTGATGCAGAGTGAGATTATCCGCAGATATCTCAAGAGCGGGGATTTCATCACGACCAACGGCATGTTCGGCAATGTGGACAATCATAAGATGACCGGGGAGAGCCTGGACTTCTATATGTATGACAGCTATCCGAATTTTGCATATTGCCTGGATGCCTATAAGGACGTTCCCGGTGATCTTCAGGACCGCAAATGGAGCAGGAACCTGACAGAGGTGCGTTCCATTTCCCCGAAGTTCGGGATCATGGAGCAGCAGTCCGGCGCCAACGGCTGGAATACCCGCATGGAAGCGCCGACCCCGAGGCCGGGCCAGCTGACCCTCTGGACCATGCAGTCGGTCGCCCACGGCGCGGACTATGTCAGCTATTTCCGCTGGAGAACCTGCACCTTCGGCACTGAGATCTACTGGCACGGTATCCTGGATTATTCCGGCAGGGAGAACCGCAGGCTGAGGGAAGTGCGGGAGGTTGCCGGGAAGTTCCGTGCGATCAGCGAAGCTGCCGGTTCCGTATACGAGGCGAAGGTCGGCATCCTGAAGGATTACGACAATATCTGGGACGCCCAGCTGGATGTCTGGCATGGCCGCGTGGAAAGCGCCAGCCAGAAGGCCCTCTTTGCGGCGGCACAGAAGAGCCATACACCGGTCGATTTTGTCTACATTGACAATACGGATCTGGAGAATCTGAAAAAATATAAGGTACTTTTCTATCCGCATGCTTCGATCATTTCAGAAGAGCGTGCAGAGCTTCTGAGAGAATATGTGGAGGCGGGCGGCACCCTGGTGGTCGGCTGCAGGAGCGGATACAAGGATATGAATGGAAAATGCGTGATGGAGAAGCTTCCGGGACTTCTGTCGGAGCTGACCGGCACGGATATTCCCGAGTATTCCTTCATCGCTCCGGATGCCGGAAAAGTTACGGTGAACTGGGACGGAACGGAATTTGAGGCTGCCGTATTCGCGGATCTTCTCGAACCGGTCGGAAACGGAAAGCTGGAGGCTTCCTACACCTCGGATTATTACGCGGGAAGCGGAGCCCTTATCAGCTGCCGTGCCGGCAAAGGCACCGCGTACTATTATGGATCCGCATGGACAGAGGAATCCGCCCGGATCTTCCTGGAGAAGCTTCAGGTTATTTCTCCTTACGAAGGGATCATCGAGCTTCCCGAGACCTGCGAGATCGCTGTCCGCAGGAAAGAGGGAGCGGCTTATCTCTTTGTGCTGAATTATAAAAAGACTCCGGCGGAACTGACGCTCAGGACGGAGGGAACAGACCTTTATACCGGCAGCAGGGTCAGCGGAAAAGTGACCCTTGACGGCTACGGGACAATGGTTATTAAGCTCTGATCACGGAGGATGGGAGGGCAGCTGCCGCCGGCAGCTGTCCTTCTTCTGAATCAGAAAACCTTAGCGTTTTGCGGCAGGGCAGCCGCCTGCAGTACTGACAAAATCGGAAGGCAGAATGCACAAGGTGCTTCGGCAATTAATAAAAGGGAGATTAAGCATATGAAGAAAATCAGTTTCAATCAGGACTGGACCTTTCAGAAGGGTACCGGGGGCATCTTCGCGATGATCAGCGGCGCTTCCGGGGAGGCGCAGAAGGTGAATCTTCCCCATGACGCGGAGATCCTGACACCGCGCAATCCGGATGAGCCGAACGGGAGCGGAAACGGATTCTTCCACGCGGAGAATTACATTTACAGCAAGGATTTTGAGCTGAAGGAGGAGGACTTCGGGAAAACGGTCTTCCTGGAGTTTGAAGGCGTCTATGAAAATGCTTTTGTCTATGTGAACAAAGCCTTCGCCGGAAAGCATCCCTACGGCTACGGCAACTTTTATCTGGACCTGACCGATTTCGTGAAAGCCGGCAGCAATAACGTGCGGGTGGAAGTGAAGAACGCCGTCCCGAGCGGACGCTGGTACACGGGCGGCGGCATTTACCGGAATGTGAATCTGATGATCGCGGAACGGACCCACATCGTTCCGGACGGAGTGAAGGTCGGCACCTTCTCCCTGGACGATGACCTGGCGCTGATCCGGACAGAGACGGAGCTGAAAAACGCGGGCCTCGGAACGAGAACCGTCGATCTGAACATGGAATTGTTCGGGCCGGACGGGGACCGGATTGCCTGCGATACCATGCACATTACCCTGCGGGAAGGCGCGGAGGGCGTCTATCGGCAGCAGATGACGGTGGAGCATCCCTGCCTCTGGGACGAAGAGAATCCGCAGCTTTGCAGTTATAAGGCACAGCTCCTGGAAAACGGAACCGTTCTGGATGAGGAAGAGGGAACTTTCGGAATCCGTATGATCTCGATCGACAGCAGGAGGGGACTCCGCGTGAACGGGAAGACGGTGAAGCTGCGCGGCGGCTGCCTGCATCATGACAACGGTGTGATCGGAACCGCCGAGTTTGCCCACGCGGAAGAGTTCCGGGTTAGGGAGCTGAAAAAGGCAGGTTTCAACGCGATCCGGAGCTCCCATTATCCGATGAGCAGAGCCCTTCTGGAGGCCTGCGACCGTCAGGGCATGTATGTGATGGATGAGTTCGCGGACGTGTGGACGACCACGAAGGTGGAATTTGACTACGGCATGCATATGTCGGACTGGTGGGAGTATGACCTGAAGAATATCGTCCGCAAGGATTACAACCATCCCTGCGTGATCCTGTATTCCATCGGCAATGAGATTCCCGAGACGGGCAATCCGGTGGACGCCCAGTGGGGCAAGAAGCTGGCGGACGCCTTCCGGAGCCTGGATTCCACAAGGGGCGTCACCAACAGCATGAACCTGATGCTCAGCATTATGGACCGGATCCCGGAAGCGATCGCTTCGGTCACAGGTGGGCAGCCGGCCGCTTCTGCGGAAGGAATGCCGGGCGAGATCAATGAGCTCATGAGCAATATGGCGGATGTGATGAGCCTGGTGGCAAACAGTGATTATGCGGGCGACGCGGTGTGTGAATCCGCCGGACAGGTTGATGTCTCCGGTTACAACTACTCCGCCGGACGTTATAAGAAGGATTCGGAAAAGTACCCGAACCGTGTTCTTGTCGGCTCTGAGACCTATCCCGGAGACCTGGACGTCAACTGGGCCCTGGTGGAGGAGCTGCCGAATCTGATCGGCGACTTCGACTGGACGGCGTGGGACTATCTGGGAGAAGCAGGAATCGGGAAGATCAGTTACGGTGAAGCGCAGCCGGGCTTCTCCTTCTATGCATCCTATCCGACAAAGGCAGCCTACTGCGGAGATCTGAACCTCCTTGGCGACCGGCGCCCGGTTTCCTACTGGAGAGAGATTATCTGGGGCCTCAGGAAAGCGCCCTATATCGCGGTCCAGCCGCCGCAGCACCACGGCGAGACAGCCAGGATGTCCCAGTGGAGCATGACGAACGCCGTGCGCAGCTGGAACTTCGCGGGCTGGGAAGGAAAGCCGGTCTGCCTGGAGATCTATTCGGACGCTCCGGAAGTGGAAGTCTTTGTCAATGATCATTCCGTCGGAAGGATGAAGGTAGGAGAGAAGAAGAAGGATATCGCATACTTTGAGACGGTCTATACGCCCGGAACCGTGAAGGTGCTCGCGGTCAGGAACGGTGAATATGCAGAAGAGGATATCCTGAAGACAGCGGACAGCGCCTGCGTGCTGACTGCCGCTGCCGACCGGGAAGCGATTCCCGCGGACGGGAGCGATATCTGCTATGTGGAGATAGCCTTCAGGGACAAAGACGGCATCCTGAATCCGGAGGCAAAGACGCCGGTCACGGTCTCCGCCGAAGGTCCCGGCATGATCCTGGGATTCGGAAGTGCGGATCCGGAATCGGAGGAAAACTTCTTTGACATGACGGCTGTACCCTTCGAGGGGCGCCTGAGAGCGGCTGTCCGTGGGACAGGAGAAAAGGGCAGGATCACGGTCAGCCTTTGTGCTGAAGGCATGGATCCGGTGAAAGTGGAGATTTCCGCAGAATAAAGGCCGCAAGATAAAGCGCGAAGAATAGAGTGCGCAGAATAAAGTGCGCAGAATAGAGTGCGCAGAATAAAGTGCGCAGAATAAAGTGCGAAGAATAAAGGGCGCAGAATAAAGAGCAACAGCATAAAGAGCACGAAAACGGCAGCCGGGGAGCTTTCTCACCGGCTGCCGCTGTATATACTCAGTCTTTATTTCAGGAAGGCTGCGTCCGCCCATCCCCACATGCTGTTAAAGCAGACATACCTGTAATAGCAGGCCATACCGTTGATGCCGCTGCCCGGGGTGATGGTGCCTTTTGTGGAAACTGTATAGCCGGGGTAGAGTTTCGCGATCTCATTGTAGCTGTTATAAGCCGCTTCTGACCTGAGCGGAAGATAGGATCCTCCGCAGTCCCCCACGATCATCTGATATTCGGAAAGGCTGCCGCTTTCAGCGGAGTTCTTTTCCGCAGTGCCTGTCATATTCTTTTCTTCCATATCCGATTGCTCCTTCGTTATATATTTTGTGAAGCTTTTTTTCTATTATATCCCTTTGGCCTTCCTTTGCGCAAGTATCATGGCGGATTGACGGAAATGGTGTACCGTTTCTTACGTACAGGCACGACGAACCGGAACCTGATTTCAAACAGTCCGTGAAGGCTGACAAAATGTTGATTATTGCGAATAATTGAGCAAGAATTATGCTTTTTTCCAACAAAGAAATGTGGTATATTATTAAAAAGTCCGTCGTTTTAGACAATAGTATCGACGCTTTCCCGTCTTTATCCGGGAATCTGCAGAAACGGCGGAGACGCTGCAGGCAGTCGGAGCATATCTGTGAGAGAAAGGAGTGGAGGATATGGCTTCACCAAAAGCCAACAAGAACAAAGCTAAAAGCAGCATGAGTTTCGGGGCATATATCCGCCGTTACTGGCAGCTCTATCTGCTTCTGCTTCTGCCTATGCTGTACCTGCTGATCTTTAAGTACATCCCCATGATCTATATTCAGATCGCCTTCAAGAAGTACAGCATCGTACAGAGTGTATGGAAGATGCCTCTGGCGGCGAATCACGGCTTCCAGTATTTTATCCAGGCTTTCGCCGACCGGGATTTCCGCAATGCCCTGCGCAACACGGTTGTCCTGAATCTTCTGGATCTTGTCATCGGTTTCCCGATCCCGATCATTTTCGCGATCGTCCTGAATGAACTTCCTTTCCAGAAATTTAAAAAATTTACCCAGACAGTGGCCTACATGCCGCATTTCCTGTCCTGGGTCATTATCTATGGACTGGCCCTGCAGCTTTTTGCACCCAGTACCGGTCTGATCAATGTGATCCTGAACAATATGGGCAGGGAGAGCGTTCCCTTCCTGAATGATTCCGCGCACTGGGTTGCGACTTATATTTTCCTGGGCGTGTGGCAGAGCTTCGGCTGGAACTCTATCGTATATCTGGCGGCCATCGCCGGCATCAACAAGGATCTCTATGAGGCCGCCGCTGTGGACGGGGCCGGGCGTTTCCAGAGAATCTGGCATATTACCCTTCCCGGCATCAAGCCGACGATCGTCATTCTGCTGATCATGGCGATCGGCAACATCGTCGGAAGCAATTTCGACCGTCCCTATGCGCTGCAGAACAACCTGGTTATGGACTGGGCAAACGTGATTGCCACCTATGTCTACAGGCGAGGCATCAAGGGACTGCAGTTCTCGCTGACGACGGCGGTCGGCTTCTTCCAGTCTGTGGTCGGCGTATTCTTCCTGCTCGGCGCCAACTGGCTTTCCCGCAAGCTTGGCGAGCGCGGACTCTGGTAAGGGGGTGAGCTGATGGGTACAGAAAAAAAATGGAGTATCGGCAATATTATTCTGGTGATCGTCTGCCTCCTGATCTGCGCAATCTGCCTGGTTCCCATGCTCAGCCTTCTGGCAAGGTCTTTAAGTTCTTCGGACGCGCTGGTCAAGCATGAGGTCTATCTGCTCCCCAAGGGGCTGAATTTCCAGGCTTACGCGCTGGTTCTGAAGGATGCGAAATATATCCGCGCATTCTTCTGGACCGTATTCCTGACCGTCGCGGAGACCCTGCTCTGCCTGTTCATGACGACGATCTGCGCGTATCCGCTCATCTTCAAGGAGCTGAAAGGGCGCAATGTATTCAATGTCATTATCACCATCACGATGTTCTTCAACGCGGGAACCATTCCCAATTATCTGCTGATGAAGAGCCTCGGACTTCTGGACAATCCGCTGGTTCTGCTTCTTCCGGGCGCCCTTTCGGTCTATAACATGATCATCATGCGGAGCTTCTTCTACGGGATCCCGGATTCCCTCAGGGAGGCGGCCCAGATTGACGGAGCCAGCTATATCAAGATCCTGTGGACCATCTATGTGCCGCTGTCCAAGCCGGTTATGGCTACACTGGCCCTTTTCTACGCGGTGGGCCGCTGGAACGGCTACTACGATGCCCTGATGTACATTACCGACAATAAGTTTTACCCCCTGCAGCTGCTTCTGTACAACATCCTGAACAATATCAACAGTGTTGAAGTGGCGACGCAGGAAGGCTTCTCATCGCCGGGCCTGACAGAGTCGCTGAAGATGGCGATCGTCATGTTCTCGACGATCCCGATCCTGTGCATTTACCCGTGGCTGCAGAAATACTTCATCCACGGCGTCATGGTCGGAGCGGTTAAGGAGTGAAGAATCATGAGTCATAACCCCTGCGGGGGAATTATGCGATAAAGAGCAGCAGCAAAAGGAACGAGATTCTATCAAGGAGGACGAAAGGTATGAAAAAACAGCTTTTAGCGGCACTTTTTTCAGCAGCGCTTGCGGCGTCGGCATTTTCAGTATGCGCTCAGGCGGAGGAACTGACCGACGGAAAATTCGCGGAGACGAAGCACATTACCGTCGAAGTCTATGACCGCGGAATCGACGGCGGATCTGATGTGACCAACAACATGTATACCGAGTATATCAAGAAGGGCATGCTTGAAGATCACAATGTGGAGGTTGAGTTTGTCGCTGTTCCCAGATGGACCGAGGTTGAACAGATCAACAACCTGCTGGCGGCGGGAAGTGCCCCGGATCTCTGCGTAACCTATGACCTGCCTACCATCAAGACTTATTCCGCGATGGGCGGCGTCATCGACATGAGTGAAATGGTGGAGACCTACAGGGATGAGCTGCCGAATCTCTGGAACTGGCTGACCGAGACCAATATCTACTGGGACAAGGATCCGGGAACCGGAGAGCTGTACGATATCGAGACCAAGCTCGCCAACCAGAACCGTACGAACTGCTTTGTCCGCAGAGACTGGCTGGATAAGCTGGGCATCGAAGCTCCGACCACAAGGGAAGAGTTCTACAACATGCTCTGCGCTTTCCGTGATAATGCGGAGACTCTGCTCGGCGATGACGCCGACAAGATGATTCCTTTCTCCGTCAGCTATGACGTAGGCTGGAGAGCATCCACCCTGATCGAGTCCTTCCTGGATCCGGAGATGTCCGACAAGGAATTCTATGTAAACGGCTTTGACGACAGAAAAACGACCCAGAATGGCGTGAGAGATGCCATCGAACTTCTGAATACCTGGTACAACGAAGGCCTTATGTGGAAAGATTTCGCTCTTTACACCGCCGGCGATACCACAGAGGATGACATGATGAAAGCCGGCTATGTCGGCGCATTCATCCACAACTGGGATTATCCTTACAGAAACGGCGCGGATTCCATCCAGGCCAACCTTCAGAGACTGGTCGGTGAAGACGCCGCTTATGTGGCAATCGATCCGTTTGAGGACAAGAACGGAACCCATACAAAATGGATCGCGGGACCGGTTGACAGAAAAGTATTCTTCCCGATCACCAACGAAGAGCCTCTGGCCTGCCTGCTTTACCTTGACTGGCTGAGCGTTCCGGAGCATCTGGAATATCTCCAGATCGGTGATGAGGGCGTGACCCATGAGAAGCTTGAGAACGGAGCAGTGAAGATCCTCGCCGCGACAGGCGACGCGATCCAGAATTCCGGCTTCAATATCGACTATACGCTGACCTGCAACGGCCTGCATCTGGTCGATGACGAGCAGACCGCTCTGTCCATCGCTTACAGCTACGCGGAAGTGGATCCGGAGCTGGTTGAGATCGCGAATGCGGTGGCAAAGGTTGATACCCGCGAGGCCAAGAATGCGAACTGCGGAACCATCGAAGCGGAAAACGGCATGACCGAGACCCTGAACAGCAAGAGAGACATCCTTCTGGATACCTCTGTCAGCGCGGCACCGGATGCTTTCGCGGCTACCTTCGACAATGCGATGGCGGATTATCTCGGATCCGGCGGACAGGCGATCATGGACGAGCGTGCCCAGAAATGGGAGGCAACCTACGGCGATGCGGATATGCTTCCGTAAGAATTCCGGAAACGGGGCTTCTGAACGATAACAGATCAGAGCTCTGATACAGCTCTGTGCCTGCTGTTCTTTTATGCAGAGGGGTCTGCGCCTGTGCGCAGACTCCTTTTGTACGTTTCATGTGTCTGTGTTTCCGTGTTTGCGTTTCTGTGTTCGGGTTTCCTGTGTTCGGGTTTCCTGTGTTCGGGTTTCCTGTGTTCGGGTTTTCTGTGTTCGCGTTTTCTGTGTCCGCGTTTCCTGTGTCTGGCACAGTTTTTTTCCGGGCCGTTTCTTTTGTTGAAGCAGGCGGTTTTTTGATATAAAATGATCTGCGTGAAAGCGCCGGTTTACGGCATTTCACAGAAGAAAGAGAGCAGAAGGGAGACAGCACCCTTGGATAGTTATAAACAAAAAGAGCATCTGAATTATCCGGAGAAGACGCTGACGCAGATGGTCGAGGCCATGGCGGAGCAGTATCCGGAAGAGCCCGCGTATGAGTTTTACGGGAAAAAGACTTCTTACAGAAGCTTTGCAGACCGGATTCACCGTGCGGCGAAGGCATTTCTCGCGGCCGGAATCAGGCGGGATGACGCGGTTACCATCTGCATGCCGAATGTACCGCAGGCCCTTGACTGTTTCTACGCCCTGAACCGGATCGGCGCGGTGGCCAATATGGTGCATCCCCTGTCCGCTGAAAAGGAGATCACATTCTATCTCAATATCTCTGAAAGCCGCATGATCCTGACCATGGACATGTTTACGGAGAAGGTGGAGCGGGCGGTCGCGGAAGCGGATCATCCGGTCACAGTCCTGGTTGCCAGGATGCAGGAGGAACTTCCGCTGCACCTTGCGGGGCTTTATACGCTGAAAGCAGGCCGGCAGTACCTGAAATTTCCGAATACGGACCATGCCATTCTCTGGAAAAAGTTTTTAATGAGCGGCGAAGGCAGGGTTCTTCCGGAACCGGTTTTCGACCGGGAGCATACCTCCGTGATCCTCTATTCGGGCGGGACCAGCGGGACACCGAAGGGAATCTGCCTGTCCGACTACAATATCAACGCCTGCGCTCTCCAGGCCCGTGAGGCGATGGGGGAGGTGTTCCGGCCGGGATTGAAGATGCTCAGCTGCATGCCCCTGTTCCATGGCTTCGGACTGGGTATCAACATTCATACCGTCCTGATCCATGGTGTCTGCTGCCTGCTGATGCCTTCCTTTAACAATAAAAGTTACGCGCAGGCCATGATCCGGAAGAAGCCGAATTTTCTCGCGGGCGTGCCGACCATCTATGAAGCCCTTCTGCATATCCCGGAGCTGGAGGGTCAGGACCTGAGTTTTTTGCTCGGAATGTTCTGCGGGGGAGATTCCCTGTCGGTGGAACTGAAAAAGAAGATGGACCGCTTCCTGAAAGCGCACGGAGCGGGGATCCAGATCCGGGAAGGCTATGGTCTGACGGAATGCGTCACGGCGAGCTGCCTGACGCCGAAAGGAACTTACCGGGAGGGCAGTATCGGCCTTCCTTTCCCGGATACCGAATACCGGATCGTAAAGCCGGGCACCGACCAGCTGATGCCGCCCGGTGAGGAGGGAGAGATCATTCTGACCGGCCCGTCCGTGATGCTGGGCTACCTGAAAAATCCTGAGGAGACCGCAGAGACGCTCCGCGTTCTTTCTGACGGGAAACGCTGGCTTTATACGGGCGACCTTGGACATATGGATGAAGATGGATATGTGTATTTCCGTCAGCGGCTGAAGAGGATGATCATCACCAACGGCTACAATGTATATCCGGGCCAGCTTGAGAATATCATCGACAGCCTGGAGGAGGTCTCCATCTCCTGCGTGATCGGGGTTCCGGATCAGCGGAGAATGCAGCGGGTGAAAGCTTTTGTAGTCCTGAAGGACGGCTGCGAACCGTCGGATGCCCTGAAGGAAAAGATCATGGATACGCTCCGGCTTCATATTGCGAAATATGCGCTGCCCAGAGAGATCGAGTTCCGCAGTGTACTGCCGAAGACTCTGGTGGGCAAAGTGGCCTTCCGGAAACTGGAGGAAGAGGAAGCGCAGAAAACCCGGCAGAAGCAGTGATGCCGCGGGATATCTTTTAAGAGTCGACAGAATCAAATAATGCCGCGGGATATCTTTTAAGAGTTCGACAGAATCAAATAAATGCCGCGGGGGATATGTTTAAGGGTATTGAAGCGCTTAGAAGCGCCGCGGGGATATAAGAAAATATGGGAGAGCAGAGTTATGAGCATACATGCATTTAAGCGGAAAAGTGTCAAAGACCGTCCGGATGGAAAATATGTCAGGGATATCACGGGAATTCAGGCGCTCATGATGAATATCTATCCGAACCGGACGGATTCGGAGGTGTATCTGTCTGATCAGTTCGACGCTACGGAGCTGCTGAAATATCTGGAAAAGAAAAACGCGGAACATCCGGATTATAAGACGACCCTTTTCCACTGCGCCCTGACCGCTCTTGCCAGAATGGTGAAGGAGCGCCCGTATCTGAATCGTTTTATTCAGGGCAGGCGCATGTACCAGCGCTATGAGATCAGCCTGAGTTTCGTGGCGAAGCGCATGTTTAAGGACGGTGCGGAGGAGGCACTGATGGTATTGACTCCCTCCGACGGGGATACGCTGGATACCATCAGCCGGCAGATTGTCGGGGATGTGACGCAGATGAGAAAGAACCCGGCAAAGAAGACCGGGAGCGACGCGGTCATTGACAACCTGGCAAAGCTTCCGAGACCTTTGCTGATGCTGGTCAGCAAGCTGATCCGGATCCTGGATTTCTGGGGACATCTGCCTCATTTTGTCTGGGAGACCGACGTTAATTACTCCACGATCCTGGCCAGCAATCTGGGCTCGATCAAATGCCCGAGCGTGTATCACCATCTGAACAATTACGGGACCAATTCCATCATGGTTACCATCGGAACCCTCCACAAGGAGCAGGTTCTGATGCCGGACGGAAGCGTTCAGATCCGTGACATGATCGATATCGGGGCAACTCTGGACGAGCGGATCGCCGACGGCTTTTATTTTGCAAGAAGCCTGAAGCTGATCAAGTATATCTTTGAAAATCCGGAGATTCTGGAGCAGCCCATCGGGACGCCTTCCGGCTTTGAATATAAATAAAGCTTTTTCGGAGAATCGATTTTGCCGGGAGGGGAGAAGGGCTTCAGATCTTTTACGGTGTTTGAAAAAGTTTTTTTGGAAATGGCAGGAAATATGAGAAGAAAGATTTATGTTGTATCAATTATGCTGGCCGCTGCCCTGTCCGGTTTTACACCTTCCTGCTTCAGCCTGAATGCGGCTGAAACGGAAATCGGACAGGAAAATGCTGTTGTCTCTGAAAAGAATTCAGAGAAGGCCAGGGTCAGTTACCTGGGCCCTGCCGGAACCTATACCGAGGAAGCCGCGCAGTTTTTCTTTCCGGAAGCGTCGGAGTTCCTCCCCGAAAGCACCGTCCCTGAGGCGATTGCGGACGCTGTGGAAGGAAGGTCGGATTATGCGGTCATTCCGCAGGAAAATACGCTGGGAGGCGCGGTAACAAATTATATTGACGCCCTCATTGCCAGCGAAGACGTATATGTCGTCGGGGAAGTGATCCTGCCGATCAGCCAGACGCTGATGGGACTTCCGGGGGCCTCTCTTGATGAGATCCGTCTTGTCTGTTCCCATGCCCAGGGAATCAAGCAGAGCGAAACCTGGAGGAAAGAACATCTGCCGGATGCGGATACGCAGGAGATGGACAGCACGGCCGCGGCGGCAAGTTATGTCGCAGAGAGCAAAGATCAGACGATAGCCGCGGTTGCCGCCCCGGGTGCGGCGAAGCTGTACGGTCTTTCTGTCCTGGCGGAGAATGTGCAGATTACGGATGCGAATAAGACCCGTTTTTATGTGCTCTCATCCTCACGGCCGGAGTCTGAAAACCACACGCATGCAGTCTTTGTTGCTTCCTGTGAGGCAAACAGAATAGATGATATCATCGTGGAGATTCATGACAGCGGCCTTGAATTTGTTACGATCCATGACCGGCCGGAAGGAAGTTATCTGGGCAGTTACCGGTATATCATCGAACTGGAAGACGAGGATGGAATCACGGAAGATGAACTGGCAGTGATTGAAGAAATTCCCGAACTGCGCTGCCTGGGAAGTTTTGACATGGTGGAGAAACAGAGTCGTTCTGCTGAAGAAAAAGAAGAGGAGCAGAATTCCGCAGGCTGATGAGCTGCCGGGAAACTGCCGGGAACGGAGATAGAAATACGGCATAACCAGAATCAGTCTGATTATGCCGTTCTTTTTTTGAAACGCTGTCTGATTCAGAATATCCGGAACCAGACTTTCCGAACCGGAGTTTTTCAGCGCATCTGGTTGATATAGCGGCAGGCGGCCAGGGCGGCAGTGGCTCCGTCGGCGACGGCCGTCGTCAGCTGGCGGACACTCTTGCTGCGGCAGTCTCCGGCCACATAGATCCCGGGAGTCTTTGTCAGGCAGTTTTCATCCGAGTCGAAATATCCGAAGCTGTTCAGATCCGCAAGATCCTTAAAGGCGTCGTTCTCCGGGATCAGGCCGATGGCGACAAAGAGGCCGTCACAGGCGATGTCCTCTGTGTTTCCGCCGTCATTTTTCAGGATCCTTACGCCTTTCAGTTCCCCGTTTTCAACGAGAAGATCCGTGATCTTTACGCCTGTGAAGCTTCTGACGTTTGATCTGGAGAAGAGGACCTTCTGCAGGGTTTCTTCACCGGTGAAGAAGGCGAGATCCTGAAGCATGATCACTTCCCGGCACTTATCGGCCAGGAGAATGGCCTCCTGCAGGGCGGAATTCCCGCCGCCGGCCACGCATACGCTTTTTCCGCTGTAGAAATCTCCGTCGCAGACCGCGCAGAAGGAGATGCCTTCGCCGACCAGTTCATTTTCGCCTTCCAGCCCCAGCATACGGTGCTTTACACCGGACGCGATGATGACAGTGAGGCTTTCAAAGCGGCTTCCTTCTTCTGTGGAGATGATCCAGTGACCGTCCTGCGGCAGCACGGAGATAACCTTTTCAAATTCAATCTCGGCCCCCTGGGCGAGAATCTGATCCAGGGTTTTGTCGGCGAATTCATTCCCACTCATGGAGAGGGTTCCCGGATAGTTTTCCACTCTCGGGGAGTGGGTAATCTGTCCACCGAAGCCATTTTTCTCAATAACCAGAACTGTCTTGCCGTTCCGCCTGGCGTAGAGCGCCGCGGTCATGCCTGCGGGGCCGCCGCCGACAACGATAATATCATACATGGAATCTGCCTCACTGAAGATTTCACGCTTTCCGGATAAACCGGAAAGCGTGAATACTGGGGGGTTATCGGTTCATAAGCCAGCCCTTGATCTCTGATACGCCTTTGAATTTCACGAATCCGTCATGGTCAATCAGAACAAGGGTCGGCGCCTGTTTGACACCGTATCTGCCGACGAGTTCTTTCTCCTCATTGGCATTCAGCGGCTCGTAATCTACGCCTGCCCGGTCCAGAAGCGCGCCTGCCGCCTTGCAGTTGGGGCAAGTGGGCGTCTTGAAGAGCAGGATCGTGGAGCCGGTCAGTCCGGAAGCGTCCCGGAGAGAATCTTCAGCTGCTGCGTTTTCAGTCGCTGCAGACTCAGACTGCGCTGCTGCAGTCCCGGCAGGAACAGAGTGCTGCATCTGTGCATCCGCAGCAGGAGCTGCCTGTGCTGCCGCTGCGTTCTCCGCAGGAGCTGTCTGCACTGATGTCGCAGCGTTCTCAGCAGGAGCTGTCTGCACTGATGTCGCAGCGTTCTCAGCAGGAGCTGCCTGTGCCGCCGGCTCACTGTCCACCGGCGCCGGAAGCGGTCCGGTATGGGTCAGGTGAGAATGGCCGATATTGTACACCAGACGGTCCTTATACTCCTGGGCCTTGCCGTCGTTCCAGTTCTGGACCGGACGGTAATAACCGGTGATGCGGCTGTAAACCTCTGTCTTCTGGCCGCAGATGGGGCAGGTGAACTGCTCGCCGGTCAGATAGCCATGGTCCTTG
>ODAI011818943.1_pt1 | contig 18191 bp, 25 predicted proteins | sample 1539321 | NCBI WGS metagenome assembly ODAI01 (sample SAMN02144231, study PRJEB22623) | gut metagenome | biome: sheep rumen | host: Ovis aries | place: New Zealand | reverse complement strand
CCATACGTCCACAAGGACCAAGTGTTGTTTTTACAGCCTTTGAAATCTGCTCAACGCCGCTCAAAAGCTTTTTTCTAGCATCTTCACTAAACAATAACTGTTTTGCCATTTTCTATTACCTCTATATTTAAGTATTACTAGTTTGAACGTCATTATCGGGCTTGATCCGACAATCTTTAAAAGATTCCCGCATCAAGTGCGCTAATGACATCTACATATTTATTTAAAAGATATAAAAATTTTCACATATCGGCAAGTAAAATCTTTTTTTTCATACTATGTGAGCAGCAGTTTTCTGATAATCACCATGTCATTTTTTATCAATGACAACCTCTTAAATCTGTGCTATCATATAAATATGAAAAGAGTTCTTATCGCTGACAGTCATTCACTTTTTCGTGATTTTCTAAAACAAAAGCTTACAGAAGTTCAGATTGATGTTGTAGTTTCTCAAGAAAACCGTGACTTACAGACAAAGCTTATTACTTCGCTTCCAAATCTTATTATTCTTGATTTTGAAGAGGATGATAGCGACGAAATAGAATTTTTGATTAATAAGGCAAAAGATTCAAATACCGCAAGCATCCCTGTAATTATCACTGGTCCAAAGAGAGATCCAGCCAACATTGCTCCACTTACAAAATATGGCGTTATAAAATATTTTGAAAAACCTGTAAAACTGGACGTTTTCTTTAATGCAATAAATAAAACACTTCATACATCCCTAATTATGGATGACACTCCCTGTGTACTTGACTTGCACAGAAACAACAGTATTGTTTTTATAGAAATAGCCCTAGGCTTAAACCGCGAAAAAATTGCTCTTCTACAATTCAAGCTGGCAGAAATGATAGAAAATGAAAGTATAGAAACTCCAAAAATCATTGTAATGCTTACCAGCCTTGATTTTACCTTTGCAGACGGCTTAAATCTTGAATTTCTGATTGACAACATACTTGCCTGCCATGGTGTACATCAAAAGAATTTAAAGCTTCTTTCTGCAAGCAGCTTTGTAAAAGAACTTGTCGAAGGCCACAAAGAATATTCCGGCATAGAAGTTGCTTCTAATCTTCCTAAGCTTCTTAATGGTCTGATTGACGGTAATACCGAAAATACAAACATTCCAGACCTTATTACAGACCAGATTCTTACACCAAGCTTTGAACCAGAAGATAATGCAGGCTCACTTGCAATGAAATTCACTTCTGACGAATTATTCCACAAGGATTCAGACAAGGATGGTAGTGTTCTTTCTCTTGCAATTATAGACAGCGATGAAAACAGCCTTAAGATGACTAAAGAAATTTTCGAATCAATAGGTGCAAATGTAGACTGCTATTCGCACGGACAAGAATTTTCCGACAAATACGAAGATGATAAATACAATCTTGTAATTCTGGATGTATTTATTGCAGATAAAACAGGTCTTTCTCTTCTGAACTTTATAAAAGGACGACCTTACGGACCACCAGTAATTGTTTATTCTCCAAGTCCTCAGAAAGAAATTATTGCACAATGTCTTAAGCTGGGGGCAAAGAGTTATCTTCTTAAGCCTCAAAAGCCTAATGTATTAGTCCAGAAATCTCTTTCAATACTCCATTTCTCTGAATAATAAAAGAGGCCCTTATGAAAATTAATTTACATACTCATTCAACCTGGTGTGATGGTAAAAATTCCCCGGAAGAAATGCTTCTTGCCGCAATAGACAAGGGCTTTACGACTCTTGGTTTTTCAGGACATTGTATTCATCCTTTAAATCCAGAATTTTACACTCCAGACGACAGCCTCTGGCATATTCCTTCTGATAAAATAAAGGCCTATGCAGATGATATAAAAAGCTTAAAAGAAAAATATGCAGAGAAGATAGAAGTTCTTTTAGGCTTTGAAGCAGATTACTTTTGCTCATCAGTTTATGGCACTGCAATTCCTGATAAAAAAAATTATGCCGCCTTTTCACCAGATTACCTGATTGGAGCCGTTCACTTTGTAAATACAGAAAAAGGCTTTTACACAGTTGACCACCATGCAGAAGTAATAAAAGAAAATCTAATTAAACTCTATTCAAAGGCAAATGGAGAAATTGATGGAAAAAGAGCGGTATGCGAATATTTTGAAAGCGAAAGACAAATGCTTAAACAAGGCAATTTTGATATTCTGGCGCATCCAGATTTACTAAGAAAGAGAAATAGCCAATTAAAGCTCTTTAATGAAGAAGAAAGCTGGTACAAAGAGGAAGTTAAAGCAACCGTAAAAGAAATTGCCAGAGCCGGAGTTATTACAGAAATTAACACAGGAGCAATTGCCCGTGGTGCTATGGATGATCTTTATCCTTCAAGATATTTTCTTGAAAAATTATATGAAAATAAACTGCCGATTTGTATTAATTCCGATGCTCATACTTGTGATGGCTTGGATTGTGCATTTGAGCGGGCTGCTGAAGCAGCCCGCTCAATCGGATACACAGAAATAACTTATCCTGTAAAAGGCAGGCTCATTCATATAAGCCTGCACTAGCTCAGTCTATCTATTTCGTCTCTCTTCTGCACTTGCACAGGAAATACACATAAGAGCATAAGGAATTACCCTAAGTCTTTCTTCTGGAATTTCCTTTCCACACTTCAAGCAGCGTCCATATCTATTCTGATTAATTCGGTCAAGAGCATTTTCTATAAGCTGAAGACGGTTTGCATCCTGAGTTCCAAGTGCTGTAAGCAGAGTACGGTCAATAACATCAGCCGCAACATCAGCTTCATCACCCGATTCCACAGTTTTTACCAGATTCTTCATATCTTCACTCTGACCAGCAAGTGAATCCAATATAGTTTTCTTCTGTTCCTGAAGTTTTGCTTTCATTTCATCAAGAAAAGCCTGTTCCATTTAAGAGCCTCCCAAACGTTTTTTTATGGTCTGTTGTCAATAAATTACTTTTTTAGTATAATACTATAAATATAAAGGCAAAATGCCAAAAAGACAAATACTTTTTCAAAAATTTTTATAGGTAGGATATGGCAAAAGAAGAAGCTATCGAAGTTGAAGGAATCGTAAAAGAAGCACTTCCAAACACAACCTTTAAGGTTGAACTTACAAATGGTCACGTTATTATGGCTCATCTTTCAGGAAAGATGAGAAAGCACTACATCAGAATCGTACCTGGTGACAGCGTAAAAGTTGCTCTTTCCCCTTATGATTTGAACAAGGGTCGTATCATTTTCCGCGAACGCTAATAGCAAAGCATTTTTTAGCTTTACCACTCTATAATATTATTCAGGATAACAAAATGACACTTTTCGAAGACTTAAAATGGCGCGGTCTTATTAAAGACGTTGCCGGAGAAGAAAGCGAACTCCAGAAGATTCTGGATGGAAAACCATTTGCCTTTTACTGGGGAACAGACCCAACTGCAGATTCTCTTCATTTAGGACACTACTCTTCTTTGTGTATGGCAAAACGCCTTGCAAACGCAGGTCACCAGCCTGTTCTTTTGTGCGGTGGTGCAACCGGACGCATTGGCGACCCTCGTCCAACAGCAGAACGCGAAATTATCAGCGAAGAAAAAGTAAACAATAACATCAACGGAATCAGAAATCAGATTAAAAGACTGGTTCCAACTGCAGAACTTGTAGATAACTACGACTGGATGAAGGATTACACATTCCTGAACTTTCTGCGCGATATCGGTAAGTACATCAACGTAAATTACATGCTGGACAAAGACATTATCCGCCGCCGTCTGGAAACCGGAATTACCTTCGCAGAATTCTCTTACATGCTGCTTCAGGGCTATGACTTCTTGCACTTATACCAGACAAAGAACTGTATTATGCAGGTTGCCGGCAGCGATCAGTGGGGAAACATTACAACTGGTGTAGACTTAATCCGCAAGGTTTTGGATAAAACTGCATACGCCTTTACTATGCCTCTTATTCTTGACCCAACCGGAAAGAAGTTCGGTAAATCAGAAGGAAACGCTCTCTGGCTTGAAAAGTCACTTACATCTCCTTATGCAATTTACCAGTACCTTATCAATTCTGATGACTCTAAGGTTCTGGAATATCTTAAAGTATTCACATTCCTTAGCCGCGAACAGATTGAAGACATTTACGCTCAGCAGCAGGCAGCTCCGGAAACCCGTATTGCTCAGAAAACCCTTGCCTGGGAGGTTGTAAAAGACCTGCACGGTAAGGAAGAGGCTGACAACGCAGTTATGGTTTCTGAAAAGCTTTTTAAGGGTGATTTTAAGGGGCTTTCTGTAAGCGATATTATGGCAGGACTTAAGGGAGTTCCAAATTTTGATTATAAAGAAGAGCTTCCTTTAGTTGACGTGCTCGTAAATAACGGCATGGCTTCTTCTAAGCGCGAAGCCCGCGAATTCATTAAAAACAACGCTGTTGCTATTAATGGTGAAGTTGTAAATGATGAAACAAAGGTTATTACAAAGGATATGGCACTTGAAGGAAAAGTAATTATCTTCCGAAGAGGAAAGAAAAAGTACTTTATTGCTAACGTGTAATTCTAATGCGGTGGTTGAGCTTGTCGAAACCACATATATTAAAACGCCCGCGAAACTTAAAGTCTCGCGGGCGTTTTTGTTATATGTCATTTTCGGGCTTGACCCGAAAATCTTTTTGAATGTTTCATTTAACCATCTCCAAGTTTCATATAATAAATATTGTTTTATCATTTATTATCTAATATGTAAATAATTTTACGGATATACTAATTCAAAACCATATAACCATAATACAGCCTCTAAACTTGTAAATGTTAAATAATTATTCTTCATCTGTTTTTCACTATTTTCAAATTCCTGGCTAGTTATATTACCGGACTCAATTTGCAAAGAAAGCTCATTAAACTGATTTTTGCTATCCTGATAAATACTTTCTGCTTCAGTACATTGTTCTTTGCAAAATGCATACATTTTTTCATACTGCCGATGAACAAATATTTTTTGATTTTTATACCTTTTTAAATTTTTATATGCCTGTTCTAGCTCAATAACAGACTTTTTCACTGTTCTGTTTGATAACGCAGAAAATAAAGGTGTAAAATCAACTTCTAACCCTACAGTCCAGTTTAAAGGTGTTCTATTTTCACACTCATTTTTCCATGCATCAAGCCATTCATATGTAGTTTTTACATCTAAATTCCAAGTTGGATGAATAGAAAACTTCATAACAGGAGCTGAAGCCTGATATCTATCCGTAACAGCTGCAGAAAGAACTTCAATTTTAACAGAGAGAGCTTTTTCACATGGGTCATAATCTCCATCACATAATTCGTTTATAAAAGTACAAAAAGATTCAGGCAATTCACAGTCTATAAAATCTTCCATATCTAAATCATCTTCGTCAATTTCCGCACCGCATAAATGTTCTAATGTCTGAATATAATTTTGTCTATTTTGAATCATACTCATTAACTCTTGTTGATAAGACCATTTCTTATTCTGTAATTCCATAACCTGATTTTTTGATGCACCACCATAATTTTCCATCTGCAAGAAAGCATCTATTTGCTTTTGAAGAAGGATAATGTAATTATTATAAATATTTATTTTACAAGTATCCGTATAAGCATAAATATAATTCTGTACAATTGTCCGAATTACATTGCGTCTAGTATATAGAAGTTGATAATAATAATATTCACTTTGTTTTTTTACAGAAAGAATTGATGGATCCTGAAGTTTTCCCTGTACCCAAAACGGTAGAAGACTCTGAGTAAGACTTATTACAAATTGTGGATTCTGAGAAATATAGCAGTCTTCTGTTAATCTAGAGGTAGTATAAGAATATATACCGCTTAGTCCAAGTACCATTCCCCCCGGCAAAGGCTGACTGTATGTAACTGATGATGAAAAAGCGTCTGGACAGGAATCCCATCCATATTCATGCGGAAGACTTGCCGAAGACGAGAGAGAAACGGAAGGCACAAAAGCACCACCAGTGCGCGACATTTCCACGTTTTTCCAGTCATTTTCCGCAGTCTGAATATCGGTATTGTTATCCATTGCAGTAAGACAAAGCCTTCGGAGAGTGGATTGAACTGGAACAGAGAAAAGTGGGAATATGGAAGAAATAATAGTAATAATAGAAATAATCTTTTTCATAAAGTCATACTACTCATTTTTATATATTTTTATGAACGATAGCAATGCTATTAAAAATATCAGAGCACAAAGAAAAAAGATTAAATAAAGATTATCAATAAAAGATTTTGACTCTATTGCCTTGGAATAGCAATAAAGCATAGGAAATATTGCTGAGATGGATATAATATCATCAAAATATAAATAATTCCGCATAGACGTTTTTCTATTTTTGGTTCGAACTTCGATAAACAAAAGGACTGCGAATATTAAAGTTAGAGAGATTATAAAAGAAATATGTTTCAGAATAATACTGTACAGTAGAAAAGTCCCAGTAAAAGCAAATCCATGTAATGAAATAATTTTTGTTTTTATTGACATTTTCGTAGGCCTCGTTATTTTACCATTCAAATTTTCACATATTATTGATTGAATCATAATAAATGTTATCGTGTATTATTTCTTTTCCAATAATAAATAACTCTAATAGCCTGAATTAGTGTTAAAAGAAAATTAAATATAATCGGTATATAGATTATCTCTTTTTTCAATTCAAAATATGCAAATAAACTTGTAACAAAAAGCACAAAATAAAGCAAAAGAAATATAATTTTTTTCATTTTCAACATCCTGGGTTTGTTAAAGGAGTATCTAAATGAATTATTTTAGATACCCCCTTGTAAACTCTATTAATAATACGCCGAATTATTATTTAGCAGTTGCGCATGTATACATTAATCCTGCAAAACCAAATGCAAAACTAACAGGTCCACAAAAACAAGTCGCTAAACTTAGATATCCCAAAGTATATGCAATTGCAACACTTTCACCACCATGCATATTTGCCATATTTACATGCGCAGCAGCCTTATCCTTTGGACTTGGTCCACCACCATCTACATTAAACATTTCATTTTCAGTTACTGCTGAAAAACCATTAAAACAAAGTTCGTTATTCATACGAACCTCCTGTTCTCGTTCAAAATTTTACATTTGAACATTTTTTATTTTTGCAGTATTCTCATTACAGCGATTGCAATGTGTTCAAAGAATGACATTCATTGAACAGCGTATACCGCAAGCAGCCTTGGTCACAACAAGGCTGTTTTTTTTAATGAACAAAATCCAGCTTACGTAATATCATTTTCATAACACTGTCTCGAGAAATGACTATTCGAGCCTCAGCGGCAAGCCCAGAACGAAGATTCACACGCTCACCACTACTAGCAAACAAAAAAGGCTCTGGGATTTCAGCTTCTACAATAAAAACGGGCTTATTTGAATTCACAGTAATGTCTGCTGGAATGAGAGAAACTTTACCTTTTAATTGCCCAAAACTTGAAGGAGGAAGCCCCGGAAAGCGCAACTTCACTTCCTGTCCGGTCTTTACTCGTGCAATCTTAGACGCATCCAGGACAATTTCAGCCTTTAGCTTCTGATTTTCTGCGGGAATTATGCGAAGTACATCTGAACCGCCAACCACATAGTCTCCTACATTCAAGGCAAGAACTTCATCAACAGTACCATCTATAGGGGCATACAAATTTGCATTTTTTATAGTCCGCTCCAAAACATTTTTACGAAGTTTTAAGTTTTGGACTTTATCTTCACCAAGATGAATAGCATTTGAAACCTGTGTAAACTGAGCATTTTTCCAATTTTCAAAAGTAAGTTCTGTCTGTTCCAGTTGATTTTTTACTTCTTCTATGCGTTTAGGAAGCCTCATTGAATCTGGCATGTTGTACTCCGCTTCATACTTTGCACGCATTTCCTGTACTTGTAGACTTTGTCGATTAAAATCTGAAAAATAAGTATCTATTTTAGCCCTAAGCTCGGAATCAGCATCTGTCTTAGCCCCATTCACAAGAACATCGTTAGACTTTGTATTCATAAACTCCAGAAGCAGCCTTTCATTCTGCAAATCTTCTTCGTATCGTTCTAACTGTTTTTCAGTATTAATCAGTTCAAGCTGCTCAGAAGAACAATCTACAGAAAGAAGTAAATCACCTTTCTTTACCTTTTGATTCTGAACATAAAGTTTTTTAGATACCTCACCATTTGCAAGGCATTTTAATTCTGAAATGTTTTCCGTAGGACGAAGTACAGCATCTGCTTTTACTACGTCATCCATTTTTGCAAGGCCAGCCCAAAAAAAGAAAATTACAAATAAGACAATAACGCAAAAAATAAAAGCAGGCACAGCTTTTGAAACACGTGTATCAAAAAAGTCATGTGTCTGGGGGAGTAGCTTCATGCCTTCAACTTTTAGTAATAATGATTTTTCTTGCATTGCTTGTCCTAAAATCTTATTTCAAGACCAATTCTGAATCTAAAATGTTTTCCGTGTTGTTCAACTTCAGGCATAAAGCCATCTGATTTTGCAAGCATCGATACAACAAATCCTACTCCATTCAAAAAATCAGGCTTTCCTGTCGGGAATAATCGCTGAGGAAGAATAAATTTAGCAGTAACTTCACCTGCACCGCCAAAAAAAGAGTCCGTAGCATAAAAGCTTAGGTCTGTCGGCTGCCACCAAATATGCGCAGTGGCAGATAAAGCAAGCCAGTCAAATGGAGAGAACTCTATAAGGCTTAGACCAAATGCAGGATACCAGGTCTTATAGTTTTCCGCTTGACGTGCATAAAAATGAAAATTCAAATCCCCCATAGAGCTTGTTCGATATTTGAAATAAATATTTTCATCTATAAAATCACCAAACGGAGCCATGGTATAGCCCACTGACCCCGTCAACAATACATTACTTCCAATCTTGAAATTCGGCTGTAAGAAAAGAAATGGTGCAAACAGATTCAGAAACGACCGATAAGCGACACGCTTGACTACAAATGTTTTTTCTTCCTCCGTTAGGTCAGAATATTGTACATATCTCTTAAATTCGTAATCATCTTGGAAAAGCGCTCTGGTTGCCCCAAAAATATCGAATCCACAAATATCTCGGAAAAACTCATTCTCTTCTTCATCTAAGATTGTTAATTTTTCCATCCACTTAAAAAAATCGCCTAATGGGCCATCAATATTTTCTGCATCATAATTAATAGTTGAGGACATATGATAGTTCATTACCATAAGACATCTATAAAAAAAATCAGGATATAAAACTGATGGGGTGTCGAGTTCAAAAGCAGCCAACATTTCCTCTCTACGCGCCATCATATAGTCACTTTCCATACCGGCAGTATACATACGTACAAAACTAGATCTATCGGAATCACGAAAATCTATAAGAGTTTGATTTGTTACACCTTTGACATAAGCAGCACCATGTAAATTGTAAAATGGCTGAGAAATTGAACCAATTTTTTGCGCTGTAAGAATTGAACGATGGCCTTCTTCGTGAGTCATAGGATTGATAAAAAACGGCCATGTAAAATTTATCCAATCAGATATTTTCACATTTAGAAAAGTTTTTTCGCCAAAAATCGATTCAACACCACGGTTCACAATTCTGCTTGCAGAAAGATAATTTACATCCATCTGTTGCATGGTAAAAGAATCTATCGTTCCATCAAAAATAAAAAAATCATAACTACGTATTTCTGAGTTAAAAACTTCTGTTTCCTGAGCATACGAAACACATGCCAAAAAAAGAAAATATAAAGATAACAAGAATTTGATTTTATAATTTACAGTTTTCATACGAAACTCCCTACTTCTATCCAAAATAAGTACTTTTTTACTTTTTTTTCATATTGAACCTACATAATAAATGTACTCGCTGTAATTTAACTATTCATCAAACAACAGCGAGTGTTCTTATTTTTTTAGATTAAGGCTTTCCATATTATATGCAGAAATTGCCTTATAATAGTTCCATTCTCCAATATATGATGGAATTATTGTTGAAACACAAACAGCGCAGCCTAAAGATGAACATATATCTTTTACTTCTGGATTATCAATAAACTGACTAGAAATTATACCTGCAACACCAATGGTTCCAAGACAAGCTGCTAATATATAATTAAAATTTCGCTTTTTTAATAATTTTGCAGATTTTTCATTTTCAGAAATAATTGATATCATTTCTTTGTTTTCAACAACAGTCTGATTACCAAAATCATACCACTGTATAAATCCATGATTATCAAAACCAATCATTCCTAAAACAGGAGTGACTAATTCTATTTTCACTTCAGGTTCAAAGTTTTGTTTGTCTGTATTTTCTTCTGAAAAAACACAGAAGCAAGAAACAGCAAAACAAAGAAAACAAATTAAAAATCTTTTCATGTTCTAACCTCAAAAATATGTGGTAGACCAAATTATTAATTAATCTACCACAAGTTTTTTACGCTTTATTATATCCGTCTGCAATTCCACCAAGGATACCACAAGCAACTGCTACAACAAATGCAACTACAATCCAACTAACACTACCACCCTCAACTTCTGTCATTTCTTTTTCTGTAACAGAAGTAAAGTGCTTTAATTCAAATTTCTTTTCCATAACAACTACCACCATTTAAATGTCTTAAGAAATTTCCCAATTTGCTCACCCATGGTAACTCCAGCACCAACTCCAACCCCAATAACGCTTGCAATTAAAATTGCATCGTCAAGTCCAAAGGCACCACCATTTATATTTGTACTTTCTATTTCTGAAATCTCAGAAAAACCTTTTACACAAAGTTCATTCTTCATAAAACATACTCCTGTGACTTTCTAGAACCAACCAGTTATCAGTTTCCATATTGATTCAACAACATGCTTTATCACAATTTCACCAGGGAAAGGCATTTGTACAATCTGTCCACCATTTACATCCGTTATTTCATCTTCCGTAATTGAAGAGAAACCATTAATTTTAAGTTCGTTTTTCATACGAAGCTCCTAATTTTTGTTCAAACATATTTTTTATTTGAACGATTTTTCTTACTGCATAATCATCGCCGTGCACTCGCAATGCCGTTTCAGAATACCATTCCAAAAACAGGACTTATGCCGTTGTCTTTTAGACAGGTTCAGAATAAGTCCAAGATTCTCAGAATGCAATAGGCCGAAATGGCTTTGTTACATTCATCACAAACACAGTAAAAATTTGTTACGGATGTAATACATCTTTCTTCTTCTTTAATATAGAAGAAAGTTTATCAATAGAATTCTTTAATCCAGCAACTGTATTTATTTCTACATCAGAGTCATTTACTGATGTATTACTGATATTTTCTTCAGCAGATTTATATACAATTTCATAGCCAGTATATGTTGTAATAAAACCCATTCTATCCATTACCCCAAGCAAATCATAAACTTTGTTCAAACGGTTACGGACGGTGCCTTCTGACCTGAATACTTCACTCGCAATTTCTTTATACTGCTTATTTTCTAAGACTTTTTGGAGCAATAAAACATCATCTTCTTTTCCCCCTGGGAAAGCAGCAAGATTTAAGATTTTTTTAACTTCCTTAGAGATATTTTTTGTACTATTGATTGTATATATTAAAAAAAGAGTCTGTATTCCTATAACTATACAATAACCCATTTTTTCTATCAATTCACTTAAAAAAATGTCAAAACCATGTCTTAGATTTGACATAAGAAGAATTATAAAAAATAAAACAGCACTACATAACTTTTTTCTTCCATTTTTTCTATAGTACCCTCGTATAAATAATGTAATATTTCCTAAATAATACATGCAAACCCCCATAGGGTTGCATGTATCAAATAGCGTACAACTAACACCATAATAAAAACTAACTATTGCTAGAAATTCAATTTTATATGGAAATAAACCCAATAAGAAAAGGAACAAAATGACAAAATTATTGCCAAATAAAATATGAAAATTAGCATAATTGAATCTATTATCAGATAAAAGCGGAATGGTATTAAAATGATAAACTTGCACACCTACTAGAAAAGCAGAGCAAAGCATTCCTATACAACGCACAATAAAGAGAAATCTCTTATCATATAAAAAATTTTTCATTTTATTTCTACCATAAAATTTCTTCATCTAATTGCATCACATCTTCAAAATATGAATAGTTTATTTTTTGACTTATTTCATTTTTTAATAACTTATAATCCCACGCTCCGGAAACAAACGGATTATACACGCCATTTTTTCTATCCTCATCTTCAGAACGATGATATCCCTCTATCATTATCAGAGCAAGCAGGTTCATTCCATGTTCAATAATTTTCTGGTCACCACCCTGAAAAGTAGAGATAAAAGCAAGACGCTGGAATAAGTCTTCATCATCACTTGGCAAATGGGCATAGTATTTCTGGAAACCTTTAATTTCTCCAATATAAATCATAAGATGTGCAATAGCAGTTCGCTCCGGTTCTTTACAACCAGCTGCAAAAGGAATTGTCGCAATCAGTTTTGCAGTCTTACAATTTCTAAACCATTTTATTTCCTTTCGGGTAAAGCGGAATACAGTTTTCATTTCATGTACAATATAGTGCCATGTGGATTCTGGTAAAACATGCTGTACTGTATTTGCCACTTCGACAATACCCATATCATTCTTTTCTTTAAGATTCATCTGATTTTCTGCATACGCAAGATTTGTTCTAAACATAGTTTTTATTCTCCTTTAGATTTGTTAATGTAATATAGCATTACATTCGTAATTTTATAAGATAGCTGAGGTGTGATGTATGTAACATTCATTCTATCAACGATTGCTTTTATGAAAAACCAGCTTTATTCTAAATATGTCTTGCAAGACAAAATCTATACTAACAAAGGAGTGTTAAAATGAATAACACTATTGCTATCAAAGGATTTTCTGAAATATCAGAAAAAGAGCTTTTGGATGTCGACGGTGGCTGGTGGGCAGCAGTTGTCGTTGTACTTTTTGTTGCAGGTGTAGTTACAGGTTATTATGCTACAAAAGATTTTTAATCAGGAGGCATAACATGAAAGGATTTATAGAAGTATCCGATAAGGATCTTATCGAAGTAGATGGTGGTGTTATTGAATATATTGTAGCAGGTGCTATTGTTTTTCTAACAGGATTTGGTGTTGGATTTATAATTAACGCATCAAAGAAAAAATAATTTCATAACAATTCCTACATATCTTCAGAATATGCAGGAATTGTTCACTTCTTTTTATTCAAGGAGACATTTTTATGAAAAAAATAATTTTTCTATTTTTAATAGTTTTGAACAGTGCTTTTGTTTTCTGTCAGGAATTTGAAAATTCAAATACAGATATTACAATAAAACTTGAGACTCCAGTTTTCGGAAAATCTATTAGTTTTTTTACACCTTATTATGATTTTTCGTCTTATCAGAAGATTTCTGCACAAACAATGAAAAAAACTCTTGCTACATATCCACAATCAGAAAGTTACTTAAAAAGAAGTAATAATTCTTTAATAACGGCGGGGGGCTTTGCTTTGCTCGCTCTAGGAGGAAGTATTGCAGCCACAGCCCTATATAAAGAAAATAAAGATTTATCTCTAGGACTTATAGGGGCATCTTTAGGCTGTTGTGGTGCAGGTTCGATTTCTTTAATCTTTTATGATTATAACTTAGGCAAGTCAGTAGATATATGGAATAAGAATGTGCTTGATATTCAAAATCCATAGTGATGTCTGTAATATTCTTCATAATTCATCTTGTTTTACTACTATGTTCAAAGTATTCTAAATAAATGAAATACATACAACAGCTTGACGAAACTGATTGCGGTGCGGCTTGCATCGCAATGATTGCTTCACATTATAATATTCAAAAATCTGTAACTTCAATCCGGGAAATTGCAGGAACAGACACAAAAGGAACAAACCTTGCAGGCCTTGTACAAGGGGCTAAACGGCTCGGATTTTCGGCTCACGCACTCAAAGGAACAAAGGATGCACTTTCCGCAGATTTGCCATTTCCCTTCATTGCTCATATTACAGTCCAACATAACGAATACACACTACTTCACTATGTAGTCATTCAATCCATACAAATAAACACAAAGAATCCCGATGATGGAAAAATTCAGATTTGGGATCCTGATGATACAAAGAAAAAATACACAATGACAATTGAAGAATTCTGCAAAGTCTGGACAGGCTATGCGGTTTTTATTTCGCCAGATAGAAATATTGTGATGGAAAAAGGGGAAGGTTCCTTCTTATGGCGCTTTCTGCCGGCAATAAAACCATATAAGGGTCTTCTAATCCTTTCTTGCATTGCATCTGTTCTTTTAATTGTATTCGGTATTCTTTCCACTCTTTACACTCGCTATATAATTGATGAAGTTCTATTTGCTCAGGCTAAATTTACTCTAGGAGCTCTCTCTGTTGGAATGCTTGCGGTAGTTTTAATGCAAGGAGTAATGGGAATAATCCGCAAGATTCTTTTAATTCATTTTTCCTTTAAAATTGACTTAAATCTTGTTTTTTCATATTTTACGCACGTTTTTCACCTTCCATTGCGATTTTTTGATTCACGTAAAAGTGGAGAAATAATTTCTAGAATGCAAGACATTGGAAAGATTCAGGAAATGCTTTCGCAGGCAACCGTAAGCGTTGTCATGGATACACTTATGGTACTTGTTGTAGGACCTGTTCTTTTTGCAACAAATAAAACTCTTTTTGGAATAGTGTTGATTACAGTCCCTTTTTCTTCTGCTGTACTTTATTTTTTTTCAAAAGTTTATAAAAAACAATACCGAAAACTGATGAGTGACGCTTCTGATTTACAGAGTTATCTTGTAGAAAGTATGAATGGCGCTTCAACATTAAAATCACTAAATGCAGAAGATTTCGCAATAACGGGCTTTGAACGTGCACAAATGCGCATGACGAATACCGGATGGAAAGCGGCTTATTTACAGAGTTATCAGGAACTTTTTTCAGAACTGATTAAGCAGATTGGCAACATAGTAATTTTCTGGGTTGGCAGCCTTTATATAATAAAAGGTGAACTTAGCATCGGAACACTCGTAAGTTTTACAGCTCTTGCCGCCTATTTTACAGATCCTCTTCAACGACTTGTAAATCTACAGGCAAAATTACAGGAATCTTTTGTTGCGGCAGACAGACTGGGCGAAATTTTGGAACTAGAAACGGAAGAAGCTAACAATAACAATCAGTCGCGCCTTGTACCTGACCATCTGCGTGGAGATATCGAAATATCTAACGTAGCATTCCGATATGGAACACGACGTTATATTTATGAAAATCTGAATCTGCAAATTCATGCAGGCGAAAAGATTGCGCTAGTAGGTTCTTCTGGCTGTGGAAAAACTACAATTGCAAAGTTGCTTTTAAAACTTTATGAACCAGAACGTGGAAAAATCACAATAGATGGGCATGATTTAAAAGATATTGACGCGCACGCACTGCGTAATCTTGTCGGTTATGTTCCTCAAGATATCTTTTTATTTTCTGGAACAATTGCAGAAAATATTGCCATGCATAAACCAGGGGTAAGTTTTGAAGAAATTGTTGAAGCAGCAAAAGCAGCAGGTGCAGATGGATTTATAGAAAATCTGCCGGAGCGTTATGGTGCAATGCTGGGAGAACGGGGAGCAAATTTGAGCGGAGGAGAACGCCAGAGACTAGCACTTGCCCGTGCACTTTTGGGAAATCCCGATATTCTGATTTTAGATGAGGCTACAAGCAATCTTGATACAGTTTCTGAACATCACATAAAACAAACAATAGACACATTACAAAATGGAAACAGAACCATTATCATAATTGCACACAGACTTTCTACAATCATGGACTGCGACCGCATTTTTGTAATGGATAAAGGCTGTGTTGTCCAATCAGGAACACACGAGGAATTAAAAAAACAGAACGGCCTTTACCGAGATTTATTAGACGACCTATGTGTAGAATAAAATAGTCCTTTATATCTGAATCGGAAAGAATTGCTTCAATATTTTTTTTGTTTTCAGGTTTAATAATATATACAACTATGTTGCATTACAAAAATGCTTTGGTTCAGACCATTCAAGTTTTTCAATATAGTCATCAGAAATGGCATCTGAAACAAGCAGCTTTATTACCTGCTCATTTGAAACATTATATTTTACGGCAAGTTCATTAATCTGCTTTTTCTGAGATTGAAGTCCTTTATGTATTCGATGGTAATGTAACCTATCCTTCTTACACTTCTTTGAAGCAACTTTGTCAATACGATGGATATGTAAAAGCAGACATCTCTGGTTCATGTCCTTATGAATCATACTACATAAGAGTTCCGTATAGACTTGAGGAATGGAAATAAGATGGCTTCACCAGTTATTTTTAATTTTTTTGATTATCTAAAAAATCCCATAGCTGACTTTTGTGTTTCAAATTATGAGTCAAAAACGATTTATACACTTGATGACTTATTACCAGAAATCCTAATACCAAGCGACCTATCATTTAGCAAATTGAAAATTGCCCACCATACATTGGTGCTGAACATTCACAAGAATGGTCAGTCTGGTATTTTGATACAATTTATGATTTCATTCCACAAGATGATTTGATTAGGCTTTTTAAGGAACAATTGAACTATGCCTATCAGAAAAAATTGCGATTTGTTGAGGTATAGGTATACTACTAATTAGATATGATTAAGTTTACAGAAAGTGATTTTTGCAGAAGTATACAAAGAATCTTGTGATTTTAGAGAAATGACACCAGATTTTATTATACGTATGTCAAAAATGTGCGATGATAGGTTTACAGTTCAAGACCTAAAAAACTTTTTGTATCAATTTCTAAGAAGACTAAATGAAAGTAAAGGATGCGAAAACGGAATAACGTATAAAAAACTTAAAAACATTACTTGCAAAAAGTTTGGTCTCAAAAAAATTGACTTTACAAAGGGCGTTAGATTTACAAGAAAAGGTAAAGAAGAATTAGCCAGACTCCAACAAGACTTTGAGGAATGCCTTGAAAACATGAAAAAAGTGGCGAAAGGTGAAATCAAGATTTTATGATAGATTCATCAAAACCACACAATCTAACATAGCGTTTAATCAATTCTGTATCTTTTGCATCAAAGAATGCTAGAACAAGTTCCTTATCTTCGCCCTTATAGCGTAGACAAAGCTTTATTCCTTGTGAAAAATCAATAGTCGTTGATTGATTATTTTTAGAATTATTAATTGGGTAAAACCAAACTGTTCTGCTAGAATTCTGTTTTTTCCAATTTGATGGAACAATCGCCATGTATTTGTTATCTAGCTTTTTAAGTTCATTCCACATAATCAAAGTCTTAATAGAATTTAATAACCACATAAATCCTCCATTTACAGTTTAAATATTATAACTTATATATTATTTACCCTGTAAGTTTTTATTACTCTTCAGTATCGACTGTTTTTACAGACATAACCAATTATTTAAGCCTTGCATCATTGATGATGCGTTTTATACCGTTGGCAGGCCTGATTAATTTTTTCAGGATCCGCTTTTGCTTTAAAATTCTTTTTAATTTCTGCAGAATAGATTGTAATTACAAGTTTCTTCTAATCCTCTAATTCACGCCTTACAGGACCTTTTGAAGAATCTTTTTCCATATCTTGCGAAGAACAAATAAAAAAGAGAAATATAAGGAAATTTGAGTAATATAATAAAGTTCTATTGTTTACTAGGCTTCAGCAGACCCTTAAAAGATTTTACAAGGCCTACAATTCCGTTTGCAATTACACTTATGCAGATAATTGGTCCAAACGGAATAATAAACCACGAAAATCTAAGGAAGGAGAGCCCAACAAAGGTTTGCAAAGCTTTAAGAACAAGATTTGCAAAATGCTCTCCTCTTGTGCGGTCAGGTTCTTTTCCACTTTCCCAATCATACTGAGAATTAGACCACTGATTACCTGCCCGACGCGAACCAGAGAACCACTGCCAGTAGTTTTCATCACCAAAAGGATTATTATAAGTATACTGATACTGTCTCTGCTGATACTGCTGACTGTCTGATGAGTAATTATTTGTTTCAAATCCGCCCAAATCATAATTGCGGCGCTTTGTTTCATCACCCAAAACATCGTAAGCGGCTGTAATCTGCTTAAATTTTTCTTCGGCAGCTTTATCACCAGGATTACGGTCCGGGTGATACTTGAAAGCCAGAGTTCTGTAGGCTTTTTTTATTTCATCAGCGGTGGCGTTTTTTG
>ODAI010939836.1_pt1 | contig 18191 bp, 14 predicted proteins | sample 1539321 | NCBI WGS metagenome assembly ODAI01 (sample SAMN02144231, study PRJEB22623) | gut metagenome | biome: sheep rumen | host: Ovis aries | place: New Zealand | reverse complement strand
CGGCTGTGACTGCTCCGACTGGGAACAATGGAGCCGCGCTGATGAGCGTTTCAAAGACGGTGAATGTGAATCAAAATGGAACGGCTTTAACCGCGACGGCTACAGCATTGCTACGATTTGTATGTTCGCTCAGCAAAACGGGTACGACGCTAAAGAAACTTATCGCGAGTGGTACGACCTTCACCCGAATTTAAAACCGTCGCATAAACGAAACATGGACGAGGAAATTAAACACGAACTCGACGACGCCATTATTTGGCTTGACACTTTAGAGCCAGAAAACTTCACTGCTACCGACGCTCACTCTTTTGAAAATATTCACGCCGTTGCACTTGCCACCGTATTCGGTTTTTCCGCCAAAGCTGAAAAATTCTTTAAAACTATTAAGGACGCTAAGGCTATCGCAAAAAATCGAATCAAAGAAGCCGACGCCGACCTGACCAAAAAATTGTCCGAGGACGAAAGGAATGAATTAACCGCTCTTGTCGAAGGTATAAATCTTGATTCTATCCGTCGCACGGTTGACCGCGAAATTACCGCTGTTACTCGCGCAAAAGTCCAATTTCTTAGAGAGGAAAAAAAGAAAGCTCATCGCGCCGAAATACAAAGAGAACGCGAAGAAAAAGCGGCTCGCGCTGTCGAAGCACAATCCCGCCTTGACGAATTACGCGCTATGCCCGCCTCTCCGGAACGTGACGCTGAAATGATAGAACTGATTCGCGAATCCTGCGATTGGCATTGTAACCGTCAAGGATTCAGAGAATCCGTCAAACCAACCGCTGCTAACGTCAATAAAATTTTCACCTACGACCCTAATCTTGACGGGCTTATCGGTTACGATGAATTTCAGCAGACCGACGTTTTCTTGAAAGCTCCGATATGGAACAAGTCTAAGAAAGGGACCGAATTGACTGACCGCGACGATTCTCAACTTCAAATGTACATTCGCGAAACTTATACCGAACTTGCCAATGAGAAATTAATTTTCAATGCCACAGTAAAATACAGTGACGCTCACCGTTTCCACGTAATTAAAGATTTCTTCCATTCCCTGCCCACTTGGGACGGCACGCCCAGAGCTGAAAATCTTTTCGTGAAATTTCTTGGTGCCGATGACACTCCTTACGTTCACGAGGTTACTTTGAACGTTTTGACTGCCGCTGTTGCTCGCATCTTTCACCCCGGTTGCGATTATCAAACTGCTCCTATTATTTTAGGCGAACAAGGCATTGGTAAAAGCCACACGCTCGGTAAACTTTTCGGCAAATGGTACGGCTCTCTCGTTGACGATGTTTCTGACCCTCATGCGATAGACGCCATTCAAAAATTATGGGGCGTTGAAATTAAGGAAATGGCGGCTATGAAAAAAGACATCGACGCCAACAAACGCTTTATTGATTCGGCTAAGGATACCCGCAGACAAGCTTACGACCGTCGCGCTACCACTATTCCCCGTCATTGCGTCTTCTTTATCACGACGAACAACAAAATGTGCCTCACCGACATGACCGGCAATCGTCGCTATCCCATTATTGTTTGCCACAATAAGCCCCGTCAGTACGTCGAAGGGTTGACTGACCAATATATTCAACAGGTTTGGGCTGAAGTCTTCGCTCATTACAACGAACTCTTCAAGGACGGTTTTGATGAACGAAAACTTGTGCTTAGTCGCGATTCTCAAATCCAGTCCGACGAAATCGCAGAGGACTATCTGCGCGATGACGGCATGGAAAGCGAAATTCGCTCCTACCTTGATACAAAGATTCTGCCTCTCATTTTGTGGTTTCTTCTTACTCGCGCTGAACGCCGCGATTTTATCAAGAACGGTCGCCTTGTTATGATTGACGCTCTTAGCGAATTTAACCACCGACGACGGGCGCGCGGCGGAAGACCTGATACCGTTCAGCGCGATGTCGACTTAATCACTTCTTTATTGTCACCCGAACAAGATAAACATTGGCTCCGAATTGAACATAAGATCATTCAAGGTAATGACGTTGACGAATACATTCTTTACGGCTCTGAACTTCGCGAACATATCTGCGCGGTCGAAATTTACAACGAGTGTTTCGGTAACGATAAGCGCAAATCTCCTACTCGCATTAACGAAATCTTAAATCGGATTGACGGCTGGAGCTTAGGCGGCGATATATCAAAAGCTGATCCCGCATATCTCCGACAAAGAAAAGTTTTTTATCGTGAAGAAAATTAAAATCATAGACAAACTTAGGACAATAACGAAAAATTGTTGTCCCTATTTTTGTGTGCTATAAATCGTATCATTACGACATTTTCAACATCAAAAAAAATAGGAACAATAGGCAAAGGCATCAACTTAAGGATTTTATCTTACTGACCTTGCGAGAGCGATTTTTTCAATGTTAATTTTACAAGGCATATTAGCCCATGAGAGTAATTTTTTGTTATGCAATTTCATGAAATGATGAGAAAAAAGATTGTCGTTTCGCTACAGTTAATCTTGCTTGATAGTAATTTCTCTTTCGCTAATTCGTGAAATTGCTATAAGGCGATTTCTTTAAGTTAACTCGTTGTGAGGGTTAGAAAATCAAAGATTTAATGCAACTCGATTGAGCGAGCAACAAACACAGATTGAACGCAAGAAATTTGGTCAACAATCGTACACAAAGTCCGCCAAAAGATTTAGCCAAGACGCACTCAACATTGAATTGCTCGGTCAATTGAGAAAAAGTAGTTTCGATGCGCCGACGCCGTCTGAATATTTCTTCTTGCAAGGTCGGCGAATATGCTTGACGAGCATTGTTGCGTTTCAAAGCCAAGAGAATTTTCCCTTGCGCTCTCAAATCCTCAGTAAGAGATAGAGAAACATAACCTTTGTCGGCGAAAATGATAGAACCGTCCCCTAAAGTCGAACTTAAATCTTCCAGTCCCCGACGGTCGTCGACGTTGGCAGGCGTTATCTCAAAGGCTTTGACTGCACCGCCGGATGTCGTAATGACATGAACTTTGAAGCCGAAATAAGTCTGCTTCTTTGACGGATTGTGACTGTATGTCGCTCCGTCTGAACGAAATACCTTGCAGAAATGAGCGCGTCCGAATTTGCACACCTCAAGCGGAAAACTGTCCGCGATGAAAACATTGTCCGCAAACTGACTTGCAAGCTGAATGAAAATCAAATTGGTGACCTGAGACAAATATCGACGAGTACGGTTGAATTGACTTCGGTTGCTCATTCGAGGGAAAAGAGGACGAAAATTTTTCTTGACGAAGGAGTACCATGAACTTTCAGAATCTACTCCGACAATCTTCCCGCAAAGACCTATTGTGATTATCTCCGAATCGCTCAAGAGTGCTTTGTCGATGTTGCGGCGACATTTAACACAATCCGGTGCGACTTTTTTATACAGATCGTCGACCAAGACGTAGATGACCAAAATAAAATCTTCAAAGGACTGATTCGCTATGCTATACTCTGTTTGAAACTTCGACATTGATTGTTCCTCCCGCTTGTAATGCTACATGCAGGATAACATTTTTTGTTTGAAGTTTCTTTTTTCAACCCTCACAACGAGTTAAGTTAATATATTGGGGACAATGGGGACAATGATGAAAAAATGTTTGTCCCCGTTTTTATGTGCGATAAACCGCGTTAGAACGCTATTTTTAAGCAAAAAAAAAAACTGGGGACAATGGGGACAATGATTTTCATGGTAGAGACTTTTATAATTTTTATTTTTTGTTACTATACAGGAAAATAGTTATACTGATTATTTGATGTATAAACGATTTTTGTCTAGGTACAAAAAATGAGAAATGCAAAATAAAAAACCAAAGAAAAGTTTGTCCCCGTTGTCCCCAATACTTATTTTGGGCTTATAAATGGCGTTCTGACGCTATTTATAACGGGGACAAAGTTGCGACAAGCAAAAAAAGAGGCTTGTCCCCAATATTTATTTTGAAATGACATTGTTACGGGCATTAGGACGATTGCACAAAAAAAGCCACGACTTACGCCGTGACCAGATTTGCTATGTTTATTTACGAAAATTATTTTTTTAGGAGTTTAGAACCGCTGATGTGGTAGGAGTAGCCGTTGATGTTAAATTTAGTGCTCGAAGCTACGTCTTCAAAGATAATTTTACCGCCGCCGTTGATGGTGAGGGTCAAATCGCCGCCGCTGTACTTGGAAGATTTGAAAGAGCCGTCGGTGCTGTCCGCGTTTAGGATTTTGAGCATATCACCAGTCTCGTAATCAAAAATTTTGTCGGTGCCTTCGTTCGCGGTGTAAATAAAGGTATCTTTGCCCGCGTCGCCACTAAGCGTATCAGCTCCGGAGCTACCTGCCATTGTGTCATTGCCCGCGCCGCCATAAAGTTTGTCGTTACCAGCATTACCAAGAATGGAATCATTGCCAGTTGCCCCGAAAATAGAATCGTTTTTGATTCCGCCACTGATAGAATTGGCAAGAACGTTGCCTTGTAATCGAGATAGCTTTAGTGCAAGAGGAAGCGTCAACAGTTCCCATATCAGCCGCGATAGTAACGCTCGCTTTGTTGCTGTTGATAAGAGCTTGAGCCCCGAAAACAATAGAGAAAGCCTTGCCAGCCGAATCAATCAAGCTGATAATTTTGCCTTTGGCGTTTTTGAGAGTAAGAGAGTCTTTGTAAATGGTAAAGAGAAAATCGGAACCGTTGAGAGAAGTTTTGAAGATTTCTTTTGACAATCTGGAATTTGTACTATCGTTCTGATGAATGTTGATGGTCGAAGGAGTATCTGGTATAAATTTTATAGTAAAAATAAAAACATTTTTTAAGAATCTGAGTTCTACTAAAATTCATGGTGTCAGAAATTTTTTTGTAGCTTAAGTTCTAAGAAGATGTATTCACAGTAGGAAAGTGGTATAATTAAAATGTGGGACAAGATTAGGAGCAATGTTAAAGTTATCTGACAGGCTAAACAGATGACCAATAGGCTGTAATTAAGTCTTTATTTGTCGGAATGCTAGATTATAAGCATATTAAGTGAGAATTGACAAATTCCTTGTTTGTGGTAGATTTGGGTGTAAATGGAGATAACTATCCTACGACTTTCCGCCATGTTCAGCCGTGCATAGTTTTTATCGCCATGCTCGTTTGTCCGAGCATGGAACAGGATTCTTGAATATCTAGGATGTGTTGAATAAATTAAAATAAGCAAATAAGAATACAAGCAATATGTATAAAGGCAAGAAATCTTAAGGCAAGTTTGTCGTAGCGAGTGGCAATTCTGCGATAACGCTTGAGCTTTTGAAAGAAACATTCAACTTTATGGCGTTGCTTGTGCTACTTTTTGTTAAAAGGAATATTATCCTTACGATTGCGACGGGGTTTAATGCAAGCCGATACCCCAAGTAGAGCTATTTGCTCTCTAAAGGTCATTGCATCGTAAGCGGCATGCTGTTTTTCTTTAAACTTATTCAACATATCCTAGTAAAAGTAACGAGAGAAAAAAGGGAACACAACGAACCGGTCTCTTATACACTTATTGATTCGCAAAGGCTCAAGATTACTATGTCAGCGATCAAAACATAATTCTTTTGTTGATTTAATGAAGTCAACTTGGGGATATTTATATTTCGCAAATGTTATGTACAAGTATACGAGTAATAGGAAATGAAAAACATTCTAAAATATCTTGATATAAAAGAATATTCAAAGGAACGGCGAAATCAGTTTATATTTAACGTAATTTTAGGTTTAGCAGTCTTGTTCTTGTTTGTGCTTCTGAGGAATTCAGCAGTACGTCAAAATTTTATAAATACTTATTTTGACTACTTTATTAAGTTTCGTTTGGATTCGGATACAAATACCAAAAAAGTTTCTCAGGAGATAATTTTCTTAGATTTCGATGACACCTCTTTGTATGAATTGGAACGTCCGTCTATAACGCCGCGTAATAAAGTAGCAGAACTTGTTGAATTGGCATATATTGGCGGAGCGAAAATAATAATTCTAGATATGGATTTTTCTGAACCGGATTATTCACCTGAAAAAATTCTTTCAGGCGATATATTAGCTATGGACGGACAATCGCGAGACCGTACCTTATTTGAATTGTTTGAGAAAATAAAAGCGGATTCTGATTCACAAGCGAAAGTTTTATTGCCAGTCACAGCATATTCCGATAGAACTCTTAAGAATAATGTTTTTCATTCTTTGATTGATAATCAAAAGATTTTCGAGGTGACACCGACCTTTACTACAAGTAAATTTGCTGATAGCTCCGTGAGATTTTGGATGCCCTACATGGAAGTTAGAGAGGATTTACAAGCTCCGATAAAAATTCTTTGGTCTATTCCTTTATTGACTTGTGTGCTTGCATATGGTGATTTTAATGAATTACAAAATTTAGAATCCAAAATTATTGATAGCGAAACCGATGTATTTACGATACATATAACTCGTGATGATAAGGCGGAAGAATTTCATTTCTATAAGGAATACTCGGATAATGGCGACTTAATAAGAGATTCTTCAGCACAGCAGTATAATAGGATTCAATATGTTATGATTCCGCCCGATGTAAATTTGCAGTTGCCTTTTGGAAATATATCTGAGAGCAAAATTGGACATTGGCGGAAAACAGGAGTAGATAATAAGAGAGTTGATTTCAAAGATAAAATTGTGATTATAGGAAGAGCAGACAAAGATTGTGGAGATTTTTTTAGAACTTCTGTCGGAAATTTACCTGGCATGTATATTCATGGGAACAGCATAGCGACGATTATGGGAAAAACTCAGCCGCATTTGACTTCGCCTTATAAACACGTGTTTATAGAAATTTTTCTTATCTTCATAGCAGCGTATGGATTCCTTTGGTTGAGTCCTTTCAAAGCAAAATGCTTGATTATTGTACTGACGGCGTTATGTTGGATTTTTACTTACGTATATTTTTGCTTTACTAACGAATTTATATACTTGAGCTTTGCATTCACGGCAGTGGGAGTGTATAATTTCGTAAATAACATTCAAGCTTTTATTGTCGGGGGAGTTTCAATTAGGGGATTGTTAAGGAGAAGATAGAATGAGTAATTTAAAGAAATTTGCCGTTTTGATGGCTTTTTTTGCGGTATTTGCTTGGAGTGATTTTCAAATAGCGTTTGCTTATCCAAAACCGGTGGCAGTTATAACAAATTATGATGAAGTAGCGGGAGGCATCGCAATTCAGCGAGCAAATGGAACTCCAGGCGGTTCGGATGCGTTACTTTATCCAGGTGATGCAATTACCGGCAACGTAGGTTATGTAAAAATAAAATGTGCACCCTACGCAGATTTTCAAGCGAGGAATGGAGCTTACATCATTTTTTACAATCCACCATCTGGTATTAGAGGTGTAGCACAAAATGCTATTGATACCATTAGCTCTTTCTGGAATAACGTTGAAAACGTCGTGACGGGTGCTAGTCGCGGCTCAGCAGATGATTTGAATTTAAATCCTCAACCAGGCTTTGATGTTACGTTGCTTATGAGTCAAAAGGTTCGTTTTGCATGGGATGGATCCGCGAAAAATTTCGTTATAAAAAATGAGCAAGGGAAGAAAGTTTTTGCAAAAGCGGTCGGTGTTGGTAGCGTAATAGATATTGAGCCAAGTATAGCAAAACTTAAGGTTGGTCAAAAATATACTTGGAGTCTTGATGATAACTCAAGCACATATAAATTTACTGTTTTGGACGAGCAAACCGAAAAAGAAATTCTTGAAAAGCTTGCTGGGATAGACGCAGAAAATATTTCAGATGAAGAGCGTACGTTAAAAAAAGCAGCATATGTTCAACTTATCAGCGACCTTTATTCGGACACAGTTGATTTATATTGGTTAAGTGCACAGTGGCTTTCCGAAATTTCTCCGACTGATGAAAAACTCAGAGAAGATATAAATGTTCTTCTGAAAAAGTGTGCTCGTCATTTGGACGAAGAAATGTAGAGTAAAAATTTTTCTTTAAGGTGTCGTTATGCACATAATAAAAAGTTTAATAACGATGATGATTGTTATCTGCATTTGCGGTAGCAGTTCTTTTTCGTGGGCTGAAACGCCGAAAAAAGAAGTAATTGAACTAACGTCTGAAGACGAATTTGATTTTGTTGGTTTTGATAAAGTTTTGATGTCAGGTAATATTTCTGAAGCGGAAGCCATTTACCAAGAGTGGATAAAAAAAAGAACAGCGATGCTTGATAGTGGCAGTGAGTTTGGTTTGTTAGACATTATTCTCAAGCAAAAGTACGCACGTATTAAGTATCAGCAGGGAAAATATGCAGACGCTATAGCTATTGAGGATGAGGTATTACATTACTTGAAAACAAATATTACTGATGAAAATGATAAAAATCTAGACTGGACTGATCGTATATGTGAATCCATGTATTATAAAATTTTTGGCTACTATAGAATGGGGGATCGTAAAAAGAGTTCACAAGTACGTCAGGAGATGCTGGATTTTGTTAAATTAAAGGATCCAAGTAATTCAATAATGATACCTGTTCTACGTATGTTGGTCAGTGGATATCATGCTAACAAAGATTTTAATGAGGGCATGGTTATTTTAGAAGAATTAGCATTTTTGAATACTCAAATTTATGGAGAAAACTCACGAGAAGCCGTTATGAGTAATATTCATTTAGCGATATCGAAGTTTGATAATGGACAATTTAAAGAATCATTAAAATTAATTCAAGATAGTTTTCCAAAAATGGATAAAGTTCTTAGCATTTCAGAAAAATGTGTAGCAATGAGAATAATGGGTGTTTGCTATAATCGTTTAGGCAAATTTAGCGAGGCTATAGAGTTAGATAAACAAATATTATCCATGCTAAAAAATTCAAATGAAAGGTATCCGTATGAAGAAATTAGTAGTTTAAATGATACAGCTTTAAATTTAAAAAATATGGGATATTACTCTGAGGCTTTGCAATACGCTCAACAAGCTTTTGCTTTAGCTAATAAACATTATGGAAATTATAACGAATATACTCTGGATACAATTAACACATTATTGACGATTTATCCATTTTTACAAAAATGGGATGAGGCAAATGATTTGGCAGTAGAAGCTGTTATAATTAGTCGAAAATTTTTTGGGGATACAGATGTAAGAACATTGGATTTTATGGCACTTTTTACTCAAAGTCTCATTCATATTGGAGAACTTGAAAAAGCTAAAGAAGTATTATATGAGATTTGTGAGCTGGCAGAAAATTTACCGGATTATAATTCTAAAACGGTTACTCCTAAATATATTGAAGCTAGAGAAATAAATATGAGATGTATGTCTGGATTGGCAGATATTTATAGTCGTTTAGGTGATTTTAAATCAGCAATAAAAATTGAAAAATCTATCATAGAGGAGGCTAAAAAAATTCACGGTGAATATAGTATTACTACGATACTTCATATGTCGATTTTATCTGGATATTATATGAGCATTAGTGATTTTAATTCATCAATTAAATTGAACACGGAAGCTTTAAAATTATTGAAAGAAAATTCAACTGAAATTCAGCATTCTATCGAAATACACGAGAGTATAATAAATATACTGGAAAAATTGGCCTTAGCATATTATTTTAATAATCAAAATAAAGAAGCAGTTGCCTGTTATAGAGAATATATATCTGATTGTGAAGAGTTTCGGGATAGATATAATCTTATTTCTGTGGAAGATAAATCTCAGTGGTTTTCATCGAGATTGGCAAGTTATAAGCTAGCAATGAATAGTTTTTTACTGGAGGATTCACTTTATGAAGCATTTCAGACAGCTGAACTTTGTAAGGCGAGAAATCTGGTCGAACGTTACAGTGAAAATTTATTTAATGCAAATAGTTCATTTAATAATGAAGATAGGAATAAATTGAAAAACTATCAGACAAAATTACATGAGTACTCTCAGTTGATTAAGAACCACAAATCAAGAAATGATATTTCTATTTTGATAAATTTAGAAAATGAACAAAATCAAATCTTAAGCGATTATCAAGCTTTTAAGGTTGAACTTCAGGAAAAATATCCTAAATATAAAACTTTCCTAAACATAAAGAGTCATTACACATCACCAGATTTTTCATGTTTACCAAAGGATAGTTGTTACATTAGTTTTATTGAAGATTATTCGCTTGGTTGGCTTTTTGCATTTGTAGCTAAATCTGATGGAACTGTTACGTGTAGATTAATTATTGGCAATAGCAAGGATTCTCAGATTAAATTTAAATATTTTGTTCAACAATGTAGGCTTTATCACGATTTGCTCGCCTATTCTAATATTGAGAGTATGAGAGCAGAAAACCAATATCTATGGAAACTCGCAAATGGAAACTATAAAATAACATTTGGACGACAAGCACCAGCTGATAATTCAAGCATCGTTCGCGATAATGAAGAATTCTTTGCTTTGCGTGAAAATTTGTCATTACAGCTGGGAAAAATTCTTTTAGAACCTTTTGAAGAAGATTTAACTTCAAACTGGATAATTTCTCCCGATGGAGAATTGAATAACATTCCGTTCGAAACATTAGTTTACAAAAATAGAAAGGCAATTGAATCTGTGAATATAAGCTATGTTCCTTCCTTTGCCATCTTGAGGTTACTTCAGGCACGTAGTGCGGAAGATGATAAATTAAATAATCATAAAGAACTTTTTGCAATGGGTGATGCAATTTATGGAGATATTAATAGTATTGAATCAAGAGGCAATAAAATAGATTTTCTACGGAGTCTAGAACACGAATTAAAGGAGAATATTAATTTAACTGAAATTAAGTGGGGTAATTTACCTGGAACTGCTAAGGAATTAGATAAGGTTTCAAATATTTTCATAAGTAAAGATATTTATCGTGGCAAGGAAGTTTCAGAAAGCAAATTAAAATCATTAAATGATAGTGGTCAGCTGTCTAATTATAAATATTTTCTTTTTGCTACTCATGGCATTTTTATACCACAAGTTCCAGAATACAGTTCCATTGTTTTAAGTCAAGGTGTTGATGTTAAAGATGACGGTTATATAACAGTTGGCGAATGGATGGGTTATGATTTGCACAGTAATTTAGTCTACTTGTCTGCTTGTGAGTCTGGACTCGGTGGTTATCAGAAAGGTGAAGGTATTATTGGAATTCCCTATGCGCTTACTATTGCAGGAAATAAAGATACTGTAATGAGTCTTTGGAAAGTAAATGACGAAGCGACAGCAGAATTTACTTCTGCTGTTTTTGAAAAACTTAGCAAAGGTAAGTCAGAAGTTACCGCGTTAAACGAAACCAAACGAGAATTTTTGCAAAGCGGTAATCCTAAATATAGAGATCCGTCAGTATGGGCTGCATTTGTGTTATACGGAATTTAATGATTTTTTTGTTTCATAAAGTAGTGTGTAACTAATTTGAGTGGCAAATTGTAGTTACGTTTTCATGCAGAAGATTTTGAGCTTATTGCTATGAGTATTTTATAGTAATTTCAGAAAATGATGATAGAAAAATTTTCTTTTCATTTATCTGCCTCGTCTGTTAAAAGTTTCTTTCTATATAATTTATGAAACTGCCATATGTGCTTTAACTAACTAATTGCCGAGACACCTTAAAGTTGTCTCGGTTTAATTTTGCCAGTTTTTTCCAAAGAGCATTACATTTTGCTTGTCGTTGTTGAATATTTCGCTCTTAATCTATGAAACTGAAGATTTTGATGAATTCTCAAATTATGTATGGTCTAGATGGTCGTTTAATCGCTACACTGCTATTTTTTTTGTCTCATCATAAATTTCTTGCTGGAGAGTGTTCATTATTGACATCCGCAAATCATTTTTTGTATTATAAATCCAAAATAAGTTAGATGATACGAAAAATGCGGAGGTGTCGATGGTGATTCGCTATTATGTGAGAGTATCAACGATGGAACAAAAAATAGACAGACAATTGGTGGCATATCCAAAAGCAGATTTTCAATACATTGACAAAATGTCGGGACGGAGCAAGGAGAGACCGGAATTACAACGACTGCTGTCGGATTTGCAAGCAGAGGATGTGGTAGTGGTAAAATCGCTCGACAGATTATCGCGCAGTACAAAAGATATGTTGGAACTTGTAGAAGTAATCAAAGGAAAAAAAGCGACTCTGCAAATTTTGGACATGAAAGTGGATACGTCAACACCGCAGGGCGAATTTTTTCTGACGATACTGGCAGCGATAGCACAACTGGAACGGCAGACAATAAGAGAGAGGACATTGGAGGGAGTAGCTATCGCAAAGGCGGCTGGAAAATATAAAGGTCGTAAGAAAGGTTCAATCGAATTGCGCGGTAAACCGCTGGAGGAATTCGTGTATTTGTATAATTTGGGGATGAATAAGAGTCGCTTGGCAGAAAGGTATGGAGTACCGCGTTCAACTATATATCGCTGGATAGATACATTAATAGCTCGAAAACGAATAAAGAAAAAAGATGGATCGCGAAAGAAATATATTTAATCAAATTATGTACTTTTCGAGATATTAGAAAACTTTTATTATAGAAAAAAATGTACCGTCAACGTTTTTTTGTTGAGGTAGTAACAAAATAAGTTTTGTAAGTAAACGACAAGGAAAAAGTATATTTTCAAAAGTTGCGCAGTGTGTATCTGCGTAGAAACTCCTGAGACACATAAAAGTATCATAGAGTTTAAATATATCAAATTATACGTTACCTTGATTTTAAAATCTTAAATATCGTCTTGGCTGAATGAGAAATACTGGTGGTATTTTTACTGCGAAAATTTTCTTGACAAAAAGCGATTAAAATAGTATAAAAAAGCTCGTATATAGGGTTATTCGTTGGTGTAAAAAGGAGACAATAATTGTGATTGAAGAAAATGATAATATGACATCGGATAGTCAAGAAAATGATGCGTCTGAACCTATAGAAGATTCGTCGCAGAAAAATAATGAGCTGATTGAGACTTGGGGCGAGCGCAAAGGAAAAAAATTTTTTAAATTTGATACGAGTGAAGTGAAAGATATAGACGGTTTAGCGGTTCATTCTTACCTTTACAAGATTAAAGAACGGAAGACAATCAATGGCAAAGAGGTAATAGTGCTCCAGTTGAATGGACAGGAAGAAGAGCGGAAATTTTATAAAGAGGAATTATATAAGCATTTTCCGAGAGTTTCGGAGAAAAAGCAATATGGAATTTATTGTACAAAAGAAGAATTTGAAATAGTTAAGAATTTTTTAAAGGAAATATTGCGAGATGAAGAGTGTTTTAAGATATTTAAGGAAAATGATATTTCAGCAATAAAAGAAGCAATAACAAGTTTGGTTTAAAATGCAAGTAGTCAGAAGTTTATTTGTATAAGTTTTACTTTTAAATAATATACTATAAGGATGAAAAAGGCACAGGCGCGAAATGCGCCTGTGTCTTTTGTTTTTATCAAAGATTTAATCAAGGTAATATAATTCTAAATTTATATGAGGAGGGATAAGGTTATAGGTAAAACAATAATTCAAGCAATAGTCGATTGTATTTTTCAAAACATTTTTGAGAGTCTATTTGATAGTGTCGGTTTAATGTGGATATTAAAATTTATGATGTTTGTATTGGTTGTGAGAATAGGCTTTCAAGTATCAGGTTGTCTTTTGGTGCTTATATTGATTTTGTGGATGTTGTTTAATTAGAAAGGAAGAGATAAGAATGAAACAAGGAAGATCGTTGCTGGAGCTCGGAAAGGAGCTTCAGCGTCAACGACTGAATCGTCAAGATTTTCTCGCGGACACGCGCACGCTGGAAATGGAAACGACCCCGTACAGTTCAACGCTTCATCTGTCGCTGGAAGGCAATACTTACGGCTTCGGAATCGGAGAGCTTGCTCACCAGCAAATAGCTACTCGCCTCAACATTCCATGGCGTTATTACGCAAAAATGAAGAGTTATGCGCCCGACTTGCTCGACCAAAATGTAAATCGCTGGTTCAATCAGAATCCGGAACGGAGAATGATTCGGGTACTGGACGGCAAAGTCAGGGCGTTTTTGTCGGATCGCTATCGTCGGTTGGATAATCTGGAACTGTGCGCGGCAGTCTTGCCCGTGATTCAGGAGATGCCCGGTTCGCAAGTCGAATCATGCGAAGTGACGCCGACGCACCTTTACATCAAAGTCGTTAATCGCCGTGTTAAGGCAGAAGTGAAAGTGGGAGACGTGGTGCAAGCGGGCTTTGTCGTGTCAAACAGCGAAGTTGGGTTGGGCAGTCTGCGCGTAGAGCCGCTCGTCTTCCGCCTCGTGTGCAAGAACGGGCTTATCTGCAAAGACCTGGTGCAGAAAAAATATCACGTCGGACGGCAAGTCAATGCTTCTGATGATTCCGCTTACGAGCTGTACTCCGACGCTACGCTTGCTCAGGACGACAAGGCTTTTTTCATGAAGGTGCAAGACGTGGTTCGGGCAGCAGTTGATGAGGCTAAGTTTATGCTCACCGTAGAAAAAATGAGAGAATCAACGCAAATCCCGCTCAAGCACGACCCTGTAAAATCCGTCGAATTGCTTGCCGATAAGTTCCAGCTGACGGAGAACGAACGCGGAGATATTCTCCGCCAACTCTTCATGGGTGGCGACAATTCTCGCTACGGTCTCGTCAACGCTGTGACTGCCGCAAGCAAGATTGCAAAGTCCTACGAAAGAGCAACCGACCTTGAACGTATTGGCGGAGAAATTCTCTCTTTGCCTGTGTCCCAGAATATCTTACCGCCGCCGTCTTACGACGCTTATCAAACCATTTCGGAATATGAAACGATTTCAGCCTGAAAGGGGGTGATTTCATGAGTTCTTTCTTCAACTGCGCGGCGTATTCTGACGTGGAAACAATGATTCGCCTTGATGATCACGTCGTCTTTATCGCGCTGGAGGATAAGGAAAAGAACACGTCCATTCACTTGACGCTCAATCCGTTCCAAGTTCGCGTCTTGGCAAAATATTTGTCGATAGCGTTGACTCAAATTGACTTCAGCGGCTTGGCGAAGGAAAATCACTTCGGTGACATTACCGTTCAAATCGAGAAGGACAATCTGCAAGATGAAAACTTCGACGAGGAAGAGTACGCTTTGGCGGCTCCTTTCTAAACTTTATCTTAGCCCCGACTGCAAAAGTGGTCGGGGCTTTTTCTTTCTCTGGAGGTGTATCATGCCCGCTACAAAATTCATTTGTCCCGACGGGAAACGCATTGACATTGCTGAATGTCTGAGTTCGTGTCCGAATCAGCAAAGATGTATGTTCCTGCCAACGCTCCGTGCTGTTGCCAACTCTCTTGACCGCAAAATTTCTGAACCGACTGTAACCGAGCTTATCGCTGGAACTCGCGAAACTTTCCTCAAGAAGACGACGGATTACGCTGTTGACCCTGCGTCCATTCTCTACGCCCTTCACGGTCAAGCCGTTCACTCTATCAATGAGCGGCACACTCAAGGCAATATCCTCTCTGAAGAACGGCTCAAAGACGAAATTACTTCTGGGCAGTTCGACCTTTTCGGTAAAATTCTTGACTCCGATGACGGCGTATTGGGCGATTTAAAAATTACAAGCTCGTTCAAGCTCATGAAAGCTTTGGGAATCTATAAGCAAAAAGTGGACACGGGCGACGTTTACAAGTCCGGACTCAAGAAAGGGCAACCTAAATTCAAAACTGAACTGCGCTATGGCGGCGTGCGAGATTTACTCGACTGGGCTATCCAACTTAATGCGTATCGCATGTTGCTGGAACGCGCAGGCTTTAAAGTCAATCGCATGATGATTCAGGCTTTGTGTCGGGATTCGGGGCTTCGCATTGCTCAAGAACGCGGTATTACTAAAAGCGTTTACATCATACCTATCAACAAAATCAGCGACCATTGGCTCCAACTCTATTTTCACCATAAAGCTAAAGCACTTCGCAATGCTATAAATAGTAACGCTCTCCCGCCAGTATGTTCCTTCCGTGAACGCTGGGGTAATCGTAAATGTTTGGGATATTGTGCCGCTCACGAACACTGCCCCTATGCTCAAAAGCTTACTGCTACGAAGGAGGAAAGCTATGATGAACTCCAACTCTCTGCTTAGACTTTTCACCCTCGAATACGACGCCAAAACCAATTCCATTTCCCCGCACGTCCGCTATATTTCGCCCGATAATGTTCTCCAAGACCTGTACAAGATTCTCAACTGTGAACTCGTCACTTGTACCGAAATTGAAGTCAACGGAAAACTCTTCGACGTTTGGAGCGACGACGAGGCTTTGCTCAAGGATAAGCCCGCGCCCAATCTCTATATCGACGACGACTTGATTATCTTCGGCTCCGTTGCTTTTGCTAAAGCTGACGAAGAGGGAAAATTGGTCGGACTTTCTCATGAGGACGTTCAGTTACTCTGGCACTTCGCTTGCCTTCAATTTCCTAAGTTACTCAATTTTCTCAAGAACAGGAGATGATAATTTTGGGGCAATATTTTAGACCTATTTTGGGAGACAAATACGGCTTGAATTGCAAAGTCTTTGACCGCTCTGTTGACGGGGAGTACACGCTGGCGAAATTGCTTGAGCACTCTTGGTGGAAAACCCCTTTCGTCAATGCTTTTTCCGAATTTCTCTACAACGAGCCGAGCCGCGTAATTTGGTGCGGAGACTATGGCAATGAGCCTGAAGATTTCTGCTTCTACAACTGCTCTGCCTTCTATGTTCCCTGCTACCGTGCCATTTGGGGCGATAAAGTAAAACCAATCGGCGTTTCTTCTTCCGATTTCTCGCTCGACGACAAATTTCTCATCAATCACGACACGAAAGAATACATCGATTTGAATGAGTATAAAGCGGCTTCCGTTGATAAGCACGGTTGGACTATTCACCCTCTGCCGCTTCTCACAGCTGTTGGGAATGATCGTGGTGGCGGCGATTTTCATGAAGGTAACACTGGATATGAAAATGTCGGTATCTGGGCTTGGCATCTCATTTCCTTTGCCGACAAGCCGCCAAAAAACTTCTCAAAATTCCCGCTCGTGTTCAAGGAGGACGCCAGATGATTTGCGACAAGGACAGAGCTTTGCTCAAGCGGTACCGGCACATCATAGCCGCGCTAATCGCCTACTCTATCGGCTACTTTACTCCGCTTGCCGCTCTTCGCGCTATTCAAAACTACAAGAACAATCAGCCGAATTTCTGCGAATTCTACTTGGACATCGCTTGGAAACGCGGCGTTAAAGATGACAAAGATTTTCTCGACATCAATCGCCACATCATCAAAGGTTCAATCAAATATCGGCATTGTTCCGACTTTGCTTTCGCTCTTGCGGTTGTTGACAAAAATATTGCTGGTTACGAATCTCTCGGTGCAAGTTGGTTTTAATTGGAGGGTTGCTTATGCAAAAAATTGCCAAGAAGTTCGTCGAGGTTATGCGCGACTGTTCCCATGTAGCAAAAAACGGCACTAATGACTTTCATAAATACAAGTACGCTACTGCTACTGACGTACTTGAAAAAGTCAACGCCTCGCTGACCAAACACGGGCTTGCTCCCGTCGTTACTCCTAATCTTTTGAGTATGCAACAGGTCACGACTGCCAAAGGAAACGTCGAACAGCTCGCTACCATTGAAGTTTCTGTCATGCTCATTGACGCTGAATCGGGCGAAACGCTCACGTTCAAAGGGCTCGGCTCTGGGCAAGATCCTTCCGACAAAGCCGTTGCAAAGGCGCAAACCATGGCTATCAAATACGCATATTTATCTAGCCTTGCCATTGCCACCGGTGATGATCCTGAAGCCGACCAACACACCGATGATGTTATGCAACCTAAAACCGTTCCGCAAAAAAATAACACTACGAACCATTTGACTTGCAATGACTGCGGCTCCAACATTTCTCAAAAGGTTGCAGATTACTCCAAATCCAAGTATGGCAGATTTCTCTGCCTCGACTGTCAACGAGCAAAAAAATCTGCCGCGTAAAAGAAACTCAGCCCTGGGCTTAACGGCTCAGGGCTATTTTTATTTTAGGAGGTTTTCAAAATGAACAAACTCAAAGAATTTATGCGCAACAACATTTGGACGGCTCTTGACGATTACTTCCGCCACGCCGATTCCGACGACGTTTACGAGAACATTTCCGAACAATTCGTCGAACGTCTCGCTACTGATTCTATCAACAGCAAACGCGCTCTGCGCGAACTTTTCTGCAAGTCGCAGGGTTGGAACGAAAACCTGCAAGCAATCGTT
>ODAI012434118.1_pt1 | contig 18193 bp, 10 predicted proteins | sample 1539321 | NCBI WGS metagenome assembly ODAI01 (sample SAMN02144231, study PRJEB22623) | gut metagenome | biome: sheep rumen | host: Ovis aries | place: New Zealand | reverse complement strand
TGTACCATCCGGCGAAACTGTCGTACTTGCTTCCGTATCTTTCCCACACCTCGTCGATGACGTACTTGTTGGATTCCACCTCATAAGACATGTCACCGGTATCCCAATACTTGCCGCTATCGTAAAGGCCGAGCATGAACTTCATGCCGTACTTCTGGGCCAGACGGCAGAACATGTCTATAAGGTCCATGGATGGCATGTAGCATCCCTTCTTCAGAAGATACGGAGAAGGGTAGGTTATGAACTTGCGGTATCCGCAACGGATGTCGATGACCGTATCGATACCCATCGCCTTCATATAGCGGAAGTCCCTGTCCCATTCCTTTTCACCCCAGTTCTGGTGGGGTATGTCATGCGATATCTCGTCAAGGAACGTTCCCGTGATGGGAAGGGCTTCGCCCTTGGGCACTATCAATGTGGATTCGACAGAAGGGTCGGGGTCTATCCCCCATTTGTCTTTCGCCCCGGCGGGTTTGCACCCCGTTGCCAGGAGCGGCGCTGCAGCAGCTGCGAGAGCGCCTTTTTTCAAAAATGAACGACGGCTTTCCATTTATACAATATTTAAGACAAATCACTCAAAAGGCGGCTTTTTGAAAGGAAGCTCGCACCGAGCGCACCTGCGGTCTTGCCGAGGCGTGAAACCTTTATCTGCGTATCGCTGTTGACGAGGTTCAGGGACAGACGGTTCACCGCGCTGCGGAGCGGCGGCATCAGATACCTTTCCGTCACCGACAACCTTCCTCCGATCACTACCAGGTCGGGGTTGAAGATGTTTATAAGACCGGCGACCGCCCTTCCGAGGACGGATCCGATCTGTTCCACACACTCTATAACCAGCACATCCTCTTTCTTCACCGCTTCAAGGATATCATCCAGCGAAATCTCTTCCCCCCTGCGGTAAGCGGCGGAAAGGATGGACGAACGGCCAGAAGCCAATTTCTCGAGAACCAGCGTATGAAGAGCGCTTCCGGAAGCGCCGGTTTCCAGACAACCGACCTTTCCGCACTGGCAGACCCGGTTGTTGTCCAGAAGGGGGAAATGTCCCACCTCGCCGGAGAACCCTGACTTTCCGTAGAATAGTTTGCCTCCGAGGACCATTCCCATTCCGAGGCCCCAGCCGACATTGAGGAAGAGTATGTTCTCTTCATCGGAAGCGGCTATTCCGCTCATGTACTCTCCGTAAGCCATGGCCCTGGAGTCGTTCTCCACCACCACGCTCTGGCCGAACCCGGCCTCCAGAAGCTGGACGATGGGCTTTTCCTCACCCATATAATAAGAATAGCTGTATCCTGTATGGAAGTTGACCCTTCCGGTAAGGTTCACCCCGTAGCCCCTGACTTTCGAAGGGTCGATCCCTTCCTTGCGGATGGCTTCAAGAACGGTGGAGCAAAGCGCCGACACGGACGCCTCGTTGCTCTCGAGGGTGAAGGGGATATTGTCGATGATGGAGACTGTCCTTCCCGGGAAGTTGGTGATAGCCACAACCAGGAAATCGCGGTTCACGTCCACACCCACAAAGAAACCCGCGTCGGGATTTAGCCCGTATCCGCTTGGACGGCGTCCGGAAGCCGATTCCATCTTTCCGACCTCGACAAGATACCCTTCCGCAACCATGTCGGATACGATGCGCGTTATCTTGGGGATACTGGTACCGAGTTCCCTGGCGAGTTCAGCGAGGGAATACGAATAGTGGTTCATGCTCAGTCCCAGAATGGTCTTCTTTTCCGAAGCGTAACGGCCACATATATTATTAAGGAAAGTCTTCATATGGTCGAGTTTGATGCAAATATAGACAAAAAAGCATCTAAAACAAGCCATTTTACATCGATATTAATAATAAATATGAAAAAGTTTTTATCATTTCGTTAAAAATGTTGCATTATTTATATTTAAAAATTAATTTTGCAACAGGTATTAATACCCAAAACAGCTAAAACATGACCAAAAGCGAATTTGAATCAATGGCCCTCCGCTACAGACAAGAGCTCTACGGAGGAGTCCTGCCGTTCTGGTTGAACAACTCCCAGGACAAAGAATTCGGCGGATACTTCACCTGTCTGAATCGGGACGGAAGCGTCTTCGACACTGACAAGTTCGTATGGCTGCAGGGCCGCGAAGTATGGATGTTCGCGATGTTGTACAACAAAGTCGAGAAGAACCTCGCATGGTTGGAATGCGCCCGCCAAGGGGCGGAGTTCCTCGACAAGTACGCACACGACGCCAACTATGACTTCTATTTCTCGCTCACGAGGGAAGGCAAACCCCTCATCCAGCCCTACAACATCTTCTCGAACACATTCGCATGCATGGCTTTCGCCCAGATGGCCATAGCGACCGGTGAGGAGCGCTACGCCGATATAGCGAGAAAGACCTTCAAAAGGATTCTTGAAAGAAGGGACAACCCCAAAGGCAAATGGGCCAAGGGTGTTCCCGGAACGAGACCGATGAAGGATTTCGCGCTGCCGATGATCATTTGCAACATGGCCCTCGAAATCGAACCCATCATAGAAGACAAGAGTCTTCTTGACAGGACAATCGAAGAAGCCCTCCACGAAGTGCTGGACGTCTTCTACCAGCCGGACCTGGGAGTGATGGTTGAGAACCTCTCCCCCGACGGAACCCTCATCGACTGCTTCGAAGGCCGCAAAGTGAACCCGGGACATGATCTTGAGGCCCTGTGGTTCATGATGAATCTCGGCACGAGACTCTCACGCCCCGACATCATCCGGAAGAGCATGGACATCGCCCTCAGGGTGATCGATTTCGGATGGGACAAGGAGTGGGGCGGAATCTTCTACTTCATGGACCGCAAGGGTTATCCCACACAGGAACTTGAATGGGATCAGAAACTCTGGTGGGTCCACATCGAAAGCGCCATAACGATGATAAAAGGTTATCAGCTGACCGGCAACACCAAGGCCCTCGAATGGTTCCTCAGGTTGGACGACTACCTGTGGAAGAATTTCAAGGACCAGGAATATCCGGAGTGGTTCGGATACCTCAACCGCAGAGGCGAAGTCCTTCTTCCCCTCAAGGGAGGCAAATGGAAGGGCTGCTTCCACGTCCCCCGCGGACTGTATCAGATAGGTAACATTCTCCAAGACATTGCAGACTCACTATAAATCACACAATATGAAAGTCTTAATTCGAATCCTGACCTCCGCTTTGGCCATCGCTGTTCTCGGCCAGGGCGTGGTCTCTGCCCAAAACAATGCAAGGGGCGGGGTAAAAGATTCCGAGGGACATCCGCTTGCGGGTGTGACAGTCATGGTCCAGGGAACAGGAACCGGCACGATGACCGGATCCGACGGATCATGGTCGCTTCCCGTCAGCAACGGACAGACCCTGGAGTTTTCCTGCCTGGGCATGGAAACCGTTACCCGCGTCTGGCGCGGGGAGTCTTTCCTTGATATCGTCCTGCGTGAAGACACGATCTTCCTTGATGATGTCGTCGTCGTAGGTTACGGTACCGCGAAAAAAGAAACCCTTACAGCCGCAGTTTCGGCCATCAAGGGCGACGAACTTCTCAAATCACCTTCCACAAACGTTTCCCAGGTTCTCGCCGGTAAGCTTTCCGGACTTTCATCAGTCCAGGAATCCGGAGAGCCGGGTCTTGACCAGGCTTCGCTGCGCATCCGAGGATCCGTCTACGGAGTCTCCTACGTTGTGGACGGTTTCCCGGTCAATGACATCAACGACATCGACCCCGCCGACATCGAAAGCGTATCTGTCCTCAAGGACGGTGCTTCAGCCGCAGTCTACGGACTGAAGGCCGCAGGAGGCGTCATCATCATCACAACGAAGAAAGGAAACCAGGGTGACACCCATATCACCTACAACGGTTCCGTCGGTGTTTCGATGAACGCGAACTTCCCCCGTTTCATGGACGGCCCCGATTTCGCTTACTACTACAACACCGCGCAGATGATGGACCAGCTGGCCAACGGAACGATCTCCGACGCCAGCCAGTACGTACCTTACTTCTCCAAGGAGAACGTGGAGGCTATGACGAACGGTGACCCTACCGACGGATGGGACAACGTCAACTACATCAAGAAAGTCTTCGGCACCGGTATCACCAACAAGCACAACGTCACCGTACAGGGCGGTAACGACAAGGTACATTTCTTCGTCGGAGCCGGATATCTCGGCCAGAAGGGTAACATCAAGGGTTACAACTACACAAGGTACAATATCCGCGCGAACGTCGAGTCCAAGATCGGAAAGAACCTCACCCTCACCGCGGGACTCAGCGGTGTCGTGGGACAGAGGGAGACCCCCAGATTCCTCTCCGGAGGATCCGACGGTACCGGTTCGGGTTATGAGACAGGTTACTTCTCGATCGCCCACCAGACAGTCGGAATGTGGCCTTTCCTCCCCGAAAAGTCCGGAGAATACTATACGGGTACCATCGCCAACAACATGGCTTACCCTTACAGCCCCCTCGCCGCACTTGAGCTCTCTGGAAAGAACCAGACCAAGAGCCTCAGCGCCACCGCGAACGCTTCCCTCATTTGGGACATTCCCTGGGTAGAGGGTCTCCAGTTCAAGGTGAGCGGATCATATGACAACTCCAACTCCTACAACAAGAACCTCGCGACACCTTATTATGTATTGGTAAGAAGCCGCGCGGCTGACGGCAACTGGTCCTGGAGCGACCCCATGGTCGACGTCAACGGAGCTGCCGACGGCAACAAGCTCGGTGAAGGAGTATGGTTCTCCCAGTCACTCACCGGACAGGCGGGGTTCAACTACGCCGGAACTTTCGGCAAACACAATGTCGAAGGACTCCTCCTCGCTGAAGTTCGTGACTACAAGACGAACAACCTCAGCGGATATGTGAAGAACCTTCCTTTCGCCCTTCTTCCCGAACTGAACAACGGTACTCCCACCGCGGCTCCGGTCATGGGTTCCTCCGACGCTTCCCGTAGCGCCGGTTATGTCGGACGTATCCGTTACAACTACGACGAGAAATACCTCGCCGAGTTCACCGGAAGGGTCGACGGATCCTACAAGTTCGCCGGAATGACCTCGACAAGGTGGGGATTCTTCCCTTCAGTCTCCCTCGGTTGGAGAATGTCCAAGGAGGACTTCCTCTCCGGAGCGTCATGGCTCGATGACCTGAAGCTTCGTGCGAGCGTAGGTCTTCTGGGAAGCGACAACGTAAGTTCCTTCATGTTCCTCAGCCAGTACGCCGAGGGCGGCAAGGTGGTCTACACCGGAGCCGGTGGAGCGACTCCTTCATACTACACCAACGGAATCCCCAACAAGGACCTCACTTGGGAAAAGACCCTCTCCTACAACGCGGGTGTCGACTTCTCCCTGTGGAACGGCCTTCTCGGCGGTGAAATCGACGGATTCTACAACTACACATACGATATCCTCACCTACAACGGAGGCGGTCATCCCGCTTCGATGGGAGGATATTTCCCCACCTACATCAACAAGAACGCCATCGACGCCAAGGGTATCGATATCCTCATCACCCACAAGAACCGCTTCGACCTCGGTGGCAAGCCTTTCTTCTATGAGGTGGGCGCGACCCTGACTTACTCGAAGACCCGCTGGCTCGTCTACCAGGACAGCCCGAACGTCCCCGAGTGGCAGAAAGTCACCGGAACAACCTACGGTTCCCTCTGGGGATGGCAGGCCGAAGGCCTCTACCGTTCCGAAGAGGAGATCGACCACTCCGCATGGTACAACACACGTCCCAACATCGGTGACATCAAGTACAAGGACCTCAACGGAGACGGAAAGATCGACTGGGATGACCGCGGAATCTTCGGAAAGAGCAACCGTCCGGAACTCACCTACGGTCTGAACTTCAACATGGGTTGGAACGGATTCGACATGAACCTCCAGTTCACCGGTGGAGCCCTCTTCCAGGTTTCCATGACGGGAACATACTTCAACTACAACGACGACAACACGATCTGGACACAGACCTTCAAGGAGGGCGGTAACTCTCCTCTGTTCCTCGTGGAGAACGCCTACAGCATCTACAACCCCGAGGGAACATTCCCCCGCCTCACCCTCGCGACCACCGGTCACGGTGGAGACAACGGTCTTACCTCCAGCTTCTGGTGGAAGAACGGAACATATGTCCGTCTGAAGACCGCCCAGCTGGGTTACACCCTGCCCAAGGCTCTCACCAGAAAGATCGGCATCGAGACACTCCGCTTCTTCGTGGAAGGAAACAACCTCTTCACCATCGACGGTCTGCCCAAGGGTGTTGACCCCGAGTCTCCGGGCGTAAACAACGGATACTACCCTCAGCAGCGTAACGTCATGGGCGGCATCACCTTGACCCTTTAATCCATTCGGCATCATGAAAAAGACCATATTAGCTCTTGCAACTGCAGCCGCGATGCTTTCAGGCGCGGCGTGCACCAGCATGCTGGACCTCACCCCGAGAGACAGCATCTCCGACAAGGTCATGTGGGCGGATGCAAGTTCGGCCGAATATGCCGTTAACTCCATCTACACATACATATATGACATCTATGCTTCCTACCCGTGCGCAGCGGGTATGACCGAAGCTCTCACGGACCAGATCAAATACGGGTCCTACCTGTACAACAGCATGGCTTTCATCCCCTCCGAAATCGCCTACGGCGGTTCGGCCCTCACCGCCAACTACGTTGACGTTTATATGGGAGCATGGGGAAGCCTCTACGGCGCAATCCGCAGAACGAACGAAGCCCTCAGCAATCTCCACAATCTCGGTGGAGGACTCGACAAGGATGTCCAGGCAAGACTCGAAGGTGAGCTCCGCCTCATGAGAGGATGGCTCTACTTCGAACTCGTCAAACGCTACAAGGACGTTATCCTCTACGATGAGGACCTCACCGCCATCACCAAGGACAAGGGCCTCTCCACTGAAGCCGAAGCCTGGAAGATGATAAAGGACGATCTCGCGTTCGCAGAGCAGAACCTTCCCGCCAAAGCCAACGCCAAGGGTCGTCTTGACAAGGGAGTAGCTTACGCCCTCGCTTCACGCGCCCTTCTCTACGCACAGGATTGGGCCGGAGTCATCGAGGCCGCGAATCAGGTCGAAGCCCTCGGATACGGTCTTGAAAGCGATTACGCCGGAGTCTTCGCCGGAAACGGCAAGGAGACCATCCTCCGCTACAACTTCTCCTATTCGGACAACCTGACACACTCGTTCGACTACTATTACACTCCCGGTGGAGACTATGCCCTCGTCGGACAGCAGGGCGGCGGATACGCCACCCCTACCCAGGAGATGGTGGAGAGCTACGAGCTCGCTACCGGCGGATTCCCCGACTGGACACCTTGGCACGGTAAGACCACCGAAGAACCCCCTTATTCCCAGCTTGAGCCCCGTTTCCAGGCTTCCATCCTCTATAACGGAGCCTCATGGAAGGGCCGCAAGATCGAGCCTTACGTCGGAGGTACCGACGGATGGGCAGAATGGAAGAAGGAGACCCAGCCCCAGGGCCGCACCACAACCGGATACTACCTCCGTAAGGGTGTCGACGAAAGCCATAATCTGGCCGAGAGGTCACAGAGTCTCCAGCCCTTCGTCATCCTCCGCTACGGTGAAGTTCTCCTGAACAAGGCCGAGGCCTGCTACAGGAACAATGACGCCGCCGGTGCGAACGCAGCCGTGAAGGCCATCCGTCAGAGGGTGGGACTCCCCTACAGCGATCTTTCAGGCGACGAGCTCTGGAAAGCGATCCGTCAGGAGCGCAAGGTCGAACTCGCATTCGAAGGCCTCTGGTATTGGGACCTCAGACGCTGGGGTGACGCATCCAAGGCTTATCCCGTAGGACTGAACGACTACCAGGTGCACGGTCTCAAGATCGCCCCTTCAGCCGTAGACGGCCAGTTCGAATACACCTACGTGTCCGTGGACGACAAGGACCGCGATTATCCCGAAAGGATGAACCGCTTCCCCATGCCTTCCTCCGAACTCAACAACAACGCACTTGTGGAACAATATGCAGAATGGAAATAGCCCTATGAAACGAATCCTTGTCATATTGTCGCTTGCACTGGCCGTAGCGGCCTGTCACAAGCCGGAATATGTGCTGCCGACAGCAGAAAGGCAGGGCATCACATCACTGACCGCATACTTCACTTTCGGTCAATACGAGGATCAGGAACTGGCAAAGCTGGATATCTCCAATCCGGACATATCACGTTTCGTGATTCCTGTTCCCTACTACTATCCCGAGACCTCGGACGATGAGACCGAGATATACATGATAAAGGTCAGACTTAGGGCCGAACTGCAGCCCAACTGCAGCATCACTCCCCCGCTGTCTATCGTGGACCTTACGGAAGAGAACCACTTCACATACACTGACGCTTCGGGAGCCTCCCGCGACATCGTCATCACCGGTGAGCGCGTACACTCTTCGAAAGCCCAGCTGATGACCTTCGACATCGTCGACCCTCCCATCAGCGGTATTATCGACGAGGAGTCGCACAAGGTATCCCTCGTAAGTGCGGATGACCTTTCGGCAGCTGTGGCGAAAGTCTCCATTTCAGCGCACGCGAGCATCTCCCCCGACCCCGCTGAACCCCATGACTACAACAACGGATTCACCTTCACGGTGACAGCAGCCAACGGAGTGGACAAGACCGAATACACTGTCGTCAAGGAAGTTCCGGAGAAGATCGACTACGGATTCAACTCTTCGAGCGTCAAGCAGCTCTTCAACCTGGATCCTGTCTCCAACGCCGGAATGCCTCCTTACACAGACAAGGCATACATCTCGCTCGCCGTTACCGGCAACAACCTCGTGGTATCTACGGGTGACGGTGCTCCTTCATACTTCAACAAACTTACAGGCGTGAAGATAGGAGCCGTCAATACCGGAAGCGCCACCGTCGCATCCGTCACATCTGATGAGGGCGGAAACCTCCTGATGTTCAACCACGTCGATGGCGGAGGAGAGTTCTCGATCTGGAAGAGCTCATCCGTAAGCGAAGAGCCCACTCTCTTCCACAGCTTCACCAACTCCAGCGATCTCCCGATGGGATACAAGGTCAAGGTAATCGGTGACGTCAATGCCGATGCCCAGATCGTCGCCACCCTCGAAGGTATCGACGGAATCACCTCGTCCAGCAAGTTCTGGTCACTGAAGGTCGAAGGCGGCAAGGTCGTTTCCGAGACACTCGTCGACGCTTCCGCCACCGGTATGGCTTGGGGCAGCGCTCCTGTCAACGGAACGAGCATATGCGCAGTCTCCCCGAATCCTGCCGACGGATGGTTCGGAGCCTGCTACGACCCCAACATCATCAACTGGATCAAGTCCGACGGAACAAGCGGAGCCCAGTGCGGAACATCGAATGGCGAGAGCTGGGGATGGAACGCGAACTGCTTCGATTCCAAGCGATTCAATAATGCGACATTCATGTCCATGTTCATCGTCAGCCACTTCCCTTCATGGGGAATCGGACCTAAGCTGTACGTTTATGACATCGCCAATCCGAGTGCCATGACCGGAGAATTCGAGTCATGCTCACCTCTTGTGATGTCAAACAACAAGATCAACTGGTTCCAGGTCGGCGGTTACGCCATCGCTTCCGGTGACGTGGTAATGGCTCCTTCCGTGGACGGATTCATGCTGTACATCTACTACTACGACCACAACTCACAGGTAATCGGAGGATACTCCGCTGACTGTATCAAGAGATGAGATTTCTCCTATCATATCTTACCTTAGCGCTTCTCGGCGTGGCATGCTCCTCCAAGGGGGGAGATGCCCCCGAGTGGCCTTGGGAAGATGGCGGCGAGACTCCTGTCGTGGCCGAGGACCCCAATCCCGGCATGATCGACAAGGGTTGGACCAACGTCACCAAGGACTACGACTCCGTGACCGACGGGATAGCCATTTACAGGAGTCCGTCTTCATTGGAGGGAGTAAAAGCCGTGGCTTACGTGGTTCTCGCCGACCCCAAAAAGGTCGACTGGGACGTCTGGAGCATCAATGACCCCAAGACAGAGGGCTCGACCGATGCTCTGAAGACCCCCCAGGAAGTGTACAAGGCGACTTCGGCTCCGGTAGTCATGAACGGAGGGTATTTCTTCTCGGAAGGCGGGAAGAACTACAACGCTTCGGTAGCCGTCAGCAAGGGGAAGACCCTCGGCGTCAATCTCAATTACGCTTCGAAGGATTGGGAGACTTACTATTATCCCACCAGAGGAGTGTTCTACAGCAGCGACGGGAAATTCTCATGCGGATGGACCTACTACACAACTTCCGGAAACCATTACCTTTACGGTAAGCCCGCCGACAACTCTTGGGAGAAGGCCCCTCTCCAATCACCTGACCAGTCCTTCCCCGAAAAGGCTTCGGCCTTCGAGGCGGTGACGGCGATTGGCGCAGGACCTGTGCTCATCCACGGAGGGAAGAAGGTGAACTCCTGGAAAGAGGAACTCTTCTACGGAGGCGCATCCGATGACAAGATGCCCGAGGAACGCCACCCCAGGACCGCGATAGGATTCACGGGAGACCGTCTGGTGCTCTTCGTTTGCGAAGGACGTCAGATGACAAAGGACGTCCCGGGTCTCACAACCGGAGAAGTGGCGACCGTTTTGAAGGACCTCGGATGCACTGAGGCTCTGAATTTGGACGGAGGAGGTTCATCATGCCTTCTTGTCGGAGGAAAGTCCACCATCAAGGAATCCGACGGACACCTCAGAGCGGTAGGCAGCGCAGTAATCTTGAAGAAAAAATGAAACGCATAACCTTCATATCGTCCATCATCATTGCGCTCCTCAGCGTGTCATGCAAGCCGGAAGACCCCCACAAGTGGAACGAGGACTGGGATGAGCCCACGCCCACCCCTACTCCGACGCCCACTCCGACCCCGACTCCGGAAGCGAAGCCACGCTACGTGTGGATCGACGCCGCAGCCAACTTCGACGACTACGCCAACGACCGCGACAAGATAAAAGCCGACTGCAAGAAGATTGCGGAGACCGGTTTCACCGACATCATAGTGGATGTCCGTCCCACAACGGGTGACGTCCTCTTCTCGTCGAAAGTGGCTCCCGCACTCAAACGCATCGACCGGTGGAAGGGAAGCTCATACGAATGGGCCGAAAGGACCGCGTCCTTCGATTATCTCGAAGCCTTCATAGAAGAAGGTCACGCCGCGGGACTGAAGGTCAACGCCGCCGTCAACACCCTTGTGGGAGGATACCTCTGCCCTTATGGCCTCGGACATGAAGGTATGGTCTACTCCGATGATACCAAGAAGTCATGGTGTACGGTCCAGAACAGGAAAGAAGGACTCACCAACTGCCTGGACATAACCGACTACGGTCCCCGTTTCCTCAATCCCGCCAATGCGCAGGTGCAGGATTTCGTAGTGACGCTTCTTGGGGAGCTGGCATCCTATAAGGGTCTTGACGGAATTGTCCTCGACAGGTGCCGTTATGACGACAGCGGTCTTATGAGCGACTTCTCCGACGACAGCCGGAAAGCTTTCGAAAAGATGATCGGACAGACCTTCTCGCAGTGGCCTTCCTCCATCTTCTCCCCCGGAACGGAGAATCTTCCCCAGAATGTCTCATCCATGCAGAAGCAGTGGCTCACTTTCAGGGTGAAGACGATCCACGATCTTGTGGAAAAGATTGAAAAGAAGGTCCACTCCGTAAACCCTGACATCCGTTTCGGAGTGTACGTGGGAGCATGGTACTCCACGTATTACACCAGCGGAGTCAATTGGGCGAGTTCCTCGTACAACTGCCGTCAGGAATACCCCTGGGCTTCTTCGGAATACCAGGCGGCGGGATTCGCGGACTTGCTGGATTTCATCTTCCTCGGAGCTTACGCCGGGGTTGACAGCATCCACGGTTCCTCCGAATGGACGATGGAAGGATTCTGCAAGCTGGGAGCCAAACGGCTGAACGGTAAAGTCCCCTACGCGGCCGGACCCGACATCGGAAACGGAAGCGGATTCGACGGAGGCGGACAGGAAGGGAAGATACCCGACATAGTGAAGACATGCATCTCCAACTCGGACGGGCTTTTCATCTTCGACCTCTGCCACATAAAGATGTACAACTACTGGTCCGCCTTCAAAAGCGGAATCGACGCATACCTCAAAAGTTTGGAATAAAACAAGGACAATATAATTATGAAAAGATTTATCGCCATCCTCATGTTCGCAGGCGCACTCATAGCTTGCGACAAGACGACCCAAGAGGCGTCAAAACTTGATGTGGGGGATTCGGAGATCACCGTACCCTCCAAGGCGAATGTCGCACAAGTCAACGTTTCGTCGGACGGCCAATGGACAGCCGAACTATCCGAAAAATGGGTAGTCGCCTCCAAAATGAGCGGAGACGGAAACGACGTCATCAAACTGGCCGTAATGGCCAACACAGACTACTCTTCACGCCAGGCCACCCTCACCCTCAGGGCCGGTTCACTGACCAGGACAGTCACCATCATCCAGTCCCAGATGGACGGGATAATCATCGACGGAGCCGACGTCAACGCTTCCTACGAAGGAGGTGAAATCAATCTTCCCGTCAAAACCAACGTCTCCATAAAGACGGCTGTTGATGTTCCCTGGATCACCATTACGGAGACCAAGGCCCTATCTGATGTGACGATTCCGATCACTGTCGCGCTCAACCCCGGAAGGGAAGGCAGACTAGGACACGTTACCGTCACGGGTGAAGGCATCGAGAAGGTGTTCAACGTAAAGCAGGGAGCTTTCGAGCCCGAATTCGACCTCGTCGACGAACTTGGCGTAGGCCTTTGGGGAACTCTCTCCGCACCGAAGGAAGGATTGACATATACATTCACCGCCGTAACCAACATGGACTTCTACGCTGATGCCCCCGACGCCGACTGGATTGATGTCGTGAAAGAAGGGGACGTCGTCACGGTGACCGTCGCTCCGAACGAAGGAGCCGCACGTGTCGACTACGTCTACATGGGTTGCAGCAAGGAAGACGTCGACTACAGTGACCACGGTGCGATGATCAAGGTAGCGCAGAGAGGTCAGGCCCAGGCAGTCGACATGTGGAACAGGGACTTCTTCTGGGGCATATTCCCCAATAGCACGAGAGTGTCCACCGCAATCGCCGGAGACAATTACGTGATCTTCTCCCCCAAAGCCGAAACGGCAGGATTCCACCTCATCAGCAGGGAGGACGGAAGCGAGTTGAGCGTGATCCCCTCAGCGGTCGAAAATGTCACCGGAATCACCAACGATGACGAAGGCAACATCATCATAACAGCCGGAGGAAACTTCCCTATCGACACTGACACATGGGCCCTCATTGAGGACCAGCAGATTCCTCTCACGGTATACGTGATGAGCGTCGAAGATTTCCTCGCGGGGAACTACGGAGAGCCTATCCTCACATACTATGACGGATTCTACGGATACGGCCTCGACAACGCCAAGGTGAGCGGCAACGCCCTCGGAGACGGACTCCTCACCATGACAAGCGGAGCCGCAGGAGGCGGTTCATACTCAGTAGCCTGGGAAATCCGTGGCGGCAAGACTACCGACAACCCCACCGCATTCGCGGTAGCTCCCACCGACGGAGGTGACTGCTGGGATTCATTCCACAGCGTCAACATCGGAGTCGGCACATCGGTCAATGAAGGATTCTACTACGCCGGATATGTCGGAGACTACAACCTCCACTTCTCTCAGTCTCTCGGGGACGGAGCATCATGGAACGTAGTATTCACCACAGGATACACCTGGGAAGGAGCCATCAACACCGGAGACGTCTTCACGTACGATGGCCACAAGTATCTCGCAGTACTCGGAATGAACTACACCGCGTTCTCCGATTGGGGCTTGAATCCTTGCAAGCTCTGGGTAATGAACATAGACGACCCTTCAGCGCCCGTTCTGGTTATCAACCAGGAATACTTTGCGACCGAAGGCAACTGGCAGTACGGAAACAATAGCGACATAAAAGTTGTCGAAGAAGACGGAATCATTGCGGCATACGTTATGGACGCATCCGCTTCGGTATACCGCAAGTTCGAACTCCAGCTGTAATCACTCCTTGAAAACCGCATAAAGTCAATGGATTGCAAGATCCCTCGGGTAATTGCGCCCCAGGGATCTTGTTTGAATCCACAAGAATCGTCAGAAAGAACATAACTCCTTTTCCCCATCAATGAAACGACTCCTGGTCCTTTTACTTTTCATTCTGCCCCTTGTCGCCTGCAGCCAGAAGGCGCAGCCGCAAAAGCCGCATTTCCTGTGGATTGACGCCGCGGCGAATTTCCCTTCCTATGCGAATGACGCCGACTCCATAGCCCGTGACTGCAAAAGGATAGCCGCGATGGGTTTCACCGACATCGTGGTGGACGTCCGACCGACAAGCGGAGATGTGCTGTTCCGCAGCTCCGTGGCACCCGAAATGAAGAAGATTCCCGCATGGTTCCCTTCCGGAGAACTCGGATTCAGGGAAAGAAGCGCCGACTTCGACTATCTGGCCACCTTCATAAAGGCGGGTCATGACGCCGGACTCCGCGTTCATGCCGGAGTCAACATGATGGTCGGAGGCTGGAAAAGCGGGGATGGATTCAAGGTGGGGATGGTATTCGACCATCCTGAAAGGAAAGACTGGTGCGCCGTCGATCTTCTGCCTAACGGTACTCTCGTGAACCAGGCGGACAACAACGCTACAGTGGGAGGACGTTTCCTCGACCCGGCCAATCCCGAGGTTCAGGAATTCCTTCTCACGATGCTTGGGGAAGTCGCTTCCTACGAAGGTCTTGACGGAATCGTCATGGACCGTTGCCGCTACGATGACTACGCCATGGATGCCGGTTATACCGAAAACGGATATGCCGCTTTCAGCCGCTATCTCGGACATGAACCCGAAAGGTGGCCTGTATTCACGGAGCCGGGACACATCTTCCTTGACAAGGACCCCGATGAACTTGAAACTAAATGGCTCACCTTCCGCTGCAAAGTGATACACGATTTCGTGGAGAAGGCGGTTGAGAAGGTCCACTCCACCTCACCGAAGGTGAAACTCGGAGTCTATGTCGGAGCATGGTTCAGCGAGTACTACCGCAGCGGAGTCAACTGGACAAGCCCTTCCTACCCTCTCGCCGAAAAGGAACCCACTTTCGCTTGGGCGACGAAGGAGTACCAGGAAACGGGATTCGCCGACCTGGTGGATTTCATGATCCTTGGGGCTTACTGCTCCTCTGATTCGATCCACGGGGACAAGGAAAAGACGATGGAAGGGTTCGCACGCCTGGGAAGACAACGCCTCTGCGGCGATGTCCCCTTCTACAGCGGACCGGATCTGGGGAACGAACCCGGATTCCGTGACGGAGGCAAAGGTGACCTCATTCCAGAAATCATCCGCACCATGGATGAGAACGCGGACGGACTTTTCATGTTCGACCTTTGCCACATAAGGATGTTTGATTATTGGGACAGCTTCAAAAAGTAAACGATGAAAACTCAGAAAGTCAGTGCATATGTGGTATTCCTGGCGGTAGTCGCCGCCATCGGAGGAATCCTCTTCGGTTACGACACAGCGGTAATCTCCGGAACGACGGAGATAGTGAAAGCCCAGTTCGGTCTCTCCACCGGAGGTGAAGGCTGGTATGTGGGATGCGCCCTCATAGGCTCGATCATCGGCGTTCTCGTCGCCGGAATGATGTCCGATTTCCTCGGGAGAAAAAAGACGATGCTCATTTCGGCACTGCTCTTTTCGGTATCCGCCATCGGCTGCGCGGTGTGCTCCGATTTCACCCAGCTCGTTGTCTTCAGAATGATCGGAGGCGTAGGAATCGGTGTCGTTTCCATCGTTTCTCCGATCTACATTTCGGAAGTGTCCCCCGCCCATGTGAGGGGCACGATGGTGAGTTTCTACCAGCTTTTCATCACGATAGGTTTCCTGCTGGCATATCTTGTCAACTACCTCATCCTGAAGGGAGCTACGCTGGATTCCACCTCACCCGAACTCGGAACGAGGATGTTCAACAATGAATACTGGAGGGGAATGCTCGGATGTGAGACGATTCCTGACCTTCTCTTCCTCATCGTCATCTTCTTCATTCCCGAGAGTCCCCGTTGGCTCATCGTCAAAGGGCAGGACGGCGGAGCTTCCGCAATCCTCCAGAAGATCTACGGCAATCCCGCCGATGCGGCCGAAGGTCTCGCAGCCACCAAGGAGTCGATTGAAGGAGAAGTCAAGACAGAATGGAAAGCCCTTCTGGAGCCCGGCATCTTCGTGGCGGTTATCATCGGAAGCGCAATAGCGATTCTCGGCCAGTTCATGGGTGTCAACGCCGTCCTCTACTATGGGCCGAAGATCTTCGCCGATGCGGGATTCGAGGATCCGCTCTTCTCGACCGTTCTCGTGGGTATCGTCAATATGCTGACGACGGTGATAGCGCTTCTCATCATAGACAAGGTCGGCCGCAAGAAGCTCGTTTGGTGGGGCGTCGGCGGAATGATAGTATGCCTTCTCATGATAGGTCTGTACTTCCTGCCCTTCACGAACCTTCCGAACTGGTTCATGCTCACGTTCTTCCTCCTCTATGTGTTCTGCACGGCGATTAGCATCAGTGCGGTCGTGTTCGTTCTTCTGAGCGAAATGTACCCCAACAGGGTAAGGGGACTCGCAATGTCAGTGGCCGGATTCGCGCTCTGGGTCGGAACTTACCTCATCGGTCAGCTCACACCTTGGATGCTCGAAAACCTCACTCCCTCGGGCACCTTCTTCCTCTTCGCATTCATGTGCCTACCTTACCTCTGGATAATGTACAGGCATGTACCTGACACCACCGGCAAGACCCTCGAGGAGATTGAAGCCTACTGGAAAAACCGCGGCAGAAAATCCGCCGAATAATTATCCCACACCCCGAATGCCATCGATGAAAAAGACTCTCCCGCTCCTTCTTTCCCTTCTCGCCTTTCTCTCCTGCACGAAGTCATATGACGTAGTCATCGTAGGAGGCGGAACGGGCGGAAGCGCCGCAGCCATAGAAGCCTCAAGGGACGGAGCCTCCGTCCTTGTAGTGGAGTCCACTCCTTGGCTCGGCGGCATGCTGACGAGCGCAGGAGTCAGCGCCATTGACGGCAACTACCGTCTCCGGGGCGGTCTTTTCGGGGAATTCACCGACTCGCTCGCCGCAAGATACGGAGGATACGAAGCGCTCAAAAGCGGATGGGTGAGCAACATCCTTTTCAACCCTTCCGTGGGAAAGGATATCTTCAGGAACATGGCCGAACTCTCGGGAGTTGATGTCCGGTTTTCGACGAGTCTTCTGAAAGCGGAAAAGAAGAAAGCCGGATGGGCCCTTTCCCTCTCCGACGGCTCCACCGTAAAAGGGAAGATACTCATTGACGGAACAGAACTCGGAGATGTCGCATTGTCCGTCGGGGCGCACGAACTCGGGGACCGGGTATCCGAACAGGACTTGACATATGTCGCCATCATCAAGGAGTACGACTCCCCCGTTGTGATGGAGAAGCCCGAAGGATACGATCCGGACCTGTACAAAAGCTGCTGCGACAATCCCCTTGCGGAAAACATCGACGGCATGAATCCTTTCGGCCAGACCCTATGGAGCCCCGAAATGATGCTTTCTTACGGACGCCTTCCGGATGGATACATGATGATAAACTGGCCCGTCTGCGGGAATGACTACTTCGCCGAATATTTGGAAATGACTCCCGCGCAGAGGGAGGAAGTAGTCCGCAAAGCGAAACTGAGAACCCTCGGATTCATATACTTCCTGAATACCGAACTGGGATACAGCAATCTCGGCATAGCCGATGACGTCTACCCTACCGAAGACGGACTCCCCTTCTTCCCTTACTGGAGGGAAGCAAGAAGGTTCGCCGGTCATGATACCATGAGGGTCGAAGCGGCGAAGAACCCTTACGACTATGACCTTTACACAAGGGCCGTAGCCGTGGGTGATTATCCCGTCGACCACCACCATGTCCAGAACCCCAGGCGTGAGGAGCTTTCGCACCTGTGGTTCGGGAAGGTCCCTTCATTCAGCGTTCCGCTGGGTGTAGTCGTACCGATCGGAGTGGAAGACTTCCTCATCGCTGACAAGGCCGTATCGGTCAGTTGGAAAATGAACGGGGGGACACGTCTCCAGCCGGTCGTGATGGGACTTGGACAGGCGGCAGGTGCTCTCGCCGCCATCTCCGTCAAAAGCGGGCGCCATCCTTCGGAAGTCCCCGCCTC
>ODAI013278435.1_pt1 | contig 18194 bp, 10 predicted proteins | sample 1539321 | NCBI WGS metagenome assembly ODAI01 (sample SAMN02144231, study PRJEB22623) | gut metagenome | biome: sheep rumen | host: Ovis aries | place: New Zealand | reverse complement strand
TAGCGAAGAGACACCGGCATTCAAGAATATCGTTATCGAGAACGTCAAGGGTGCAAACATCAAACGCGCTATCTATTTCAACGGTCTGCCGGAGATGAAGATCCAGAATGTGACCCTGCGCAACGTCACTATCTCTGCTACCGAAGGCGCGCTCTTCCGTCAGACGAACGGTCTCGTCATCGACAATGTCAATATCAAAGTCCAAAAAGGCGAAGCTTTCTCGCTTGCCCCGACGGTAGAAAATGTTAAGATTAACTAATTCAATAAAATCTGTCGTGGTCTCGTGGTCACGTGATCTCGTGATCTCACTTCCGCTATTCCTACTCGCGGGTTGTAGCCCGCGGGTAGCAACCTCTTTCTGGCGAATCGGTACTCCTGCCGATTCAACCAAAGAGGGTTATGCCGTTCTCTATGAAGGCAAGAAAATGCGTCATTGCTATCCCGTCACAGAATGGAAATCAACCGATAAGAAGGAAGATACTTACCATTCGCTTCACCACCACGGCGTAGCCGTTGAGTCCGAGCTCATGGCATACCGCATCTATTTCGACAAGAAACAGACCATCGACCCTTATTGCAAACGCAAGCCACAACTTGAGCTTGCCCAAAGTTATTGGTACCCCAATGACAGTCTTTTAGCTGAGGGCTACGGCGATGATATTCTCCGTGTCTCCGGTACTGTAGGTGTCGGCTCGGTCAAGTATTGGAACGGCAAGAAGATGGTTCACTTTGAGAATGTCGGCGAGCGCAGCGAGCGTATCGTCTCACAAGCCCGCAACTCCGCCACCATTGAAGTCGCTATCAAAGATTGGCAACCATCAAACCTTCAAACTAACGGACAGAGTCCGTCAAACTCTCAAACAAGCGAAGCTAAACATGGTCTGGACCTCTCCGTCCAATATACCATGCAAGCAGGTCACCGCGATATGCGCTGCGATGTCTTCTGCTCTTCTCCCGTTGAAGGCCTTTGTACCGGCGTGCAGACGATCCCTGCTAAGGGAGGAAAAGACACCATTACTATTATTCTACCCAACGGCATTCTCTTAGCCTCTTGGGGAACCGATTGGCCTGTCAACGACTCGGCTAAGTACGCCAAAGAAACTGTCGGTCTCGGTGTCTTCATCCCTCATCCATATGCCGGCGAACTCGTTCACGACAAGCAGAATAACCTATGTCTCTTAAAACCACAAATCACCAATCACCCAACACAAATGTGTGCGACCGCGCATTTCTACCTCACCTGTTGCGGAGCTACCAAAGAAAACCACCCCGTAGCAACAACTGCCGAGGAATGGTTCACCTATCTCCGCCGTTGGGCAAAGAAACTCAAATAAGAGACTATTACTATTTTGTGATTTTGGGTACAAAGGTACTACTTTTTTTGATATAAACAAGAAAAATCACAAAATAATGTGATTTTCCTCTGATTTTACGCCTTTGTAGCATTATTTGTTTGGATTTTGTCCGAAAATGGCAAATTATTTCTTTGGATTTTGTCTCTCATCAACGTCCATTGTCCGGCATAGTATGCCGGTATCTTTCTCATCCCTCAATAGCCTCTTTCTTTGCTTTCCATACTCCGTGGATACCATAGGCGAGCGCCAGTGCGATCATCATCGCCCAAACATCCACACCATCGCCCACGGGGCACCAGCAATAGCCGCTCTCATCCGCGCACGTACAATCTTCCATGTCGCATCCACATCGGTCACAGTAACCATCGTTGGTTAGATCAATACACTGGCCACATTCCCCGTCTTCACCATCTCCACCGAAATCAGGACTTCGTCTTACTCCTCGGTTCATTGCGCCATTAATATTCCCATATGTATCTGCGGCGGTTACTCCCATAACTTTAGACGCCATCACGTTCTCGCCTGGACGATAAGTGGTATTAACCATCGTTCGAACCGAACCATAACTCGGTGTATAGACCGAAACGCGTGAACCAAAACCGGCACTTTGACTCGTGCTACCGGCTCCCCTCATGGAGTAACCGGAGGCGCTCGATGCTGCCTGTGTGCGGTATACCAATGTAGAGCGCATTGTAACTGTCGGCATCGATGATGCAGAACTATGACCACTCAAGTCCGATGCCCCGCCTGTTCTATAAGGACTCACCGCCTGCATCGGAGTTGCGCCGCACAGTATTCCTAATATCAATATAACTATTACCTTTTTCAAACGAATACCTTTCTGCTTAATATTTATTTCACACGCAAACCTGTTGCGTCATACAATACTCCACCTTTGAGAACAAACAGATGACCGTCCTTGATGAACTTGACGGCTTCTCCCTTCATTGAAGAGTCAGAAGCGGACTCCGCTCCGGTCGTCACTTTCGAGCTGTTATCACGCTCAATAATCGAGAATCGGCCCGTTATCTCGCTATCCGGCACTGCGTAGAAGGTATATTCTGTGCCTTCTTCGATATTCGTCGTGATATACGTCTCGTTATCATAGAGCGCCAAGTCAGCACGTCCGTTCAGGTGGCTGAAATGCATAGTGTATTCTGCATCTTCACCCGTGCGTACTCCGATCTTAGTACCGATAAGCGATTTGGTTGCATCTACGTATAATTGCTCCTCGTTGGAAGCTATAGCAAAGATCTCTGCGCCGCCGCTCGAGAGTTTGTATGCATCAAAGCCATCTTCATAAGCAGCGTCATAAACATTTGACTCCAGGAGATAGAGGTTATCATTCCCTCCTTCCGTAGAGAGGCTGATCTTCAGTCTTCCGGAAATCACAACTTCTTCGTCTTCATCTCCTGCCGCTCGTCTCGGCGCACGAAGCGGCTTGTTTGCCAAGTTAGCATCGTTATAATTCGCCTCCCAAACCAAACGGGTATAATTCAGCTTCAGTTTCGCATCATCGCTCTTGGCGCGTACCCAGAAACCTTGCATCGGCGAAATAACACACGGCAAACCGGCTTTAGCTAATTCCGCAGCGGTGTTAATTGGTACACTTACCCATTTACCCGGAGCGTCATTACCGCCTACATTGTCTTGTGATTGTTTGGTCGTTCCGGCATTCAGGAAATAAATCGTTTGCTGCGCGTCAACGAAGTCACCACTCTCGAAACGAGAGATTGCTATCGGCGCTGCGAAACTATTGGCTAACAAGTTATACCCGTCTGCTGCCGAATCCAACTCAATCGTGTGTTCGGTACGACCGGAAACCAAGTGTCCCTTATGCGAATATAGTTTTCCTGTGGCAGCCAGTTTCTGGGAGGTCTTGTATCCTTTGAAGGGCTCAAACGTACCTTTAGCTCGTACGTTTAGCCATGTGTTGGTACCCTCATCGTACGAATAGAACCATGTGCCGGCAGGATAAACCGACTTAATCTCCACGCCTTCGTCAGAGATAGGTGCACCTACACATTGCCATTTCGTCTTACTGCCGGCTTCTGCTGCGCTGCTATGAGTTGCTGCGCTGAATAACTCTATCGTAGCCTCTGGCATCTCGCCCGTATAATCAGGACTGATTCGCAGATAACCTGTCAAACCGGTATTCTCTTCCTCGTCGGTCGCGGCTTTCAGCACTAAATTCGTTAACGTACCGCCTATCACACCGCCTGCGCCGAGCGTCAAACCTCCCGTAGGAGCAATCAAGAGTGTAGCATCCTCCTCTATCTCTATGCTATAGAGTGTCACTTCTTGATCTATCGTCAGCGTCTTTTCCGTCTTGATGACAACCGATGTACTCAGGCCGCCTTCAATACCCAGTTCCGACCAACTCTTATCTGCCATTACCTCTTCCGCCCCCGATGTAGCAGTAGCCGTCAAGTTGATCACTTTCGTTACCGTTCCGTCGGTGAGGGTTAAGGTATAGGAACTGCTTGTCTCTGTGGCTACCGGATTATAAGTCAGCGTAATATCCGAATAACTGCTTCCGTCGCACGAACCTTCTATCTCTGTTGTACTCAATGTAAACGGCGCACCGTCGCTTAACGTCAAGTTAATCTGCGTGTTGATATTCGAGTGCATTACACGAAGCGTCTTCGCTTGCGTCACATTCACCTCCGCCGTATAAGTCAGACTGGTAATTGGAGTGCTTCCCTCGCGCACTTCGATATACCGTGCACGGACAACGGTCAAACTTCTAAAATAATGGTTCTTCTTTCCACTCTCAATCCTAACACGCAATTTAGTGGCAGTACTATCCAAATGTAGCGAATCATAAGTCCATGTACCAGAAGGAGCTAAACCTTCATTCTTTACCAGACTCCAATTGTTGATGCTCGGCAACCACTGCTCAATCTTCATATCTCCTTGATTGGAATCTTCGGATTTACGATAAAACGTCACGTAAGCCGGACGTCCACCTTCGGCCCATTTTATTTCTCTGCTTTTTGTGTTTGATGAGATACCTAATGCAAACTTATAGTATGGTCCTCCATCATTTCCGGTTACATTTTCCGAATCATCTCCTTGATAGTACAGCGTATCATTCTCACATACAGCATCATAAGCGCGAGCATAAAGCACCTTGCTTACCGAAGTACTTGCATATTTGGTACTTCCTGCAACAGTAGCAATGATTTTTGTTCGTCCCAAACCGCTGATTGTTAATTTCTTTGTTTCGTTATTAACCGATGCGAAACTAATCGCAGACTCGAATGAATAAGTAATGGGCTGTTCTGTACGCACGCCGGAGGAATCCACGGCGTAGGCTGTTAAGGTAACCTCTTCAGAGATATTGTTTTCTTCATCGCCCTTATAGTGATTGAACGTCTGTTCCCACACAATACGCTGCGGGCACGGATCAACAACCACATACTTACTTTCGTTTTTCGGCTCATATATACAATCACCGGTAGAAATAGCCGTCAATACTATTTCTCCGCGCTCAACAGCACGGAGCGTAGTGCCATTCGTAACGCTTACTGCGGAACCGGTACTATTGTAAGTTACTGTCACATCCGCATTTGCTCTCGCGATACTACTCGGGATATCACTATCTGCCCACACGTGAATCTTACCGTCCTCTTCATTTATACCACTCCAAGTAAAGGAATCGCCATTACGAGTGACGGATAAGGATTTTCCGAACGAACGCTCATAGTAATTCGTCTTTCCGCCGCCAATTGTTCCGGTAATAGTTGTGCTGAGTCCTCCGCAGACTGCACTCATCACGCCCTCTCCGTCTATATTTATCACATCATCATCGCCGGAGCTTAACGTCCATGCTTCGCTTATTGGATCACCATTATCATCCACTGCCACAAATCCGTTCGGTATTGTGCTACCTACCAAGAAACTCGTTTCCCCAGACCAAGTAATCGTCGGAGTAAATTTCTCCACAGTCTTGCCGGTTACATTTACCTCTACTGTATTCCCGAGATTATCGGATATCGTGATTTTTCCATTATGAGTTGCTACATCTGTAGGATGATAAGTTACCGTTATTTCCGTCGAGTCGCAAATCTCGCCTCCTGTCACCACAGAAGTTGGTGTAACGGAGAAATGAGCATTATTCGAAGTAACAGACGTTATATATCCCGCACTTGCATGGTGAAATTTAAAAGTTAGTGGAGCAGGACTTGAGTCTTTTAAGTTCGTTCTGAAATCTATACTACTCTTATCTGTCCGAAAATATTTACGGCGCGATACTCGGATATTTTTGTATTCAGAACTAATTGTTCCGTTGTAATAAAATTTAATATATCGAGTAGAAGAAGGCAAGCATACTTTCTGATTATTCATATATTCTATTTCTGCTTCCTGCCTCCAAACGGTATCATTCCACGTTGAGCCATTTGCGCTTACCATTACATAACACACACGATCTTTGGGAAGAACAACGTATTTATTTAACTTTTGATCGAAATATAATGTATCAGGTATTCCTGTAAAGTGAATGATTGCATAATTTTCTCGCTTAGTGGAGACCTCTGACATTGAAGTTGCACCTAAGAAATAGCCATCTTTATCATTGTTCCAATATGCATAGTTAGAAGAGAACGTATTTGCCGACTCATAGTTTGTGTGATTACCATCCGTCAAACTAAATGATACTGTATCATTCTTCCACCCCGGCGTAAACGTTACCGAGTCTTTCTTCTCGTTCCATTTATAAGTCTGCGGGTGTACGTATTTAATTTTCACCGTACCCGGCTTATTATAAATCGTCAAATCACCTTCGTCTATCGAAGCCACTTCCTCATTGTTGGATGTTACCGTATAACTTGCGCCGCTCGTCTTGGTCAAGAATTCATCAATAGTCGTATTGTAGTAATAATTTGCCTGAGTTTTCCACGCAAAAACAGGATTGCGACGCGCAATAGTGATGGTCTTCGAGTCTGTACCGCCCGTATAACCGTTACCTTCCGCTTGGCTAAGCCCCAATACAAGTGTTCCGGCTTTCCCTAATGAAATTTTATTTCCAACTTTTTTCGGAGCAGTAGAACCATCCTGCTCACCGCTTGTAGGAGTAAATGAGGTGATAGAGTAAGTAATAGCTCCACCACCGGTACTGGTCCAAAGTGTGCTTAAATCCAAAGAGTCAGCATCCACATCATACGTATCCTCGCCATGCCACTCAAACTCAGAAGTAGCTATATCGCTTGCCGTACCATAAACCGTCAAAGTAGCGCTTTTCCCTGCTGCGGAAACAGTCACAGTTGCCTCGTGTTTAGCCTCACCTACCGTCTCTGCCCCCGGGGTATAAGTAATAGTCAATGTGCGAGTCTTGGGACAATCACTCATCGGATCAGATAAAGCCCAACTGAAATAACTTGCATTCGCTCCTGTGATTTCAACATCAGGGGTTGCCGTAATACTGTATGTGGAAACAGTAAATGTTTGATCAATACTAGCATCTACCGCTGTTTGAGAAAATTCAAAAGAAGAGGTATTTAAAGACAGTTTAGGCGAACGATACACTGTAATATTCGATACGCTATAACTATAATTGGATAAAGTTGAGCCATCAATAGCAAATTGAAAACAGTTTGCATTTTTTTGAGTTCCAGACAATGTGACACACAGCGTTCTGTTAGATTTTTTAGCATATGTATCTATATTGGTATAACCACTTCCCCCATTTGTTGAATATTTCAACAATAGTTTCTGACCCAAAGTCGTCGGTGTTGAATACGTAAAACGTATAGAATCGATACCATCTGTATTCGTAAAAACATCTGTTGTATATATTGCTCCAGACTTAGCATTCACACTTCCACCGTTCGACGTATATAATGCACAAGCCTCCGCCCACGCATTCTCATTAACACCAAAAAGCACTACCATAAGGAGTGCAAGCAGGGTATATGCAGGTTGGATGCTGTCAATCCTAGACTTTACTCGATCCATTCTCGACCCATTCTCGATAGTATTACTTACATTGTAAATCTTTTCCATATCTTTTTTAACCTTAAATTTCTTGTTTGTTATATTTTTTTGCGTGTCGCTGTGTCGCTGTGTCGCTGTGTCGCCGTGTCGCTCTTAAAAACTGTCGTGACACTCTGACACTCTGACACTTTTATCTATTTTGCTGTTTTACAGCATTTTATCTTCATTTTTATCATTTTAAAGAGTGCCAGAGTGTCAAAAACGTCATAGCGACACAGCGACATCTTCATTTTTTTGGGATCATTTTCGGCCCTTTTGGACTAATTCTTACTTAGTCCTTTTTACTTGGTCCTTTTTTTTCATCCTCCGGCAAGTCCAGTTTCGGTTGTTGTTCTTCAAAGAACCGTTTGGCGCTCAGAGGACTTACTACCTCTCTGCCAGTTTTGGCTTCTAATTCTTGGCGTGCAACTCTCGCTACTTCTCCTCCCTCTGCAGCACATTGCTTATTCTCATCCAACGTTTTAGGGTCGCGCGCTTTCGTGATACTGGTTGCCGACAACTCTGCTAACATATTCAGCACTAATTCCTCGTTCGTCATATTGTCGCGCAAGTTCTCTTTCTTCAGCCCTTTGAACTTCTTATACTGCCGCGCGGTCTTTCCTGACCATGCTTGATAGATGATATCCGTCAGCGTTGCGTACTCTTGTCCTTCTTGCACTCCGTGCTGATCCCATTGGTCTGTCAAGTCTTTGCGAATCTCGATACTCTTGAGGCGTTGGTTGATCCAATTGTCCGAATAGCCGAGGCGTTTGTAATCCCGCAAAGCCTGCTGAATACTCAATTCAGGATCTTGCAGTTGGTTCAAACGCTCTTGTCCTACTCGAGCCAGCCACAACTTAAACGGCTCAGCTTTCTTACTCGGTATAGACTGTATGAGGCGCAAGATCTGCTCGGTATCTGCCACATCCGTAAGATATTTCTTTCCATCTGCAGCTTGCAATTTCAGTTGGTTACAATTTGTAACCGACTCGTTTCCTTCTTTTGCAAGCCTATTTTTCAGTACTTTCCAATATGTACGAGGATTAGAACTCTCTGTCAATACAGCAACGACATCCACGATTGAGAAGAACCATTTTTCTTGGTCTTCATCCCAAACGGTGCGTATCTTCGCTTGTTCAAATAATTTTATAGCTTCCTGTTGTGGCATCTTTCTTAGTTCAGTTTGCTTAATTTAGGGACCAATTGCAAACTCGACTTTTCAAAATATACGATTTTTAAGATTTTGCCAAGCATTTGTGGCACTTTGTAGCCAAAAAAGTGTGCAAAGTTAATATAATTCTTTGAATTATGCAAATTTTTCTCGCGTATATACGCGCGAATAATAATAAGGTGTAGCCGTTTCTTAATAATTGAACATTTCATGTTTTATAACACATCACAAAAAAAAGAGATGTGCCTTCCGACACACCTCCTATTATGTTTTCCGCTACTACAAATATCACATATTATTCAAAATAGCCACAAACTCATCTAAATTAGCAACCTCCACCGGAGGAAAATCTATTTCTTTGAGTATATCAAAATGCTTATCTTCCGTTACAATATATCTGGCACCACAAGCCAATGCGCAATCCACAAATTTGTTATCATCCGGATCTGCCTCAATGATGCCGTAACGAAAAAATGTCTCTACGCGTTTCAGATGTTCGCAGTTCAGCAAAGTATTGATGAGAAGATTCGCTAACTGTTCATTATGAAAACAGTCGATTACTTTCTCCTGATATTCATATAATATATCTTCCGTCACACATAGCGTATAAGCACCCTCAATCAGTTTATCCCACACCAATCGAAGAGGCTTTTGAGTAAACGCCACTTGAAGAACTACATTTGAATCAAGAACAATATTCATATCAGTAGGCTGTGCGAAAATGAGTTGCTGCTCCTTGGGCTACTTTTTCTTCTGTCAATTCGCCATTAGCAAACATTGTAGCTTTCATATTCTCAAATTCGCTCAGATAGAATTGCTCAAGTGCTTTTTTGAGCCGCAACTCTGCTTCCTCGGAACTATTGAAGTTCAGCATGCTGACTAAATGCCGTTGCATCGGGTTTAGTCCATGAGTTCTTTGTTGTTGCATTGCAGTAACCATAAATATCCTTTCTTCAATTTTGCGTGCAAAATTACAACAATTTTTTGAAATACACAAGTTTTTTTTTGTTTTTTCGTCAAAATTAGCAACAATTACCCAAAATTTCTCATAGTCGATTAATTAACAAATAAAAGAGATGTGCCTTCCGACACACCTCTTTCTATTTAGGATAAGTAGTTTTTTTTACTTCACCAGAAGACCGGAAGGAGTATAGGTCTTGTCTCCACGGATGATGAAGAGTTGACCGTCACGGATGATCTTAACCGCCTTTGCGCCTGCTTCTACGTTCTCGCAACCGGTAGTAGGATCTACCACTGTACGCGTGTCAACGATCACAAAGGTCTTCGAAGAAGCAACCGGCTGATAGGTCTCGTTTCCTGCCTGAACAGCGGTGATAACTACGGTGCCTGCTGACAGCGGAGATAAATAGAACTCACCGTCTCCAGCATCATAAGCAGAAGCCACCGTGTTATCCGAGCTGACGAGGTTTACATTCATTTCGGTCCACTCGCCATTCGTATTTTGTGCCTCCACATAGATATAAATCGTCTGATCCTCGAAGTCTTTCATATCAATTACGTCGCCTTCCGTATAGTTTTCGCCAAATTCCCAATATATATGCTGTTTCAAGCGGGTATCACCCGGCTCGACAGGATCGATATCGACTGCCGCCGAAATGGTCAGTTTCTGTTGAACAGGCTCAGCAGCTGCATAATTGGTTGTGCCTTCTTGTTTAGCGGTAATTGTCACCTCACCGGAAGCCAGGGCGTGCAGCTGATTCTCCTCGTCAATATAAGCGATCGTAGGATCGGAGCTCTCAATGGTCACCTCCAGACCGGAAGATGCGAGCGGAGTTAACTGGAGAGGCGCACTGCCTGCTTTGATTTCCGTCAGTTCTTGCGACCAAACGATTGTCTGAGTTGTTTTAGCAATCGTCACGCGGATCGGTTCGTCCACATTCAGATCGCTGTGGTTCTCATCGCCGATCACCTTATAATATACCGTGTACTCACCGGCGTCAACGCCTGTCGGCACATTGGTACTCCAGTTCTCGTTATCCAGCGAATATTGCATTTCTCCGTCCTTCGTTTCACCGGCTACCACCAACTCTTGCGCCGAACCGTCATAAGACATATTCTCTTTAGCCACAGGAGCTGTAGCGGTCACAGCGGCACCGATTACCGTCAGTTTGCCGGGTACAAAGACGATTTGATAATTATCGGAACTCAAACCGCTCGGAACGATCTCATATTCGCCTACCGGCATGCCTGCCTCATAGTCGCACGCGAAGGTCAGTTCACCGCCGAGCACAGCTGCTGTTTCTTCCGGCACGAAGCCTTGATAAGCAACGGTGTACTCGGGAGCCGCTTCGCCGAAACGTCCTTCTTTGTTTTCAGCGGTAATGGTCAATGGTGTCTTGACTACCGTTACATTCACTTCGGTTTCTACAGTATTGTAGTTATCTGCATCCGTCGGAGTAAATACCACCGTTTGCGCGCTCTCGCCTACTGTCAGTACTTTCTCGCCTTCTTTCCATGCGAATGCGCCTTCAACGCTTGCGGCACCGTTGCTCAATACGGAGACTTTGAGAGAGTCGCCATAGGTCAACTCGCCTGCTTCAGGCTGAACGGTTATGGTCGGAGTTGCTTTGGCTACCGTCAGCGAAACGACTGTTTCTACCGGCGAATAGAGTTCCAAATCTTCCGGAGTGAATACCACGGAGTAATCATTCGTGCCGGCGAGAAGCGGAGTTGTGTTATCTTTCCATGCGAAAGAACCGGCTATATTTGCGCTACCGCCTTGCAGCGTTACATCCTTCAGAGTCATGCCATAAACAGGATTTTCCACAACCGGTTCGGGTTTGTCAATTACGCGTGCCAGTACATTCGTTACCGTTACGCTTACCATCTGCTCTACCGGTTTGTAGTTGTCATCCGCAGGAGTAAAGACCACCAGACGGTCATAGGTACCGGGTTTGATACGGTTCTCGTAGGGGTTCTTCCATGCGAATGTACCTTCCACGTTTGCTTCGCCGCCTGTCAGTACAGCATCGCCCAGACTCTGCGCAATGGTCATCTCCCCTGCAACAGGCCAAGCGGTTATCACCGGTGTTGCTTTCTCTACGCGCACACTGACAATCGCAGTGGATGTTGCATAAATGCCGTCCTGCTCAGGAACAAAGATCACATTATAGTTCGGCGTGCCTGCTGCCGGTTTGGTTTCCGGGGTCTCCCATTGGAACGAACCGGCTACGGTAGCTTCACCGTCCGTCAGTGCCGATTCACTCAGCGTCTGTCCATAGACGATCGTTGCTGCAACAGGAGCGGTGGTGACAGAGGTAGATACTTTGTTGATAACGATAGCCTTTCCTACCGAAGGAGCCGCATTGTATTTCTCGTTTCCTTCCTGCACGGCGGTGATTGTCACCTCGCCTGCTTTGAGAATAACCAACTTACCTGCTTCTACATAAGCGACAGCACTGTCGGAGCTAAGGAAAGATACCTCCAAACCGCTGGAAGCGGTAGTTGCAACAACTATCTCATCGGTAGCGAGAGCCTCAGCGGGCAGTTCAAAGTCGCTGATAGACTGATTCAGACCCTTGGTAACAAGGCGTACGGGTATCTCAATAGTAGTAGGCTGTGCCTTACCGTCGGTAATAACAATCGTATCTTTGTATTCCTGATTTTTCGCCGAAGGCGTGAAGTTGACGGTGAACACATCGTCGCCGTAAGAGCCGCATCCTTCGCCCAGCGTTGCGCTGCTCAAACTCAACAGACCTTGCTTGGTAGAGAGGGTCATCAGGTCGATGTTGGAGTGACTGACGGTAATCGTCTTCTGCCAAACGGTATAGGTCTCAGCCTCTTGATCCACAGAAGCCACATCCGCACGCATGAATTTCTTGCGCGAAACCTGAATATTGCTGATCGTGTGATCGGTACCCGACTCAATAGTAGAGAAACGCACTTTGGTAGCCGATTCGTCAATTGCAATATTGCCGGATTGTGTATCATCTGTGCCTACTACTTTATTATACACTTCATACCAATCCCATAAGTTGTCAATGCAAGCATATTGCTCTACCTTCAACGGTGCATAACTCGGAGCTGTTCCCCAAAGAGCGGATTTCGTGCCGTGTTTTGCTGTGAAGGTCAATATTGCAGGAATACCACTGAGTCCGTACTCTTTTGAGTTGTTTTTGAGCGTCAAAGAGCCTTGCGACAGTGCTTTTTCGTTACATTGGGATGCCGGATTGCGAACAATGACATAGTTGTTCTGCGATACAGCAAGCCATTCTACACCTTCGGTATCCGTATATCCGCCTTGCGTAGCCGTGATAGTAGTTTCACCCTCGCCCACTACGGTCAGGATGTTACCCTCAATTTTCACTACATTCGCGTTAGCAGAAGTATAAGTGATCTCACCACCGCTGGTAGCAGTTGCATTCAATTCCACAGATCCGCTGGTTGTCAACAGACCATAGAGGTTCTGATTCCATGTAATAGACTGCTTGCGGAGATCGGTTACCGTAAATTGCTTTGTGCTGCTAACTTCCTTATATTCGGCATCACCGGCCTGATAAGCTGTGATATTCGCCGTACCGATAGCTTTTGCCAAGAGTGCGGTATCGGCAATCACCTCTATCACGTCGGTGTTATCGGAAGTAAATGTAATACGCTCGCCGTTGGTTGCAGTAGCCACTACAGGTATAACGTCTTCGTTCGGATACTGCTCACCGATGTTCATTGCAAAACCGGTTGCTGCCAAATCACTGTTCCATGTGATTGTTTGAGGACGTTTGGTAGTGGTAGCTTTGACATGAATAGTTTTATCATAAGCGGCTGTTCCGTTGCTGATTGTTATATTACCTTCGTTGACACCGACTTCCTCTGTATGGGTATATTTGATTTCCAATTGCTGCGTGCCATAGGTATCAAAGTTCGCAAAAACAGAAGGATTTACAGTAAAACGAGGGTTGTCGCATGTCACTGAAAGAGGAGCAATATTGCACCAGTTAACCAAAGTGGTCTGACTTACCTCGCCGGAGTTGATGACAGCTGAGCCGAAATCTATATCTTGTGATTCCGGGTCATCCACATATTTCAACTCTGTAACTTTGATGTTTTTATACAAAGCGCCATAGTTTGCATGGAGGTGGAAACGGATATACCGGGTTGTTTTCTTTAATTGTTTCGTCCAATTTTTCCAATTGTCTTTATCCAACTCCTGATCATTCCAAACGGCAGACCATGTTTTACCATCCGCACTCTCATCTACATAGAGGAAATACAATTGACCTTCTACCGTTGATCCTCCTACTTTTGTAGCAGTCATCTTATTAGCAATATTGTCACGGTAGATAAACTTCGAGCTGAAAGACAGCTTGTCCGGAACACCTTCAAACTTGAATGTTACATACTTATCATCCCAGTTTGATACTCCATCTAACCATCCATTATATCCGCCGACGCAGAAACCTTCATCTCCTTTCCAGGAATAGTCTCCGCTCGAACCGGATTTGAGGTTATTGAACGTAGATTCGGATGTAATGGATATAGGTAAGTGGTTATTATTGGCTGTAACTGTGAGGCTGAAATCTACGGATTTAGCCTGATAAGTATCTGTTTCTGCCAATGTAGCACGATAAACAGCTGTACCTTCTGCACCTGCAGTAAGTACTCCGTTCACATAGGATGCATACTGTCCACCGCTGACATTAGTAACTACCACCTCAGCATCAGATTCTTTTTCAAAGGCTACAGTAACGGAAGCTCCACGACCTACCGACAAACTGGTGCGTGCAGTATTATTCATCAAGACGGTCAGAGACGGAGTTTTCTTGCTGACTACGATCTCGTAGGTTTCTTCGCGCACCTCGATGCTATTAGTAAGTGCTTGCGAAACGGTCATTGTTGTTGTGCCGGGAGCAACTGCGGTAATGATACCCGTGCTTCCGTCATAAGAAACAATACCTTCCGGCGCGAACGAGATATTCACACCGTCCACATGAGCGAGCGAAAGCGTTGCCGTTTGCTCCAGTTCCAAGGCTGTCTTATCAAGCGAGAACTCCGGCTCGTAACGTGTTACGTTGAATGTATAGGTCTTGCTGGCAGCGAAGATATCTTCGTTCTCCGCCTGCGATACGGTAATGGTCGTGCTACCTGCGTGCAGAGCAGTGAAGGTCAGCACATTACCGTCGCGAACAACGCCCATCACATCATCCGTAGTTGCTTTAACCGTAAAATCACCGTTCAATCCGTCACTGACATTGGTTAGATTGATGGAAACGACATCATCTACTTTTAAGTCGTTCTCACCCTCTGCACATCCGTTCTCTGCAAAAACAGGGGTCTCTTTGGACCACACGGAGAAGTTTGTCTCCAATACCGCCGAATTGAAATAGGTATTACCTGCTTGCCTTACGGTAATTTTAGCAGTACCCGGTGCGATTGCTTTCAGATACTCGCCTTCAATAGCAATCACCGCCTCGTTGTCCGACTCATAACTAAATTCCGTCAGACCCGAAGTGGAAGAAACGACAATCGGCTGAAGCGTACCCTTTGCCATATTGAACTGCATTCCTTCACCCCAACTGATAGTCTGATCTTCCGGATGCAACGTCCAATGTGCATAGAGTGCATGATGATCGGCGGTGGTGACGGTAGTTCCCGATTCTACTTTCGTGTCGCCTTCCGCTTCTGTAAACCATCCTACAAAATCATAGAAACGGCGTGTAGGTGTCGGCAGGTCACCATACGTTGATGCATAGGTAACTTCTTTGCTTGTAGGAGTTACACTACCGGCGCTGACCTCATCTCCATTCGGATAAAATGTAACAGTATATTTATTGGCCGTCCAACGTGCATAACGATTGATAGTGGTAGGAGAGCCGGAGCTGGTACTACTTGCTGATACATTTTCGTTATATTGTAAACTACCACTCTTTTTTGTTCCTCCTGTATTGGAATCATACCAACCACTCCAGGTATAACCGGAATTGGTCGTCTCTGCGGTAAAGCAATAGGTATGCGTATCTGCATCATTCTTGCTTTCAGAATCTTTGGTAGCAGAAGCACTACTACCTTTCGAATTCGCACTATTGGCTACATACACTTTGCCCGCTGCGCTCGGAACTGCGGTTGCATTGGCCTTGCTATAATGCGTCTTACTTGAATTTGCCATCGCTAATGCAGGACTTAACAACACAAAAAGACACAAAACAATACGTGCTGTAAAAAACTTTTTCATACTTTTCCCCTCCTTGGGAATAAATTAATATTATTATTTCTGTTATTTATCAAAGTTATCATAAATGCCAATGCAATTATAACCATCGAATAGTCCACCAATTGGTGCGGGCATGCCAGCATGCACATAGCCCACAGGCCAATAATAACGGCATAAGGCAAAGACCAGTAATGACGCCATTTCCAACAAATAGCCGGTAAGATATTGAACGGTATCAACAGCCAATGCCAACTGGTACAGGGCAAGGTTGAAAATACCACCAAATAAGTCTCTACCGCTCCTACGAGCGTCACGATACCTAATATAAACCAATCTACGTAAGGCTTTTTAATAAACAATGCTATAATAGCCAATATCAGTATTAACAACGCAGCCATCATGGGTGTAACCCCCGGAGCTTGGTGATGTTGGGTAGAAGGGAGTAACTGGTGCGCATCGCGAGAGAGCAGATACTCGCCATCAACTTTAGCATTTTGCCATACTTCCGCCACTTCAGTAGGAACGAGCAGTTTCTCAATAATCGTATCCACACGGTCGTATTCAAAGCCGACTACCGAGGTGATTAGAAGAAAATCCCACGGATATTCGGGATGAGCAAAGTCATTGGCTATTTCACGGCGGGTGCGGTTAAAACGCGGCGACCAAGTGCCATAGTCGATTTTCTTTTCACCCAACGCCTCTTCCAGCATAGCCACACAAGAATAAGCACATCCGCGCGCCTCAAAATCGTACGGAAGAGCCATTCCCTCCATTGCTTTCTCATCCAATACGCGCCATAATTCGCGTTTTACGTCTATAGGAAGATTCAATTCATACTCTTTCACACCACGCCCCAGTTCAGCAAACTCTTTCAAATACTCCTCTGCTTTAAGAGCTCTCATTCCCATTTGCAGATTACCGGAGAAGAACTTGAACAAACGGCTTGCAGCATCTTCGCTTTCGTACGAGAAGAAATAGTCCAAATCATATGCCGGACAAACCAAGTGCAAACAAGCGTGTCCGAACACAGAGTACAATGCACCGCCCGGCTCGGCTACCACATAATAGGCACGAACGAAATCGGGTTGCTGCCAAAGTTCAGCCTGACGCAGGGAATCAATCTCCTGTGTCTCCTGAGCTTTAACTATTGAGGAGCTAAACATCAGCACCAATAGCAATACTATGTAAACAATCCGCTTCGTAATAGTACGATTTTTGTTTTGAGTTGTTGTTTATTATTGCAAAGTATAAATTGCAAAATGCACGTTTTTTAAGGTTTTGAGCAATATTTGGTGCTCAACAAGCCCGAAAAAGCGTGCAAAATTAATATTAATCTTTGAATTGTGCAAATTTTTGACCCCTATACGCGTGCGAATAATAATAAGGTGTAGTCGTTTCTTAATAATTGACCTGTTTTTATGTTTTACAACATCTAAGTAGTTCAAGTTTCCCGGTTGGTGCGCCTCTCCTCCTCTTTTCGTCCTCTGCGTCGCTTGCTAAAGCGACACCCTGTTCCTTTGCTTCTTCCTTTCCCCGGCATGCCATGCCGGTTCTATAAAAATTTGCATGACAATCTTGACAATCTTGACAAAGTTCTGCCTGAAGTTTGCCAACTTGGTCAACTTTGCCATATCATTTTTTTTGCATGGCGATATTGACAATTTTGGCGATATCGCCAATATCGCCACTTTCGCCATGTCATTTTTTTGCTTTGCACTTTCTGCACTTTCTGCACTTTCCCCTTCCAAAGTGCAAATAGTGCAAATAGTGCAATGTCATTTTTTCGAACGCTATGTTCAAAAATTGAGCGTTAGCTGTTCTTATATATTCTTAGTCATTCGTTAACCATTTAAGTGGGTATTTCGAAACTCTGCCGGGAGTCTTTCGCGGATCTTTAGGTATCAAAATGATTTTTTAACGAAAAGCTTGCTTGTCGGGCAGACGATACATGGCTACGAAAAGGCGCATCGAGCGGCGAAATGCCCACGAGAGAGGCGCGAGCGGATTACTCTGCTACGTAACGGAAACAATTGGGACAGGGATCGGTTTCGTAAGTTATTTTGAAGATAGAAATGCAGTTAGATGTAGTGGAACTGGCGTTCACTATTTTGACGGCATAAGTGCCCGGTCCGGAAGAAAAAGTAGCCATAACCGAGTTAGGAGATTTCAGGAGTTCCTCCTCCGACAATTGTGTCCACGTTCGCGCATCGGAAGAGATAAAGATATTCATTCCTGCCTTTGATGCATCAGTCGTATAATAAAAGATCTGAAGTCCTTTTAGATTATCTACAGCAGGTGTAATTATCACAGAATCACCTTTTTGAGCAAGATTAAGGCTAATTACTGACCCGTACTTGCAATCAGATCCAAATTCTGCTTTAGCATAACAGTTATACACCAAAGGCAGCGTGCCGCTAACCGTTGCTGTTTTATTGTTATTGGAAAAAGCGATTGTTCGGGGCGGAGTATTGAGCACATGGAACTCATGATCATAACTAATCACTGCCGCGCGGCAAAGGAGGGCCGT
>ODAI012071344.1_pt1 | contig 18195 bp, 17 predicted proteins | sample 1539321 | NCBI WGS metagenome assembly ODAI01 (sample SAMN02144231, study PRJEB22623) | gut metagenome | biome: sheep rumen | host: Ovis aries | place: New Zealand | reverse complement strand
TTCTTCCACTGCTTCTTCCCTCATTGCAGCGACCGAGGTAACGGGTGCAGCTTCTTCTGCGGTATAATACTCTGCTTCTCCGTCCGCATCACCTGCAGCGGCAGCTTCTGTCTCTGCAGCAGCCTCCGGGACTGCATCTTCGGATCTCACTGCGACGGGAGCCTCTATCTTTTCTGCGGAAGGTGCATCCTTCGCAGCAGATGCGGCTGTAGCCGGTGCTTCGTCGGATGCAAAGGAATTGCTCGCTCCTCCGCAGGCTGAAAGGGATGCTGCCATCGACAGCGCCGTGATAAGAGATGCTATTCTTTTTACAGATATTCTTTTCATATTACTTTCCTCCGTTGGTCGTATATCAACGATGCAGCAGCATACACTGCGGCCTTCTTTACCTAATATACAACTATGGAAGCAGAAATATTTCACATTTCACAGATATTTCACGCAAAATAGTTATTTTCAATAAATGTTGCTTAATATTTTAGCTGATTTAACGAAAATAGGTAAAAAAACTTTTTGTTTGTAACTATTATGTGTCCTCAAAGTTATAAAGCTGCATTACAGCACACATTTTTCGCTTCTGTCAGCTGAGATCCGCCATTTCCAGGTAGGTGGCAGAGTTCTCGGCAATGTAGTCCTTTCTTCCCTGAAGGTCATCCCCCAGCAGGAGGTCGAACATTCTGGAAGTCTCCTCCGCATCGGCAGGCATTACCTTTATGAGCCTTCTTGTGGCGGGGTCCATGGTGGTAAGGGACATCATTTCCGGATCGTTTTCGCCCAGACCCTTCGAGCGGTCTATCTTGTACTTCGTATCCCCCAGTTTTGCGACTATATCCGCCTTTTCCTTTTCGGTATAGGCAAAATAGGTCATATCCTTGGTGTTTATCTCAAAGAGCGGGGATTCGGCTATATACACATAGCCCTGTTCTATAAGAGTAGGCGTGAGCCTGTAAAGCATGGTGAGGACAAGGGTGCGTATCTGGTATCCGTCCACGTCCGCATCTGTACAGATTATGACCTTGTTCCAGCGGAAATTTTCCATGGAGAAGGTGGCAAGCTCCTTGTTTGCCTTGCTCTTTACCTCCACGCCGCAGCCCAGCACCTTCACAAGGTCTGTGATGATATCGCTCTTGAATATCCTTTCGTAATCGGCTTTAAGGCAGTTGAGTATCTTGCCCCTGATGGGTATTATAGCCTGAAATTCCGCATTGCGTGCAGTCTTGCAGGAACCTAAGGCGGAGTCTCCCTCCACGATGTATATCTCCCTGCGGCTCTTGTCTCTGGTGCGGCAGTCCACGAACTTTTCCACCATATTCGCCAGATCTATCTGCTTGGTAAGGTTGTTCTTGGTGTTCTGCCTTATCCTGTCGGCAGATTCTCTTGCACGCTTGTTGATAAGTATCTGATCGGCTATCTTCACCGCATCCCCGGGGTTTTCTATAAAGTAGACCTCCAGGCTGTGCTTGATGAAGTCGGTCATGTTGTCCTGTATGGACTTGTTGTTTATGGCCTTCTTGGTCTGGTTCTCATAGGATGTAAGTGTGGAGAAGGTTGCGCTCACCAGCACCAGAGAGTCCAGCACATCCGCAACGGTGATGCCCTTTTCGTTTGCCTTGTACTTGTTGTTTGCCTTGATGTAGGCATCTATGGATGAGCGGAAAGCCGACTGCACCGCCTTCTGCGGGGAACCGTCGTGCTCAAGCTGGCTTGAATTGTGGTAGTATTCCTGAAAGGCCTCTTTTGCGGTAAAACCAAAGGCAAGTGACAGCTTCATCTTGTACTGCGGTCTGTCCGGTGCATCCTGACCGGTGCGCTCGGTGGAAATGAACTGTATGTCCGTAAGTCCCGTGTCGCCGATGCGCTCGGAAAGGTAGTCCGTGATACCGTTCTCGTAGTAGAATTCAACGGTCTCAAACTCTCCTGCGGAGATCTCGCAGCGAAACTCAAAATGCACCCTGGGGTTTACCACAGCCTGCTTTTTCAGCACATCCTCAAAATACTCCCTTGGGATGTCTATATCCGTAAAGACCTCTTTATCGGGCTTCCAGCGCTGTATGGTACCGGTGCGCTTTCCCTTGTATACATTCTTTGAAAGACCGCCTATGTTTCGTCCCTTTTCAAAATGCACCTTGTACTCAAAGCCGTCACGGTACACCGTAACATCCATATATTCCGAAGCATACTGTGTGGCGCAGGCACCGAGCCCGTTAAGTCCGAGAGAGTATTCGTAATCGGCGTTGTCGTATTTTCCGCCCGCATACATCTCACAATAGACCAGTTCCCAGTTGTAGCGGCCTACGGTCTTGTTGAAATCGAGGGGACAGCCTCTGCCGAAGTCCTCCACCTCGACGGAATGATCGAGAAAGCGGGTGACGATTATCCTGTCGCCGTTGCCCTCTCTTGCCTCGTCGATGGAGTTGGAAACTATCTCAAAAACAGAATGCTTGCAGCCCTCCAGATCGTCGGAGCCGAATATTACAGCAGGACGCTTTCTGACCCTGTCCTCTCCTTCAAGTATACCTATACTGTCGTTGTCGTATTCTTTCTTTTTCTTTGGCATTATTCCTCACAGATCTCTTTCGTAAATATTTCAGCTGCGTACCCTTTCGGTCTTTGCCCTTGTCACATTCGGTACATTTTTCTCCCTGTATTCAAGCACCAGCTTGCACACAAGGAAAACAGAGGCAAAGAACAGTGCGGGTCTCCAGTCTGCGTGGGTGCGTCTGGAGCTTACATATACATCGGTGGGATAATCATTCCTGCCCACCGCATAAAGCTCCACCGGAACGCCGCTCTCAACTGTGAAACGGGTAGGAGCGGATGTCACCATGCTCTTTAGCACCACGTCCCCCAGAAATGCGCTGAGGGCTGCTACTGCCGCTGTCTTTCCCACATTTTCCAGGATGAGCCTCAGTGTCTGTTCATCCGAAAAGTAATTATTGGAAAAAAACGACCTTACAAAATCATCCGTGTTCATTTACCGTTCCTCCCTTTTCATGCTTTTATCTCATAAAAGTGATCGTCCATTACAAATCCGCTTCCTATGTCTGTCACTCCGGAGCCTGTCTTTTTAAACCCGATCCCCTCATAGGCTCTTATGGCAACAAAGTTTCCCTTGTTTACCGTGAGCCACACGGAAACGAGACCGTTTTTGCGGGCATATTCCCTGTGCATATCCACTGCCTGCCGTGAATAGCCCTTTCCCCTGTGCTCCGCCTTCAGATAGAGCTTTGAGAGAAAAAGCCTTTCTCCGTCGGGCTTTACGGCGGTGTAGCCTATATCCTCTCCGCCTTTTTTTATTATGTAGTAGATATAGCCCTCGTTTCTGATGTTTTCCTTTTCAGCCTCAAAGGTGCAGAATCTGTTTACCATATAGTCCGTCTGGGCACTGCCTATCAGAGAGGGAAAGTATTCATGCCATATCTCATCCGCAAGCGCAGCCGTTCTTTTCAGCTGGTCGTCTGTCTCTGCCTTTACGAGCTTTATCCTGTCCATTTTTATCCTTCTGTTCCCAAAAAAAGTTTTCAGCACCTCTGCACAGCGTTCATCCTCATAGCAGCGGGCATTTTTCAGAAGATGTGCCGCCCCTCTGCCGCCTGTGTCGGGAGTGCCGTAAAATACACTGTCTATACGGGAATTCAGTACAGCCCCGGCACACATGGTACAGGGTTCAAGGGTCACATACATGGCAGTGCCCTCAAGGCGCCACCCGCCCAGAAAAGCACAGGCTTCCTTTATAGCGGTCATTTCCGCATGGAGGAGAGGAGAACGCCCTTTTTCGCAGGTGTTGTATCCCCTGCCTATGATCTGCCCGTCCGAAAGCCTGACTATCACCGCCCCCACGGGGACTTCTCCCAGAGCGGCAGCGCATTGTGCCAGTCTCAGAGCTTCATCCTTATATACAAGGTTCTTATCTTCTTCCATAGCCAGATCCCTTTATGTGTTTTTCAAGGCAGTACAGAGCACCTTTTTCAAACTGTTTTTTCAGAACCCGGCAGCACGATGTACGGCAGGAGATCCGCCCATTCGCTCCTGTATCTGTATCTCTTCTTTATCATTTATCTTCATTCAGCTTTTCTATAGCCGTCCTCATTCCCTCTCCCACCAGCATGAAGGGGTCAAGTATAAGTATGATGCGGCTGTCCTTTTTGGTTATGCCGGAAATATAGTCCGCACAGCCGATCATGACAGGTGCAGGGTTTATGTCCTCAACGGCTATGTCCTCCACCGCATTTACCCTGTCCGCCGCAAAGCCCACAAGGGAGTGAAAGCTGTCATCCATGCGGATGACTATGACACAGCATTCATCGCTGAGAGGCACATCCTTCCCGAATCTTTTGCACAGGTCTATTATGGACACCACATTCCCTCTCAGGTGTATTATCCCCTTTGCATAGGACGGGAACTCCGGCACCCTCACACAGCCCGAACAACTGGAGAGTATCTCGGTTATCTCCGAAATGGAAATGGCAAAATCCTGTCCGCCCACCTGAAAGGTAAGATATTTTTTGAATTGATCGGCCATCGTTAAACCTCCCCCAAAGCAAAGGAAGCACCTGTTTTTGAGATCATAAGATCAGCCATACGGTCAAGGGGCATCTCCTCTTCTGCCGCACCCAGCGCCATAGCCTCCATGGGCATACCGTAGACCGCACAGCTTTCCTTGTCCTGGCACACGGTATATGCGCCCGCACGTTTCAGCGCAAGCATCCCCTGAGCGCCGTCTGCACCCATTCCCGTAAGAAGGAAGGCAAGAACTCTGTTTCCTGCAGCGGCTGCCGCACTTTCAAACATAACATCCACCGTCGGACAAAGCCCGCCGCACTTTTCACCCTCACGGGAACGGACAAAGTAGCCCTCATTGTCCCTGAAAAGTTCCATGTACTCGCCTCCCTTGGCTATGACACACATTCCCTTTTCAAGCCTCATACCGTCCGATGCTTCACGCACATCCAGAAGCGATATCTTGTCAAGGCGGGAAGCAAACATTGCGGTAAAGCCGTTTGGCATATGCTGGGTGACTATCATGGGAGGGAGCGATGCAGGTACGGAGGTCACTATCTTCTCTATTGCCGATGTTCCCCCGGTAGAGGCACCGACAGCGATGATATCCACACCGCCGGGGCTCAGAGGCTGCGGCACCTCGGTAGTCAGATCGTAGGCGGTGAATCTTCTGATTATATCCTCCGCCAGCAGCCTTACAAAGGACGCAAGCTCGTCCGACTTGTCGATCACAGGCTGATGATGAAAGGAGACCGCTCCCTTTTTAAGGCAGATCATCCTCATCCTTGACGAATAGGAAACTATTATCACGGGGATCCTGCGGGACAAAAGCTCATCAAAAAGCGAAGGCTTGTCTCCTTCTTCCCTGAGATGTGCATCGAGCACCACAACAGAGGGTATGCGGTATGTAAGAGAGGAGCGCCCCTCATAGGCACCGAGAGCCGTATACACCCTGAGTTCGGGGTAACGGGAAAGCCCCGTATAGACCTCGTTGAGGGATCTTCTCGAATCCGTGATCAAAAGCACATCGATCATAATATCCTATCCCGGCAGAAGCCGGAAGCAAAACTCATAACTCACCGGACTTCTTTCATGTCATCTGTTGAAATATCATATTTTTCTGAAAACTGCGGGCTGCACAAATTCATACCTTGAATCTCTGGGTATGTTCTCTGCATGGCCTATAAAGAGGTAGCCTCCGTGCTTTGTGCATTCATACAGCCTGCGCACAAGCTGTTCCTTGGTATCCTGCTCGAAATAGATCATCACATTCCGACAGCTTATAAGGTCAAAGGGCTTTTTGTAGACTATCTCGTTCATGAGGTTGAATTTCTTGAAGACCACCTGATCCCTTATCTTTTTTATGACACGGTAATTCCCGTTGTCGAGCACCTCAAAGTAGCGGTCTATCATATGCTGGGGACAGGCATTCAGGAAGTCGGGCGTAAAGACGCCCTCCTTTGCGGCTTTCAAAGCATCCGTGTCCACATCCGTGGCAAGGATCACCTTGTCCCAGTCCGCTCCTCTGCTGCCGAAGTAATCATCCATGACCATTGCCATGGTGTAGGGCTCCGCACCGTTGGAGCAGGCAGCGCACCACACACGAAGATCCTTGTCCTGCACGGTGGCTTCCGCATAGGGCAGAAAGGTCTTTCTCATGAATTCAAAATGGTCGGGCTCCCTCATGAAAAAGGTGTGGTTGGTGGTGAGCTTGTTTATCAGCTGCACCGTTCCCCTTGGGTCTGAGGATGAAAGTATATGCTCCAGATAGGCATCTATGTCGGCAAAGCCCATGGAAGCAGCCGGAGCGGAGAGCCTGCCCTCCACAAGGACACGCTTTCTCTCCAGATTTATGCCGTAGTTTGTCCGCACATACCGGACCAGCCGTGTAAAGTTGGCATCGGATATCTTCATCCCCGTCCCCCGTGTCCTTTACTTCTTTTTCTTTTCAAGCTTCTTTGCAAGGTAGCCGTTGTCATAATTGCCCTTGCATATAACAGGGTCTCTTATGAGAGAGAGCTGGAAATCTATGTTCGTATCCACTCCCACAACGATGAATTCCGCCAGCGCCCGTTTCATCCTTGCAATAGCTTCGGGGCGTGTGGGTGCATGGACTATGAGCTTTGCTATCATGCTGTCGTAATAGGGAGGGATGGTATATCCCTGATAAATGGCACTGTCTATGCGCACTCCCGGTCCCCCCGGAAAATGGAGAGAGCTGATAGTGCCGGGGGAGGGTCTGAAATTGTCCGAAGGCTTCTCCGCATTTATCCTGCATTCGATGGAGTGGCCGCATATCTTTATGTCGGACTGGCTCACACTCAGCTTCTTGCCGTCAGCTATATCTATCTGAGCCTTGATAAGGTCTATGCCTGTTACTTCCTCGGTTATGGGGTGCTCTACCTGTATGCGGGTGTTCATCTCCATGAAGTAGAAATTCTTGTCACGGTCAACAAGGAACTCTATGGTGCCCACGTTGGTATAGCCGCAGGTTATGGCGGCAGCCACCGCTGCCCTTCCCATCCTCTCACGGAGAGGGGCAGTCATTATGGGTGAGGGAGTCTCCTCCATCACCTTTTGGTTGCGCCTTTGCAGGGAACAGTCACGCTCTCCCAGATGCACCACGTTGCCGAACTTATCCGCCATTATCTGAAACTCAATGTGCTTGGGGTCCAGGATGAGCTTCTCCATGTACAGGGAAGGATCGCCGAAAAAGGACTTTGCCTCTGTTGCAGCTGCAGTCATGGCAGCCTCCATGTCCTTTTTGCTGTCAACTCTCCTGATACCCTTTCCGCCGCCTCCCGCAGATGCCTTTATCATAACGGGGTAGCCTATCTCATCCGCCACCTCGTAGGCATGGTACAGATCCCTGAGGACGCCGTCGGAGCCCGGTATGACAGGGACTCCCGCATTCTTCATGGACTGCTTTGCGGCTGCCTTGTCGCCCAAAGCTCTTATGGCTGCGGCAGAGGGGCCTATGAACTCTATGCCGTTCTGCCTGCACTTCTCCGCAAAGTCGGCGTTTTCCGAAAGAAATCCGAAGCCGGGATGTACAGCCTGTGCGCCGGTCTTCAGAGCCGCCTCTATCACCGCATCCATGTTAAGATAGCTGTCTGCGGCTGAGGGAGGACCTATGCAAACGGTCTCATCGGATATTTCCGCATGAAGAGAGTGTCTGTCCGCAGTAGAGCAGACTGTGACTGTCTGTATGCCCATCTCTCTGCAGGCTCTGATTATACGCACGGCTATTTCGCCCCTGTTGGCGATAAGAATTTTCTTGAACATAATATTCCCCGGTCAAAACTTGTATTTTCGGCAGCACCGCCGCCGCTGCCTTACTTTATGGCAAATCTTATCTCTGCTTCAACAGCCTTTTCGCCGTTTACGGTGCAGATACCCTTTCCTTTACCTATGCTGTGGCTGAAGCTGCCTATCTCCACTTCGATGCGCAGCTTGTCTCCCGGCACCACCGGACGGCGGAACTTTGCCTTGTCGATGCCGGCAAAGTAACCTATCTTCCCCTTGTTTTCGGGAAGAGCCAGCATAGCCGCACAGCCTGCCTGAGCCATCATTTCCACCATGAGCACTCCGGGGACGATAGGCTGTCCGGGAAAATGCCCCTTGAACCAGAATTCGTCCTCTTTCATGTATTTGTAAGCCACCACATGGGAGCCGGGCTCCATTTCCTCTATCTCATCTATGAGGAGGAAGGGATCACGGTGGGGTATTATCTCCTTTATCTGTTCTTTATCAAGCTTCATTTTTTATCCTTTCAGAAAACCTTGTGCAGGCGTACCCGCAGCCGCAGTCTCCGGCTCGGCGGAGACAAGGGTCATGCGATATGCACCGCACCCCTTTTGCTCCGGACTTGCTATCTCCTGCTTTTAATTGCCCACATATCTGCCTATGATCTTATCCGGCTCCTGATTTAACTCTTCGTTTGCCGCAGGCAGCTGAGCAGATGAAAGATCCACCGTATCCGACCAGTAGGCGACCGTGGGCTTTCCGCCTTCGCCTATCATGACACAGTAATACCCTCTTGTCATGCCATTGGTATAGGTATTCTGCGCCGTTTCCAGATCGGCAGCGTCACCCGTAAAGTTTACGGTGCCCGCACCCTTGTCGAGGCTTCCGCAGTACCTTCCCGCCTTCAGTGTAACACTGTTTACCTGACAGGAGGATGAATAGTTCACCGCATTCTGATACATAAGCTGGGCATTGGCGTCCGCAGCCATTATCTTAGCGTTGTCCACCCTGTTTGCCGCCTCCCGGGGAGTGGTCACACAGCCCGAAAAAAGGAAAAGGGGCAGCAGCAGGGTCATCATCATTTTTTTCATTTTATCACCAGAATAGGCTGGTCGTATTCCACCATATCACCGTTCTTAACGGGCATACTGTCAACTACACCGTCAAACTCGCTCTGTATCTCGTTCATGACCTTCATGGACTCTATGATGCAGACAACGTCGCCCCGCTTTACTCTCTGACCCTTTTTCACAAAGGCAGGCTTATCGGGGGAGGGAGAGGAATAGAAGGTACCCACTATGGGGGATCTTATCACGTTACCCTCTGCAACGGGCTCTTCCTCTGTCTTGGGCTCCTCTGCGGGAGCGCTTGCAGGTGCAGCGCCCTCAAAGCGGAGAGGAGGGGGAGGAGGGCACTTCTTGCCCTTGATCACTATCTTTTTATCACCCGAAACTATCTCCAGACCGGACAATTCCTTGGACACGACCATGTCCGTCAGCTTTTCAATAGTTTCTATATCCAGTTCTCCGAATAACTTTTCTCTTTTGTCCATAAGACCCTCACTCATACTTCCTGATACAAAGTGTGGCGTTATGTCCGCCAAAACCAAGGTTATTGGTAAGAGCAGCCTTTATATCAAGGTTTCTTCCGCCCTCGGTGCAATAATCCAGATCGCACTCGGGATCCGCCACCTTGTAGCCCATTGTCTGATGAACATAGCCGTCCTTCAGCGAAAGGGCTGTTACTATAGCCTCTACCGCACCGGCAGCACCCAGAAGGTGACCTGTCATGGACTTGGTGGAGTTTATCACCACATCCTTTGCGTGATCTCCCAGCGCCAGCTTTATGGCAATGGTCTCGTAAAGGTCATTGTGGTGGGTGGATGTGCCGTGAGCATTTATGTAATCTATGTCACCGGCTTCAAGCCCTGCCTCCTTGTAGGCGTGTATCATGGCAGCGGCAGCAGCCTCACCTGTGGGAGAGGGGCTGGTCATGTGGTAGGCATCAGCCGTGGCACCGTATCCGGCTATCTCCGCATAGATCTTTGCGCCTCTTGCAAGTGCATGGTCAAGGCTCTCGATCACCATCATCCCGCTTCCCTCACCCATTACAAAGCCGTTTCTCTCCTTGTCGAATGGAACGGAGCAGCGTGTGGGATCGTCGGAGAGGGAAAGAGCCTTCATGTTGGCAAAGCCTGCAAGAGAGAAAGGATTTACAGTGCTTTCCGCACCTCCTGCCAGGCATACATCAAGATAGCCGTCCTTTACCTTTCGGAAAGCCTCACCTATGGCATGGGTAGAGCTGGCGCAGGCAGTGGTGGTAGCCATATTGTCGCCCTTGAACTGACCCATCCCGAGTTCATTGGCTTTCATGGCAACAGTGCCTGCCGCCATATTGGCTATGGTCATCGGGATGTAGAAAACTCCCACACGGTCATAGCCCTTTTCGTTGAATTTCGTCACTTCCCTGACAGTGCTCTCGTGGCCGCCTATGCCTACACCGCAGATAACGCCCGCACGGTAGGGATCCACATCCTCAAATTTGCAGCCGCTGTCCTGCAAGGCATCCATAGCAGCACACACCGCAAACATGGTGAACCTGTCCGTCCTGCGCAATTCCTTTTTGTTTATCCACTTTTCGGGATCAAAATCCAAAACCCTGCCGCAAAGCTTTACGGGAAAATCCTCCCCTGCTATGTCAGCGATGGGGGAAAAGCCCAGCTTTCCGGCCTTTATGTTTTCCCAGAATTTATCTATACTGTTTCCGAGAGGAGTAACAGCCCCCATCCCGGTTATCACTACACGATTCATATAAACCTCGATCTATTGCTTTGATTATATCAGATACTCAGCCCTCCGGCTATCTCTATTACCTGCCCCGTCACATAGGAAGAATCCTCGGATGCAAGGAAGGATACCACGCCGGCTATCTCCTCAGGCTCTCCGTACCTCTTCATGGCTATGCGTGAAAGCATGGCATTTCTCTGCTCCTCGGTGAGCTTGTCGGTCATGGGCGTATGGATAAAGCCCGGTGCCACTGCATTGCAGGTGATGTTCCTGGAGCCCAGTTCCTTTGCCACGGTCTTGGTCATACCGATGATTGCAGCCTTTGATGCGGAATAGTTCACCTGTCCGGGATTGCCGTAAACGCCCACCACGGACGCAAGGTTGATGATATGGCCGTGACGCTGCTTTCTCATGACATCGGTAACTATCTTCATCATGTTGAAAACGCTTTTCTGATTTACAGAGATGACAAGGTCGTAATCCGCCTCTGTCATCCTTGCCATAAGGTTGTCACGGGTTATGCCCGCATTGTTCACCAGTACATCTATACTGCCGAAGCGTTCCCTGACTGCCTTCACCATTTCTTCGCACTTGTCGAACCTGGACACATCGCACACGAATACCTCTGCCTGCACACCCAGCGCACGCACTCTGTCCACTATATCATTATCCTCAAATGCCTTCTCGGAGATGTCGTTGAAGGCGATATCAAAGCCGTCCTTTGCAAGCCTGAGAGCGATAGCCGCTCCTATGCCTCTTGCAGAGCCTGTAACTATGGCACATGACATGATGTTTCCTCTTTTCTGTTAAAAATCTATATTCAAAAGCCTTCCGGCATCCTTCATTATGCTTTCCACTATCTCGGAGCAGGGCTTTATGTCGTTTATCATGCCCGCTATAAGACCGCAGAGCATGGAGCCCTCGTCCAGATTTCCGTCTACTACGGCTTTGCGGAGAGAGCCGACGGTCAGAGCCTCGAAATCCTCCGGAGGAGCTGCGTTTTTCTCCATTTCCTGCAGCTTCTTGGTATACCTTGACTTTATGCAGCGGCAGGGTGAGCCGGAATAAAAGCCTGTTATCTGGTTGTCCGTATCCTTCGCCTTCACAACGGCGTTTTTGTAGTTTTCGTGGATCCTGCACTCCTCGGAGGCAAGGAACCTGGTGCCGATCTGAAAGCCTTCTGCTCCCAGCATCCACACCGCAGCCGCACCTCTTCCGTCGGCAATTCCGCCTGCGGCTATTACAGGCACCTGATCTCCCACCGCATCGACTACCTGGGGAACAAGGCACATGGTGGTGTTCTGTCCTATGTGTCCGCCGGACTCTGTTCCCTCTGCAATGACAGCATCGGCTCCCGCCTTTACCAGTCTCTTGGCAAGTGCCACGGAAGGCACCACGGGAATGACCTTTATGCCCGCTTCCTTCCACTTGGGGACATACTGACCGGGATTACCCGCACCCGTAGTAACAAAAGCCACGCCTTCATCTATGACCAGCTGAGAAAGCTCCTCTGCGTTGGGAGACATGAGCATGATATTCACGCCAAAAGGCTTGTCCGTCAGCTCCTTGCACTTTCTTATCTCATTTCTCAGGTAATCTATGGGAGCGCTGCCGCCTGCGATTATGCCCGCACCTCCCGCATTGGACACTGCGGAGGCAAGGCTGCTCTCTGCTATCCACGCCATGCCGCCCTGCAAAAGAGGGTACCTTGTACCCAGCAGCTTAGTAACTCTGTTTTCCATTGGCTGTACTCCTTACTCAGAACTCAATAATGACCGAACCCAGGGTAAGACCTGCACCGAAGCCCACGAAGCAGACCTTCTCTCCTCTCCTGATAACGCCGTTTTCCAAGGCCTCGTTGAGTGCGATGGGGATGGATGCGCTGGAGGTATTTCCCGTGTGGTCGATGTTGGTGTAGAATTTGTCAAGATCCACTCCAAGGTTCTTGGCAGCGGTCTCTATTATCCTGATATTTGCCTGATGAGGAACAAAACGGTCTATGTCTGCGATGTCCATCCCTATTTTGCCGGCTGCCATCCGCACCGCATGGGGAAGCGCCTTTACCGCAAATTTGTAGACCTCCTTGCCGTTCTGCACGAGAACGCCCACCGGATCCTCCTCATCCGTGCCGTCGTCCATATAAGGCGCATCGTGCTCAAAGGGGTTGGGCACATGGCCGGTCTTTGCGTAGAGATACTTCATACCGCAGCCGTCTGCGCCAAGCCATGACGTAAAGAGACCGTCCGACTTTTCAAGCACGACTGCCGCCGCGCCGTCCGCAAAGAGTATACATGAAGAACGATCCGTAAAGTTGGTGATGTAGGAAAGGTTCTCATTTGCCACCACAAGGATGTACTTTGCGCTGTCATCCGTCATAAGGTACCTGTTTGCTATATCCAGACCGTAGACAAAGCCCGAACAGGCCGCAGATATATCAAAAGCGGCAGCGTTTTTTGCCCCTATCTCACGCTGTATCACGCAAGCCACCGAGGGAGTAAAGAAATCCCCCGTGATGGTGGAGTCTATGATGTAGGAAATGTCAAGAGGGTCTATCCCCGCTCTCTCTATCGCCTGCTTTGCCGCCTGTGTACCCATATACCATGTAGGCTCGCCGCAGGACATCCGCCTTGAGGATATGCCCGTCCTCGTCCGTATCCATTCATCGTTGGTATCCACAATAGTGGAAAGGTCATCATTGGTAACGGTAAGGGAGGGTGTGAAGGCTCCGCTTGCCAGTATTCTGATCCCCATATGCACCTCCGTAAAATCCTTTGAGCCTTTATCTCTCAAAGGTCATAACTATTTTCTATTCTAACATTTTTCCATAGCATTTGTCAATAGTTTATGCAGATTTTATGGCAGGTGTGCCGTGCGGCAGACAAATATCCCCCAAAACAGAGGATGATCTGTTTCGGGGGATGATCTTTATGCTTGCAGGGGGATCTACTCTTCTTCGCTCGTGCCGTGAAGGAAAGTGCGTATCTCCGAGACTGTCCCTTCATCGTCTATGAGAGAGCAAAGCGCTTCTATGCGGGCTTTCTCCATCATCTCATACACAGAAGCCTCGTCCAGCCCCCTTGACTTCATATAGGTGAGCACCTCTGCGGCAGGCTTTCCCAGTGTAGCGCCGTGAACACCCTCCACATCCTCCTCTGTGCAGAGGATAAGGGGAACGCTCTGGTTCACCACATTGTCGCTCATCATCAGCACATCCTCGGTCTCACTGCCCACAGAGCCTGCGGAACCGGTCTTGAAGTCGATAGTGGCTTTTGTCAGCTTGTATGCCTCGTCCTTCAGGACACCCTTGATGTCTATGCGGGAATCCGTCCCTTTCCCTCTCTGGAATGCTGCCACATTGGATTCAAGGCGCTCTCTGCCCTTGACGATATATGCCATATCCAGCTTCAGGCTGCTTTCCCTGCCCGCCATATTGGAGCGGCTCCCGAAATAGGTGCGTCCGCCGGAGACTATGGCCTCCACAAGCTCAAAGCTGCCTTTTTCCTCATGGAAAGTACCTATGTCGTTGATAAAGTCCGCCTTGTCCGAAAGGTGCTGCACCTGTATCAGCTTCAGTGAAGCGCCCTTTCCTATGTGTACCTTGGTCTGGAAGCCTGCCTTTGCGCTTATGCCCTCATCAGAGTAGAATTTCTCTATGACCGTGGCACTCACGCCGTCGGGGACATTTATCTCAACGGCGCTGAGAACGGCATCCCCGTCCTTGTAGCGGTTCTCAATCACAAGAGTCCCTTCTGCCGCCGTCAGTTTGTACACAGGGGTGTTCGTATCCTTTATGAGCCTGTCAAAATCGGGACCCGTGCCGCTTACGATCTCATCGGAAAACAGTGCTTTCTCTATGGCGGCATTTGACCTTGCATCTATGCTGCTGCCCGGGGCTGCGGTTTCATCCGCCTTCCAGCCTGCGGGAAGTGCAAAGGACAATGCAGAGGCATTTAAAGGCATATCTACCTCTGTACCGTTCATTTTGAGCCATTTCCATGTAATGCATGGAAGAAGATCTATATACATTGCCGCTCCTTTCTATCCTATGGCGCCTATCATCTCAAGGCGGATAAGATTATTCATCTCAACGGCATATTCAAGGGGCAATTCCTTGGAAACGCTGTCGGCAAAGCCGCTTACGATCATGGCCTTGGCTTCTTCCTCCGAAAGACCTCTGGACATGAGATAGAAAACGGTCTCATCGCTTATCCTGCCTATCTTCGCCTCATGACCCACATCACATTCCGATGTGCGTATGTCCATGGCGGGGATGGTGTCGGAACGGGACTCGCTGTCAAGCATAAGTGACGTGCAGGACACGGCGCATTTGCTCCCCTTTGCCTGAGGAGTGACCACCACCGCACTTCTGAATATGTTGGCACCGCCGCCCTTTGAGATGGAACGGGTGTTTACGACGGAGGAGGTATCGGGAGCGTTGTGGATGACCTTGCACCCTGTATCCAGCTCCTGATCCGTATTCGCAAAGGCTATGCCTGTGAAGTCGGAGCGTGCTCCCCTGCCCTCAAGCCTGCTGGTAGGGTACAGATAGGAGATGTGGGAGCCGAAGGATCCGGAGATCCACTCTATAACGCCTCCCTCTTCCACCTTTGCCACCTTTGTATTGAGGTTGTACATATTCTTGGACCAGTTTTCAATGGTGGAATAGCGGCAGCGTGCGTTTTTCTTCACATATATCTCTACTGCTCCCGCATGAAGATTTGCCACATTGTACTTCGGAGCGGAGCAGCCCTCTATGAAGTGGAGATCCGCCCCCTCATCAACTATGATGAGAGTATGCTCAAACTGTCCCGCACCCGGAGCATTGAGCCTGAAATAGCTTTGCAGAGGTATCTCCACCTTTACTCCCTTGGGAACGTACACAAAGGAGCCGCCGGACCACACTGCGCCGTGAAGTGCCGCAAACTTGTGCATGGTTGGAGGGATGAGCTTCATGAAGTGCTCCTTCACCATGTCGGCATATTCGCCTTTGAGAGCACTTTCAAAGTCGGTGTATATAACGCCCTGTTCCTCCACATCCTTGCGGACATTGTGGTAAACGAGCTCTGAATCGTACTGGGCGCCCACTCCCGCAAGGGACTTTCTCTCCGCCTCGGGAATACCCAGCAGCTCAAAGGTCTTTTTGATATCTGCGGGAACATCCTCCCAGTCTGCGGACATCTTGGTATTGGGGCGGACATAGGTCACGATATTGTCCATGTTCAGCCCGTCTATTGAGGGTCCCCAGTCGGGAACAGGTATCTCATTGTACAGCTTTAAGGATCTCAGTCTGAACTCTTTCATCCATTCCGGGTCGTCCTTTTCCTCGGAGAGTTTCTTCACGATGCTCTCCGTAAGGCCGCCCTCTATCCTGTAAGCATCCTCGTCAAGGTTCCTGACATCGTACTTGGTTCTGTCGATGTCGGCGACCTGTGTTTTTTCCTTTTCAGCCATTTTGCAGCCTTTCCTTATTGAAACTGTTCAAAACCGTAGGTGTTGATATTGTCTATGAGCTCTCTGCCGCCCTCTTTTACCACCTTGCCGTCCACCAGCACATGAGTGCGGTCAACCTCAAGGGATTCGAGTATCTTGGTGCTGTGGGTGATTATCATCAGAGCGCCGCCCACTTCCTTCTTGTAAGCCTCTATCCCCTGTGAAACTATGCGCACCGCATCCACATCAAGTCCGGAATCGGTCTCGTCAAGTATGGCGAGCTTGGGGCGCAGCACAAGGAGCTGGAGTATCTCAGCCTTTTTCTTTTCGCCGCCGGAAAAGCCTACGTTCAGATCTCTTGCGGCATAGGAAGGATCCATATCAAGGGCAGCCATAGCCTTCTCCAGCTTTTCGTTGAAAAGCCTCATCCTTATGCGTTCCCCCGTTACCTGTTCAAGAGCCGTTCTCAGGAAGCTCTTGAGTGTGATACCGGGCACCTCCACGGGGTTCTGGAAGGAAAGGAATATACCCTTTTTTGCGATCTTGTCCGTGGACTCTCCCGTGATATCCTCACCGTCAAAGAAAACGCTCCCCCCCGTGACTTCGTATTCGGGGCTCCCCATGATCGTAAAGCCAAGAGTGGATTTTCCGGCGCCGTTGGGACCCATTATGACATGGGTCTCCCCCTCACCCACAGAAAGGTCGATACCGTTCAGAATGGGCTTCTCGCCTGCGTTTGCGGCAAGACCCTTTATTTCAAGCAGTGGCATGATAAACCTCCGTTCGGGCGGGAACATCCGCCCATATGAGCATATATTCATATGTGCTCATAGGAACACCTATTCACACATTCTAAATTTGCGGCGAAATCACCGCCGTTTTCAATTATATACTATTTTGGTACAATAAACAATTGACACTCTGCATAAATCACACAAATATATGCCCCATCTTTTATGCACAATAGATGATACTGATTTCTGACCGATGTATAGACAAGAAACAAGCCACAAATGCTTGAATATATGGCATTTGCGGCTTGAAGATCGTCTATACATCGAGGAAGAATCAGTATGATGCATAATTGATCTCTTTTTTGATACACAGAGGATCCGTGCAGAGGATAAAGGCTTAACGGCAGATGACCCCGTAAGCATCCCCTTTTTCAATGGTCACCCTTCCCTCATTTACACTTACGCTCCATCCGCCGACACTGTATGTTTCGGGCTTGTCTATGTCAATGAGCACCGCATTGCGGCAATATTTCCTGTAGTATGGGAACAGCTTTTCCATACAGATTATCACATCCGCCTTTTCAAAGGGCAGGGTCTTTTCATCCTCACCGTTCACAAAGACATTTCCATCACGGGAGACCCCCTCGGCGGCTGCAAGACCCTCCTCAAATAGGACAGTATCGGGTCTTATGAGCTCATAGGCGCACTGAAATGAAAAAGCAAGAAATACAGAAGCCGCAAAAATACATATCGCAGTCTTTTTGCTTCTTGAAAGTATCGTTCCCCCAAGCGATACCGCACCGGCCGTACACAAGAGGATGATATGGGGAGAGGGCACGGCAGGAAATAAAGATGCACCGAAAAAAGCAGCTCTCAGTATCACAGCCGCCAGTATCCTGCACACCATGAAAAGGAAGGAGGAAAGTTCGGGAAAGACGGGAGAAAGGGCTGCCGAAAGGTAGGAAATGCCCACCTCCGCAGAAATGATCGGAGAAAGAAGAAGATTCGACAAAGGAGATATCACGGACACTTCATCAAAGAATACCGCTCCCGCAAAGGATGCGCAAAGAGAGGCAAATACCACCGAAAGAAGGGTCCTTATGGGAGCAGGCAGGCAAAAAGGCTCATCGTCAGCAGCCTTCTTTTCATGCTCCTGTTCCAGAAAATGCTCTATGGCAGCGGGAATGACCCCCGCACCCATAACTCCTGCCACCGACAGTACAAAAGAAACATCCGTCACGCATAAAGGGTCAGACACGGCGATCAATGCTGCGGCTGTCATCAGGGATGTAAGCGGATCACTGCGCCTTTTTGCCACAGGCGCGAAGAGCAGCACAGCAAGCATTATAAAGGCTCTCACCGCAGACAGGGCAAAGCCCGAAAGCACACAGACCATAAGACCCGCTGCCGTACCGAAGAGAAAGCGCAGCTTTTTCCGCCTGCCCGCAAGCCCTGCTGCAAAGGCTGCAACAACAGAAAGATGAAGCCCGGAAACGGCA
>ODAI011196454.1_pt1 | contig 18195 bp, 11 predicted proteins | sample 1539321 | NCBI WGS metagenome assembly ODAI01 (sample SAMN02144231, study PRJEB22623) | gut metagenome | biome: sheep rumen | host: Ovis aries | place: New Zealand | reverse complement strand
GGACCGAGTACGAGATCCAGGGCGAGCCGCTGGTGTCCATCATCATCCCCAATAAGGACCTGCGGGATGTTCTGAAGAGGGCAGTGGACTCCATTTACGAGAAGTCCACCTACAAAAACTTCGAGATCGTCATCTGCGAGAACAATTCGACGGAGCCGGAGACCTTCGCCCTCTACGAGGAGCTTCAGAAGCAGCATGACAACCTCCGCGTGGTGGTCTGGGACAAGCCTTTCAACTACTCGGCCATCAACAATTTCGCGGTGAAGAGCGCCAAGGGCGACTACCTCCTCTTCCTCAACAACGATGTGGAAGTCATCACTGAGCGCTGGATCGAGGAGATGCTCGGCTATTGCCAGCGGGGAGACGTGGGCGCTGTCGGCGCGAGACTGTATTACCCCAACGACAGGCTCCAGCACTGCGGCATCGTCGTCGGCATCGGCGGCGTGGCCGGCCACATCTGCCACCTGGAGAAGCGGGATTCCGGAGGCTACTACGGCCGGGTCTTCAAGACCCAGGACGTGAGCGCCGTGACGGCGGCCTGCATGATGATGCCGCGCCATGTCTTCGAGGCGGTCGGCGGCTTTGACGAGGAGCTGGCGGTGGCCTACAACGACGTGGACCTCTGCCTCAAGGTCCGGGAGGCCGGCTACCTGGTGGTCTACAACGCCTGGTGCCAGCTCTACCACTATGAATCCCTCTCGAGAGGGTCCGACGACGAGAAGCAGGACCCGAAGAAGCATGCCCGCCAGATGGCCGAGGCCAGACGCCTCCGGGACCGCTGGCCGGAGATCTTCGAGAAGGGAGATCCTTATTTTAACCCCAATCTGGACTATGACACGTCCGATTACGTCCTCAGGGGCACCATGCCGCCCAACTACTCGGTCCTGCAGAAGGCCCGGGAAGAGGTGACTGAGGACGGGAATTCATAACGGCTCCGGGTTTTCGCCAGGTCCTCCCTTTTGGAAGTGACCTGGGCAGAAAAATCCTTTCCGCCCGGCGGAAGAAGCCGTTTTCAAGATGCAAGGGCACCTGGTGCCCTGCGCCCGACGAGGAGACACAGGATGATAAGAAATGATGGCTTTCTGATTCGGAACGACCGGTTTTCCCTGACAGAGAAGGACCTCTATATCCTGCGGGGGCACCTGGTGCCCGCCGCGGAGGTGGAAGCCTTCCTGGACGGAAAGCCCTTCCCGGCCGAGGTCCGCTATATCACCCAGAATGTGGATGAGCGCTACGGCGGCTGCGAGGCCGAGGTCCGCTTCCGGATACCGGCGGATATCGAAAAGCACAAAAAGCTGAAGGTCTTTGTGGCCCGCGACAGCGGCCGCCGGCTCTGCTTCGAGATCGGCGCCGCCGCCCTGGCCGAGAAAATGAACGCCTGCAAGGTCTTCGTGGACGACTTCACGGTCAACCAAAAGGACGGGCTGCTCCGCCTTCAGGGCTGGGCGGTCTCCACGGTTCCGGTGGAGATGGCCGTCCTCGATGAAAATAAAAAGCCCATTCGGGACGTCATCACCCGCTACAAGCGGCTGGACGTGGCCGACCTCTTCGACGAGTTCGCCGTGGATCCCATGTGCGGCTTCAACATCGAGATCCGGCCCGTGCCCAAGGGAAAGATCTATGTGGCTTTCCGGGCCGGGGACGAGAAGCTGCTCCAGTGTTATCGGACGGACATCATCTCCGCGAGGACGGCCAAGGCTTCCCGCCTGGCCAAAAAGGGCGTTGAGTACTTCAAGTACCACGGCTTAAAGCCCCTGGCTGAGAAGGTCTACGACAAGCTCTTCAATCCGGCCATGCGGCCGGTGATCTACGCCGACTGGATCAAAAAGCACCTGCCCTCCGACCGGGTCCTGGCCCGGCAGCGGGCGGACCGCTTCGATCCGGCGCCGCTCTTCTCCATCGTGGTGCCGCTCTACAAGACGCCGGAGGAGTATCTGCGGGCACTGGTCGACTCGGTCAAGGCCCAGAGCTATGAGAACTGGGAGCTCATTCTCTCCGACGGCAGCGGTGAGGACACGCCGCTGAATGCTCTTCTGGATGAGCTGGAGGCCTCCGACGGCCGCATTCACGCCGTCCGGAACGGCCGGCAGCTGAGGATCGCGGAGAATACCAATGCCGCCATCGCGGCGGCGAAGGGCGATTACATCGTCTTCGCCGACCACGACGACCTGCTGACGCCCAACGCCCTCTATGAGAACGCGGCTGCCATCCGCAGGGACCCGGAGGCCGAGTTCCTCTACAGCGACGAGGACAAGATCGGCATCGGCGACAAGTACATGCAGCCCAACCTTAAGCCCGATTTCGACCCGGACTTTCTCCGGTCCGTCAACTATATCTGCCACCTGCTGACTGTGAAGAGGAGCCTCCTCGAACGGGTGGGTCTTCTCGACCCGGCCTTCGACGGTGCCCAGGACTACGACTTCGTCCTGCGTTGCACGGAGGCGACGGACCATATCGTCCATATCCCGAAGATCCTCTATCACTGGCGCTTCTTCGAGGGAAGCACAGCCGCCAACCCGGAGAGCAAGACCTACGCCTTCGAGGCCGGCAAACGCGCCATCAATGCCCACTACGCGAGGCTGGGGCTGCCGGCGGAGGCGGAGATGGGAGAGTTCCCGGGCATTTACCGGACCCGCTACCACTGGCCCGACAAGCCGTCTGTCACGGTCCTCATTCCCAACAAGGACCACATCGAGGACCTGGACAAGTGCATCAAGAGCATGGACAAGGGGGTCATCTATCCCGAACTCGAGATCCTGATCGTGGAAAACAACTCCACGGAGCCGGAGACCTTCGCCTACTACGAGAAGCTGAAGGCTGAGGATCCCAGGGTCAAGGTGGTCTATTTCGAAGGCCCCTTCAACTACTCGAAGATCAACAACTTCGGCGCCCGCTATGCCACCGGGGAATTCCTCTTCCTGCTCAACAACGACACGGAATTCATCAGCGACGACGTGATCGGGGAGCTGGTGGACTTCTGCCGCAGGCCGGACGTCGGCGCCGTCGGCGCGAGACTCTACTACGAGGACAACACCATCCAGCACGCCGGCGTCATTGTCGGCTGGGGCGGAATTGCCGGACACGCCTTCGTCAACCAGGGCAGGGGCGAGACCGGCTACCAGCACCGGATCATCTGCCAGCAGGACTACTCTGCGGTCACCGCGGCCTGCATGATGGTCAAAAAGAGCGTGTTCGACGCGGTGGGCGGCTTCACGGAGGAGCTGGCCGTCGCCTTCAACGACATCGACCTGTGCATGAAGATCCGCAAGGCCGGGTACCTGATCGTCTACAACCCCTTCTGCGAGCTCTACCACTATGAGTCCAAGTCCAGGGGCCTCGACCAGGGCAACCCGGAGAAGGTGGCCCGGTTCCAGAACGAGATGGCCATCTTCCAGAAACGCTGGCCCGAGATCTTAAGGGACGGCGATCCCTACTACAACCCGAATCTGTCCATGGTCACCCAGGACTTTTCGCTCAAGCATAACTGAGGATCGACCGGCAGCGCAGTCGGGCCGGCAGCAATGGCATATATTCAACATATACTACGCCGCCGCGGGATGAAACACGTGCCCGCGGAAGGCGTGGGCAGAGCTCGCTTCATGTGCAGCGGTAGAGGGGACGGCGGTACATAAGGAACGGATCCATACGGAGGAAGTATTTGCATGAAAACCAAGCATCGGGCAGGAGGAGGGAATGAAGGCGGATTTTTTGCCCGCCACCAGCTCCCCTTTGAACTCCTCTACGTGGGCCTCTTCGGCCTTTTCTGTGTCCTGTGGGCCTGCCAGCGGGATATGTCCTTTAATCCGGACGAAGTGATGCGTGCCCAGGTCCCCTGGTACATCTATGAGCACGGCAAACTGCCGAACGGGTGGACGGAGGAGATCCGGGATTCCCTCTGGGGCTTCTCCTACGCTTTCCAGCCCACCTTCCTGCCCTCCCTGATCGGGGCCGGCTTTATGAGGCTGACGGACCTTTTCCATGCCACCGAGTACACCCGGCGGGTGGCCCTGCGGCTGACGAGCGTGGTCGCAGGCATGGGGTCGGTCTTCTTCTTCTTCAGAATAGGCGGGAGGCTCTTTGACACCCGGATGAAATGGCTGATGACGGTATTCATTTCCACCATCCCCCAGTTCATCTACTTAAGTTCCTACTATAACTACGACATGGTCTGCCTCTGCGGCTCCGCCATGGTCGTCTACGCCTGGATCCGCATCCTGCAGGAAGGCTGGGACTACAGGAACGCCCTGATCCTTTCGGTGGGCATGAGCATCATCGCTCTGAGCTACTACAACGGGTACAGCTGGATCTTGTGCAGCATTTTCCTCTTCTTCCTGACGCCGGTCCTGAAGATCGACGAGCAGATGGACAGGGGGAGGATGGTCCGGCTCTTTTTCTACATAGTCGGCCTGGTCTTCGTCATGATCGGCTTCTTCTTTATCCGGAACCTGGTCATCTACGAGGGCTTCGACCTCTTCGGCTCCAAGTCCATGAACCTGTCCCAGGAAATGTACGCCGTCTCTGAGCTCAAGCCCAGCGTCAAGACCTCCCTCTACGAGGACGGCATAAGCCTCTGGGACATGTTCACCATGCGGGACGGAATCTACATGGAGGGCGTTCTGGAAAGCTTCGTGGGCTCCTTCGGCTATATCGCCTCCGACGTGCCGGAATGGATCTTTGATTTCTACAAGTTCTCCTTCGGCTTCGGGGCCATCGGCTTTTTGGGCGCGGCCTTCACCGCCATCGCCGGCCGCTCCTCCCAGTTCGAGGGGGAGGGGATGACCCTCAGAAAGTCGGTCGTCCTCTTCAGCCTGCTCTGGCTTTCCTTCCTGATCGTCTTCGGGCTCCACACCTACTACAGCTACGCCAAGGACTACCAGCCCCAGGGAAGGTACGATTATCCGGCCATGCCGGCCATCGCCCTCATCTGGGCCACCGGCGTAGAGTGGCTCCGCAACCGGCCAAAACTGGTCACGCGGCTCTTCTTCGCACTCTGTATCGTTGTTGCCGTGGTTGCGTTTTTCACGGCATTTCTGAGGGGCGAGCTCATCGTCTGGCTGAGATAAAGCATTCACGCATTCCGGTGCATTATGAATGGGGGTGTAAGGATGATGGAAGAAAATGAGAACAGGGCAAGGTTCCTGACCACACTGATTGTCTTTGTTTTGGCCGCCGGCCTGGCCGTCCTGCTTCTCAGGGACGGATTCTTCGGCGGCTGCTACCCGGTCTTCGCCGGCGGCACTGCGGGCAATGCCCAGGATTACCTGGCCATCTGCGCGTCCCTCGTCAGGAAGGTGTCCGACAAGGACCTGACCTTCTGGGATGCCTGCCTGGGTCCGGGCGGAAACCTCTTCCGCTACGACCTGGCCAATCCGGTGACGATCGCCCTGGTCGTTTTCGGCTCCGTGAAGGGAATCGCTTCCATGCCCATGGTCCTTTCCTGGGTGCTGGCCGTGCTCACGGTGCTGACGGCTGTCATGGCTTATTTCTGGCTGTCCTCCTTCGCTCTTCCTGAGGCGGCCAAAGGAGCCGGCGCCCTGGCTGTGGCCGCCACGGCCCTGGCCCTGGTGCCGCGGCTCTCCTACCCGGCCATGATCTTCCCGGCCCTTGCCATGCTCCTGGCCCTGGCCGCCGAGCGGTCCGTCAGGAAAAGCCGTCGTTGGGGGCTCATCACGTTTACTGTTTTCGCGGCCTTCGTGTGCGACATCCGGTTCGCCCTGGTGCTCATGGCCGCCGGTTTCGTCTACACCCTGGTCCGGGCCTTCCTGGTGGGAGGCCGTACCGTGCCAGGCCGTCTGAACGCCATCTTCGGCTACATCTGGTCCGCCTGCCTGGGCGTGGGCGTCTCTGCGGGGATTTCCCTGCCCTCCCTCCTGGCCAGAACGGAAACGAAGCTTTCCGTGAAGGGCCTTCTGGCTGCCTTCCTGACTCTTCTGAAGAGCGGGTTCGGCGAGGTCAAAGGCGTTCTCTCCGGTCTCATCGCCGGCAGAGCGATCTTCCTGATTGCCGCCGCCGTCCTCTGCCTGGCGGGCCTCATCGTCCTGATCGCCCTTTCCTTCCGGAAAGCGGAGAAGAAGACGCTGGGGAATATCCTGGCCCTGGTCCTGGCGCTGGTCGTTCTTGTCGCCGACGCGGCCGCCTTCGCCGGCGGATGCCGGATGGTGTCCACAGGCTACGGCAGCTGGGGCTCGCTGACCGGCAATACGGCTGTGGAGGAGGCGCTGGCTTTCATTTCCGAGAAGGAGCAAAACGGCTACTTCCGGATTGAAAAGACCTTCAGTGCCTCGGGCGGCATGGACGCGCTGGTCCAGCATTACCACTCCGTTAGCCTGTCCTCCGGCGCTCTGGGGCGCCGCCTGACCGCCTACGCGGAAAAATACTGGCCGGACCTCATGCCCAAACCCGGGCTGGGCCTCTTTTTCGCGGCAGGTCCTGAAAATGAAGGCCAGGTCCGTCTCCTGGGCATCCGCTACATCCTCTCCAAGGACCCGCTGACCCTCCCCGGTGCCACCGAAGCGGGCCGTTTCGGCGACCTGACCCTCTATCGGGTCGACGAGGCCAGCTCCATCGCCTCCTTCTACAGGGCGGAGACCCTGACGGAGGATGAGACCTACGACGCCGCGGACCAGACCATGGCGGTGTCGGTCAACTGGCAGGACCGCGATGCGGAGAGCGTCGTCTATGTAAATGACGAAAAGCTCGGCGGCACGGTCCAGGCCGCCATCGCCTGCGGCGGAAAGGGATACCTCTTCCTGGCCGTCCCCTACGACGCCGGCTGGACAGCCAAGGTCGACGGGGAGAAGGCGACGCTGTACAAGGCCAACGAAGGCTTCATGGCCCTGAGCCTTGGCGAAGGGACTCACACGGTCCTTCTCGAATATGTGCCGGCGGGTCTGACCCTCGGCGGCCGGATCTCCCTGGGCGCCCTCATCGCCTGCCTGCTGATCGCAGCCCTGGGCAATTTCCTGGAGCATGTCCTCTATCTGCGGGAGGTGGAAGCCATCCGGAAGAAGCAGGGAGACGGCGAGGAGGACGACGACTACGACAGCCTGATGGATGCGTGGGAAAGAAAGCACTGAGGAATCATGATCAAAATCACACCTTATAAAATAAAAAAAGGCCTCCTCTACCTGAAGCACTTCGGGTTCAAGGAGTTCATGAACCGCCTGATGGAGCGGATGGAACCCGAGGAGGTCCCCTACGGCCCCTGGTTCGAATCCCACAGACCCGGTGAGGAGGAGCTCGCGCGGCAGCGCCGGACGGCGGCCGCGGACGGCCCCCTCATCTCGGTGGTGGTGCCCGCCTACCGGACGCCTGAAAAGTTCCTCCGGGAGATGATCGGCTCCCTGACCGCCCAGACCTATCCCCGCTGGGAGCTCTGCATCGCGGACGCCTCCGGGGAGGAGGGCAATGTCCGGGACATCGTGCTGGAGGAGGCGGCCAAAGACAGCCGGATCCGCTACCAGGCCCTCCCGAAAAATGAAGGCATTGCCGCCAACACCAACGCGGCCATCGCCATGGCCGGCGGCGACTACATAGGTCTTCTGGACCACGACGACTGCCTGGCGCCCCAGGCCCTCTTTCGGGTGGCCGAGGCCATCATGAAGGACGGCGCGGACATGGTCTATACCGACGAGGACAAGTTCTCGGAGGATAAGAAGGAGCATTTTCAGCCTCACTTTAAGCCGGATTTCAATCTGGACCTGCTTCGGTCCAACAACTACATCACCCATTTCCTGGTGGTGAAGCGGGCGCTGGCGGAGGAGGTCGGCCTCTTCAAAGAGGAGATGAACGGGGCCCAGGATTATGATTTCATTTTCCGGGTCAGCGAGCGGGCGCAGAAGATCGTCCACATTCCGGAGATCCTCTACCACTGGCGGACCCATGCGGCCTCCACGGCGGACAACCCCATGAGCAAGCAGTACGCCTACGAAGCCGGCAAGCGGGCCATCGAGGACCATCTTGCGAGGACCGGGACGCGCGGCGAGGTGACGCTCCTCAAGGATTTCGGCTTCTACCGGGTCAAGTACCCCGTCCAGGGGGAGCCCCTTGTATCGGTCATTATCCCAAATAAGGACGAGAAGGATGCCCTCAAGGCCTGCGTCGAGTCGGTCCTGGCGGCCGATTACAAGAACGTGGAGATCCTCATCGTCGAGAACAACTCCGAGAAGCAGGAGACCTTCGACTACTACAAGACGCTGGCGTCCCATCCGCGGATCCGCCTGCTCCGGTGGAAGGAAGGCTTCAACTACTCGGCCATCAACAATTACGGCGTCCGCAAGGCCAAGGGAGAGTACCTACTCTTCCTAAACAACGATGTCCGCGGGACTATATCGCCGGACTGGTTAGGCGAGATGCTGGGCGGCTGCCAGCGGGCTGACGTCGGCTGCGTCGGGGCGAGGCTCTATTACCCCAACAATACGATCCAGCACGCCGGCATCGTGATCGGCATCGGCGGCGTGGCCGGGGCTGTGTTCGTGGACCTGCCCCGCGGCCGGACCGGCTATATGCACAAGGCGGCCATCATGCAGGACCTTTCGGCGGTCACCGCAGCCTGCATGATGATGAAGAAGTCCGTCTTTGATGAGATCGGCGGCTTCGAGGAGGAGCTGGCCGTGGCCTTCAACGACGTCGACCTGTGCTTAAAATGCGTGGACAAAGGCTGGCGTGTGGTCTACGACCCCTACGCGGAGCTCTATCACGACGAGTCCCGGACCCGGGGCGCCGAGGATACGCCGGAGAAGGCCCGGCGCTTCCAGAAGGAGATCGAGTTCATGCGGACCCGGTGGATCCAGTACCTGAAGGAGGGGGATCCCAACTACAATCCCAACCTCTCCCTCAAGAAATGGAATTATTCGCTGAAGCCTTGAAAGGCGGACCCGGCTTTAACGCCGGTATTCTGAACGGAAGGACTGGGCACTGCCTGCGGGCGTGCCGGGCGGCTTGAGCCGCCGGAAAATGAACACATGAACAAAGCGAAGCCAACCGTCTCCGTCGTGATCCCCAATTTCAACGGAGGCAAATACAACAGAACGTGTCTTGAGGCGCTGCGCAGGCAGACCCTCTCACCCGACCGCATCATCGTGGTGGACAACGGCTCCACCGACGGGAGCGCCGAGGAAATCGAGACGGATTTCCCAGAAGTGACCTTGTTCCGCTTCCCGGAGAATACCGGCTTCACCGGCGCGGTCAACAAGGGCATCGCCATGTCGGAGGGGATGGACTACTGCATCCTCCTCAACAACGACACGGAGGCCGAGCCGGACTTTGTCCGGGCCCTGGTGGAGGCTATGGGACGGCGGGACGACGTTTTCTCCTGCCAGGCCAAGATGCTGAAAATGTCGGATCCTTCGGTCATGGACGACGCCGGCGATCTCTACTGTTCCCTGGGCTGGGCCTTTGCCCGCGGCAAGGGGATGCCGGAGGAGGAGTTTACCAGGCCGGCGGCCATCTTTTCCTCCTGTGCCGGGGCGGCCATCTACAGCATGCGGATCCTTAAGGAGATCGGCGGTTTTGACGACAACCATTTCGCCTACCTCGAGGATACGGATATCGGATGGCGGGCCAGGATCCGGGGATACCGGAATGTCTTCATTCCCGCGGCCAGGGTCAGGCACGTGGGGAGTGCCTCCAGTGGCTCCATCTACAACCTTTTTAAGGTGAAGAACACCTCCCGCAACAGCATTTACCTTATATATAAGAACATGCCGACGCCCCAGATCCTGCTCAACCTGCCCTTTTTCCTGGCGGGCTTCACCGTCAAGGCAGCTTTCTTCACGCTGAAGGGCTTCGGACCGGAATACATCCGGGGAATCGGCCAGGGCTTTGCCCTCTGCAAAAAAGGCAGGGAGGAAGGCCGGCGGGTCGAATACGATCCCCGGAACCTGCCCCATTATGTCCGGATCCAGCTGGAGCTCTGGATCAATGTGGCGAGGAGGTTCCTGAGAAGGTGACCGGATGCCGGGCAGGCCCGCCCGGCGGAAAGGTCATGTATTACTGTCAGGTGACGGGCGCAGCGCGCCTCCGGACACCGACAGCGAGGGATACCTGTATCCTGATCCAAAAGGGCGCGGAACACTTTCATCTTTTTTATATTTGACCTTGAACATTTTGAATAGGTATAGTATAACTGTGCTATTCGCAGGAGACTGTCCGCCAGAGGGCAGTGCAGCCCAGGGGGAGAAGAAGTGATCGAAGAAAATCAGAGAATATATAACCGGCTTCTAGCCGGGCTGGATGGCCTGATTGTCGTCATTTCCTTCATCGCGGCCTGGTACCTGCGGTATAAGAGCGGCTTTTTCAAGTCCAGTGTCGAGAGTGTGCCTTTCAGGAGCTATCTGGAATCCCTGGTCCTGATCGTGCCCCTCTTTTTGATCCTGTATTCCTTCTGCAATCTTTACTCCGCCAACCGCGTCAAGGGAAGACGGCTGGAGATGGGTTCAGTGCTGGAGGCCAACATCATAGGCCTCCTCCTTATTTTGTCTGCCCTCCAGCTCCTCCACGAGGACAACTGGTCCCGGGCCATGATCTTCATGTTCAGCGCGCTGAACCTGGCGATAGACATCACAGCCCGCATGACGATCTGGACCTTAGTGCGGCGCATGAGGAAAAGCGGCAAGAACCAGAGGGCAGTCCTCCTGGTCGGATACAGCCGCGCGGCGGAGGAGTATATCGACCGGGTCATGCAGAATCCCCAGTGGGGATATAATATCCGGGGAATTCTGGATGATCACGTCGAAGCCGGGACCGTGTACAAGGGCGTCAAGGTCCTGGGAAAGATCGACAATCTGATGATCATCCTGCCGGAGAACCATCTGGATGAAATCGCCATCACCCTGGGCCTTAAGGAATATCACCGGTTGGAGGAGATCGTCGCCCTGTGCGAGAAGTCCGGCGTCCACACCAAGTTCATACCGGACTACAACAACATCATTCCGACCAAGCCCTATACGGAGGATGTGCTCGGCCTGCCGGTCATCAACATCCGGCATGTGCCCCTCAACGCGCCCTTCTGGGCCGCTGTCAAGAGGCTCATGGACATCGTGGGGAGCATCATATGTATCGTGCTCCTTTCGCCTGTCATGTTGACTTTCGCTGTCATTGTCCGGGCGACCAGCCCCGGACCGGTCATCTTTGCCCAGGAGCGGGTGGGCCTCCACAACCGGCCCTTCAAGATGTACAAGTTCCGGTCCATGGTGGTCCAGGACGACAGGAAGGAGCGGAAGGCGTGGACCGTCCGTGACGACCCGAGGGTGACCCCGGTGGGACGCTTTATGCGCAAGACCAGCATCGACGAGCTGCCCCAGCTCTTCAATGTGCTGCGCGGGGAAATGTCCCTGGTTGGCCCCCGGCCGGAGAGGCCCTATTTCGTTGAAAAATTCCAGCAGGAGATCCCGCGCTACATGGTCAAGCACCAGGTGCGCCCGGGTATGACCGGCTGGGCCCAGATCAACGGCTACCGGGGGGATACCTCCATCCGCAAGCGGATCGACTACGACCTCTATTATATTGAGAACTGGACCGTGGGACTTGACATCAAAATTCTGGTTCTCACGGCCTTTAAAGGCTTCATCAACAAGAATGCCTACTAAAAATGAAAGCCCAATGAAAGCGGCAAAGGAGCGCATATGTCAGACAAAGTGACATCCAAAAAAGCCAGGCACAGGCTGAGGAACCGCATCCTCTTCATCCTGGAGATCCTGATTCTCTTCATCCTGGCGGCAGGTGTTTACATTTACGCCCAGTTCAACGGTGTGATCCGGAACATGGGCGGCGAACTCGCCGGGGGCGAGGAGGAACTTAATGTGGACGACGTTTTCGTCAACGAGGCCCTTACCTCGGACGAGCGCCTGAGCGGGTACACCAACATAGCCCTGGTGGGCATTGACACCCGGGACGTCACGTCCGTGGACTATGCCAACTCGGACACCATGATCGTCGCCAGCATCAACAACGACACCCAGGAAGTGCGGATGGTCTCCATTTACCGGGATACCTATCTCAACGTGGATCCCATGAATCCGTCCTACGACAAGGCCAACTCGGCCTATTGCAGGGGCAGCGCGGCCCAGATGCTGTCCATGATCAACGCCAATCTGGACCTGGATATCACGGAGTATGTGGTCATTGACTTCCGGGCCCTGGCCCGGCTGGTGGACGCCCTGGGCGGCGTCACCGTCTACATGACCCAGCAGGAGGCCCACATGGTAAACGGCTACTGCGTCGAGACCAGCGAGGTGACCGGCATGGACTATACGCCGCTCGACGTGCCGCTTCCGGAGGAAGAGATCATCGAGCCGAAGGACTATGATCTGAACGGCGTCCAGGCAGTGGCCTACTGCCGGATCCGCAAGACGGACGGTCTTGATTTCAAGCGGACCCAGCGCCAGCGTCTGATCATCAAGAAGGTCATCGAGAAGGCCAAGTCCAAGGGACTGGGGGCCGTCCAGGCCATCATCTCGGAAGTGCTGCCGCTCTGCAAGACATCCCTGTCCAGCTCTCAGATCCTCAAGATGGCTTCTCAGATGTTCAACTACGAGCTCACCGAGACCGCCGGGTTCCCGATCTGCCACATCGAGGACTGGGTCGGCGACCTGGACTGCGTTGTTCCCGTTACCCTCGAGGCCAATGTCAGCGAGCTCCACAAGTTCCTCTTTGACGTGGAGGATTACCAGGTCACTGAGGAGGTCCGCAGCTACAGCCAGCACATCATCGACATGACGGGCTATGACGAGAGCTGGATCCAGCGGGCATCCGAGGCCAGCGTGATCGCCCATGACGGTGGCGAATCCGATACTATAAACTGACCCGGGACCGGGCGCTGGGGAGCGCCTGGCCTGTTGCGAACGCATAGGTCAGGAAGGTTCATAACGGCGAAGGTGTTCATTTTCCGAAGAAGGGCGGAAAATGAAGGCACACCCGCGCCGGAAAAGGGGAGGAAAAGGTACCATGAAGCATCCATCCGTGGACGTTATCATCCCGGCTTACCGGCCGGGACCGACATTCCGCACTCTGCTGGAGCGCCTCGCGGATCAGACCTGTCCGGTGGGGCATATCCTGATCATCAATACGGAGGAGCGCTACTGGAAGTCCTCTTTCGTCAAGGGCATCCCCCAGGCGGAGGTCTTCCACATCACAAAAGAGGAGTTCGACCACGGCGCCACCAGGAATATGGGGGCCGGTTTTTCGAATGCCGATTATGTGGTCTTCATGACCCACGACGCGGTGCCGGCGGACAGGTATCTGATTGCCCATCTGCTGAAGCCCTTCCGGGATCCCCTTGTCAAGGTCGCCTACGCGCGGCAGCTGCCGAACAAGAGCTGTAAGATCATCGAGGGGTATACCAGGAGTTTCAATTATCCGGAGGAGAGTGCGGTCAAGACCATAGAGGACCTGCCGGAAATGGGCATCAAGACCTATTTCTGCTCCAATGTCTGCGCGGCTTATGACAGGGCCTTTCTGCGGAGCATCGGGGGCTTCCCGCAGCCCTGCATTTTCAATGAGGACATGGTTTTCGCGGCCAGGGCCCTCCGGCTCGGCTATGGCGTGGCCTACGCGGCGGACGCCAGGGTCGTCCACTCCCACAACTATACCGCTGCCCAGCAGTTCCACAGGAACTTTGACAACGGTGTCTCCCAGGCCATGTTCCCTGAGATATTCAGCGGGATTCCTTCCGAAGGGGAGGGCCTCAAGCTGGTCAGACAGACCATCGCCTATCTGAACGAGATCGGGCGGAGCTACCTGATCCCCAGCCTTCTCTGGCAGAGCGCCTGCAAATACGCCGGCTTTAAATTGGGGCGGGCCTACAGGGCGCTGCCCATGTCGATGGTGCGGGCGGCCAGCATGAACAAGGCTTTCTGGGATTACCATGATGAGGAATAGTGAATTTCAAATGTGACGGAAAACACAAATCCGTCACATTTTCACGTTATGCTCTTAGATAGATCAGGGGCGGCGGAAAGCTGCTCCGGGAAAGGAGATTCATCTTGGACGAGTTCAAGAGTTTATATGAGCATGAACAGACAGAGCCGGGACAGAACGGACCGGTAGAAGCGCCTGCGGCAGACCTCGGAGAGAAGCAGGTCCCCGAAGCGGCAGAGACAGCTCCGGCCGCGTCTGTCGACGAGATTCCGGCAGGGGACACGGCGCAGGATAGTCCTGCTCCCATGGATATTACCGGTCATGTGCACGAGGCTGCGCCCCGTGCGGCAGAGGCCCAGAGCGATACACTGAATGATGCGCCGCAGGCCCAGGCTGCTCCGGAGAACGCACCTGCCTACGATCCCAACGGCCGCTATGACGAGCAGTCAGTATATGCGAACAGCGATGCCGGCGCGAACAGCTATGGCGCTCAGGGCGTCTACGGTGGACAGCCGGTGAACAATCGTCCGGAAGGCTCAGCCGCAGGCCAGAGCAGCTATGGCGCTCAGGGCGTCTACGGCGGCCAGCCGGTGAACAGCCGTCCGGAAGGTTCAGCCGCGGGCCAGAGCAGCTATGGCGCTCAGGGCGTCTACGGTGGACAGCCGGTAAACGGCCGCCAGGAAGGCGCTGCCTCTGGCCAGAACGGTTATCACGATCAGAGGGCTTCCTACCAGCAGGGCATTTACGGCGGTGTTCCGAGAGGTGCTGCCGGCCGGGAGCAAGCTCCGGAAGAGGACAGGACAGCCAGATACGACAGCTACCGCTTCCAGGATCCGGATGGTATGGGTGACCTGGAAGGTAGCCGGTTCAGCGCAAAGCCCAGGAAGAAGAAGTGGTCCGGGGGCAGGATCGCGGCGCTTGTCGCCATATTGGCCCTTCTGGCCGGCAGCATCGGTGCCATCGGCTACACCGGTTATCACATATTCGCCGACAAGGCGGCAGCGTCGGCTGTCACGGAAGAGCCCGATGAGAAGGCAGTGCCTACGCCGGAAGTTCATCTGGGCAACCAGGATAACAAGACAGAAGAAGGGGAGACCAGCCGCGCAGCCGATGAGGCGGCAGACGGGGCCGGCGTCGGCACCGTCGAGTACAGCGGTGAGGAGCTGACGGTCGTCGAGGTCGTGGAGCTCTGCATGCCCTCCATGGTGGCCATCACCAACACCTCCGTCACCGAGTACCAGAATATGTTCGGCGAGACCAGGTCCTATGAGGATGTGAGCGCCGGCAGCGGAATCATCGTGGGCGAGACGGACACCGAGCTCCTGATCGCCACCAACAACCACGTGATTTCCGGCGCCAAGGACATTACCGTCACCTTCGTGGACGAGACCGCCATCAGCGGCTCCATCAAGGGAACCGACGCCGAGAACGACCTGGCCATCGTGGCGGTAAAGATTTCTGACCTGTCTGCGGACACCCTGAAGGCCGTCCGCATCATCAACATCGGCGATTCCGACAAGTGCGTGGTAGGCGAGTCCGTCGTCGCCATCGGCAACGCCCTCGGCTACGGCCAGACCGTCACCGCCGGTATCGTCAGTGCCCTGAACCGCGAAGTCACTGTGGACGGCGCCAAGCACGTCCTTCTCCAGACAGATGCCTCCATCAACCCCGGCAACTCCGGCGGCGCCCTGATCAACATGCGGGGCGAGCTGATCGGCATCAACGAAGTCAAGTACGCGGACACCAGCGTCGAAGGCTTCGGCTACGCCATCCCTATGGCCACGGCTGAGCCCATCCTGACGGAGTTGGGCAGCAAGGTGCCCAGAGAAAAGATCGTGGGCGAGGATGCCTCCTACATCGGTATCACCTGCAAGACCGTCCCCGGCTATTACACCCAGATGGGATATCCCTCCGGCGTGTATGTCAGCACGGTCGATGAGGGCGGCCCGGCCGAGCAGGCCGGCATCGTCTCCGGCGACATCATCACCGCCATCGACGGTGTCTCCATCCGCACCACGGATGAGTTGATCGAGCAGCTCACCTACTACGCTGCCGGCGAGACCATCAAGTTCCGGATCCGCCGCATGAATGAGAGCCAGGACGCTTTTGACACCATGGACATCATGGTGACGCTGGGCAAGAGAACGGACAGCAACCTCTTTGAGAATACAGAGCCTACATAAGCTTTAAGGCCCGGGCCGGAAGGATCAGTTCCGGTCCGGGCAGTCATTTACAAATAAAAACACACCCCCGATAATGGAGAAACAGATGCCAGATTTTAACGAGACTGATTTTACCGAGCTCAGCACGACGGGCGAAGAGAAGCAGAGGGCGGAGGAGCGGCGGTGCAGCCGCTGCGGGCGTCCCGTGAGTCAGTGCGGCCCCTTGACGGATCTGCCGGACGGCAGCTCCCTCTGCAGCGACTGCCTGAAGAAGACACTTGATGCGGCCAAGACGGCGGGCCCCTTCGATCTGAATTCCCTCTTTCAGAGCCTGGGCAACCTGCCGGGCGTACAGTTCCTGAACCTGGGGGACCTCCAGGGCCTGGGCCGGGCGCCGAAGCGGAAGAAGCAGGAGGAGCCCGAGAAGCGCTACGACATGGATGAAATCCTGCCTCCCCACAAGATCAAGGCCCAGCTGGACCGGTACGTCATCGGCCAGGACCGGGCCAAGAAAATGATGTCCGTCGCCGTCTACAACCACTACAAGCGTATCATCGAGGAGCAGCGCCGGGCAGATCAGGCCAAAAAGCAGGAGGGCGTCACGATCCCCGACCCCAATGAGCCGGAGCTCGTGGAGATCCAGAAGTCCAACATCCTCATGATCGGACCTACGGGCAGCGGCAAGACCTACCTGGTCCAGACCATGGCAAAACTCCTGGACGTGCCCCTGGCCCTGACAGACGCTACCTCCCTGACCGAGGCCGGCTATATCGGAGACGATATCGAGAGCGTGGTCTCCAAGCTCCTGGCCGCCGCGGACAATGACGTGGAGAGGGCGGAGCATGGTATCATTTTCATCGATGAGATCGACAAGATCGCCAAGAAGAAAAATGTGAACAGCCGCGACGTGAGCGGAGAAGCCGTCCAGCAGGGCCTTTTGAAACTCCTGGAGGGCGCGGAGGTGGAGGTGCCCGTGGGGGCCTCCAGCAAAAACGCCATGGTGCCCATGCAGACCGTGAACACGAAGAACATTCTCTTCATCTGTGGCGGCGCCTTCCCCGACCTTGAGAACATCATCAAGGAGCGGCTCACGAAGAAGAGCTCCATCGGCTTCCAGGCGGACCTCAAGGACAAGTTCGACGACGACAGGAACCTGCTCCAGAAGGTGACGGTGGACGACCTCAGAAAATTCGGCATGATCCCCGAGTTCCTGGGCCGCCTTCCCATTGTCTTCTCCCTGGAGTCCCTGACCGAGGATATGATGGTCAGGATCCTCATGGAGCCCAAGAACGCCATTCTGACCCAGTACCAGGCCCTTCTGGCCATGGACGAAGTCAAGCTCACCTTCGAGGAGGAGGCCCTGCGGGCCATCGCCAGAAGGGCTATGGAGAAGGATACCGGCGCCCGTGCCCTCCGGTCCATCATCGAGGAGTTCATGCTGGACATCATGTATGAGATCCCCAAGGATGACAGCATCGGCGAGGTGGTGATCACGAAGGAGTACGTGGAGCACACAGGCGGACCTCGGATCCTGCTGAGAGGTCAGCTGTAAAATGACTGCACACCGCAGGCCTCCCCGCGGCACAGGATACGACTATTCCACGCCGGAGAAGTTCCCGGCGAACACACGCAGGCACCTGCGGCACAGCATGAGACTGGAGAGACGGATATGTATGTGAAACTGGCGGGACTTCTCTTTGACCTGGACTACGCCTCCAAGAGGTACATGGAGGACAACCTGGCCCTCGACGGGCGCGGCCGCGATGTTCTGGACGGAAAAATCAAGCTGCGCCTTGTGAAGAACCCCGGCATGGCGGGCGGCCTCATGGCCGCTGACCCGGACAAGGTCCGGGACCTGACCACCGGGATGACCCTGGCGGCCCTGGCCGGCAGCCTGGGGCTTCTGGCCACGGAGGGCCACCCTGTCAGAAAGCTGGGCGCCGCCTTCTTCCTGGCGGGCAGCCTCGGCAACGTCAGCGACCGCTGGATGAACGGAGCGGTCACGGATTTCTTCAGCACCAATACCGGTGTGCTGAAGAAGCTGGACGGGATGGTGTTCAACCTGGCGGATGTCTTCATCGTGTTGGGGGCCGGGCTGGTGGCGATTTCGGTCGCGGCGGAATAAAAAAATGGGAATGAGGGACGGTTCCTTTTCCCACTTTTCTTTGAAAAGTGG
>ODAI010207767.1_pt1 | contig 18197 bp, 11 predicted proteins | sample 1539321 | NCBI WGS metagenome assembly ODAI01 (sample SAMN02144231, study PRJEB22623) | gut metagenome | biome: sheep rumen | host: Ovis aries | place: New Zealand | reverse complement strand
TAACATTTTATATTATTAAAATATATCTCGCTCACCTCTCCGCATCGTCCTTCCTTGGCTCCCTTAGGGAAACGCCATCCTGCATCCTTGTGGTTGCCCACGGCACGTGGGAATGAGGTCACGTATATAGGCTCAGCCTTACCCCACCACACATCACTCCAGAGCTGACACTCCACAATCATGTTGCTGAACACGACATTCGTAACCGTGCCCTCGTCTCTGTTCTGTATGCCGAGACCACGGTTGCTGGCACGGATAATACAGTTGTCGAACACCACGTTGGCTATGCTGTCCATGTTCTCTGAGCCTATCTTGATGGCACATGAGCGTGAAGTCATGACACAATTCGTAACCGTGATATCCTTGCACACGCCATACTTCTCATACTCCCTTCGGTTCTTGAGGCAGATGCAGTCGTCGCCACTCTCGATAAAGCAGTTTGAAATGCGCACCTTGCGTGAATGGTCGATGTCTATTCCGTCACCATTACGTATCTTGAGGTTGTTCATCAGGCTTATACCGTCGATATTGGCATCATAACAACCTACGAGGTGAACCGTCCAGTATGCTCCGTTGCATATTGTTACATCCTTGATGGAAAGACGCTTGACGTCAATAAGCGTTAGCACATGCGGACGTGGGTCAAAAGGACCGTTCAGAGGCTTCAACTCGTAAGAGTCAAAGAGCTCCTTGCCCATGAAGTCCACTCCGCTGCCGTCTATCGTTCCTCTGCCTGAGATGGAAATATCCTCTGCTCCGTCGGCATAAATCCACATCATACCCTCTCCCTCGTTTGCCCCGAATGCGCTCAGATGATAGACACTCTCATCGGGATTGCACTTTAGCGTAGCATTCACATCAAGATGAATATCCACTCCCGACTTCAATCGTATAGGACCAGCGAGGAACGTGTGACCCGTAGGGAAGAGCACCTGTCCACCACCCTTTCCCGAGCACTCGTCAATGGCTCTCTGGATGGCTGCGGCATCATCCGTCCTTCCGTCGCCCTTGGCACCGAACGACATCACGTTGTACACGTTCTCGGCAAACAGAGTGCCGAGCGATATTATTGTTGCAAAAAAGAAGGCAAGCAATCTTTTCATAGTTCGTTGTATTTTTTATTCGTTACTATCAATCAATTTCTTAAGCGCTTCGATATCAGGAAGCACACGTTGCATTTCCGCTGGCATATCAGCAAATGTCTTGTACGTTGCCACTCCAAGCGGCTTGTTGTAATCCCGCACGGCATACTCCGCAAATGCCTGGTTTGCACTTTTGCAGAGCACTATACCTATACTTGGGTTCTCGTGTGGCTTTCTGACCTTGTCATCAAGCACTTGCAGATAGGCATACAACTGTCCGAGATACGCAGGTTTGAACTTTCCCATCTTAAGTTCTATAGCAACAAGTGCATTCAGTTCTCTGTTAAAGAATAGCAAATCACTCCACATTTCTTCCCCATAGACCTCCAAATGATACTGATTACCCACAAATGCGAAATCACGTCCAAGTGTCAAGATGAAACGCTTTATATCATGAACAATCCTTTGCTCTACTACTCGTTCATCAACATCATCTTCCTGAGCATCGATATCTTCCACGTTGATGTAATCCAACAAGTATTCATCCTTGAACATACGGATTGCTTTCATTGCCGACCTTGCAGAAGGCATTGTCTGGGCGAAATTATTAGGTGCAGAGTGTTCTGGCTGAGGTATTCCAACTTTCAGTACGTTTCTAAGAGTATATTTATCCCATTGATGAACAACAGCCTCATGAATGCAATAGAGAACCTCATTAATATCTTTTGTCTTATGCAGTATCTCCATGTGATGCGAGAAACTTATACCAAGAAACTCTTCCCTGTTTATTTCGGTCGCCACCGGCGACCATTTTGACAAAGAAAAAAAATCGTGCGTTATACACTTCATGGATTTCCCATCATCCAAATCGGTCGCCGTCGGCGACCAATTAAAGAAACGACACCAATATTCAGCAAAAGTGCGCATCTTCTTAATGCTCTCCTCCGAGAAACCGCGCAATCCAGGCAACTCCCGTCGCAACTGTTCGCTTATAGCTTTGACCGCACCTGTTCCCCATTTCATCTGACGAGAATTGTACGACACATACAACCCCACGCCATAGTAGAGAGACAATTGAGCCCCACTAACAAATCTTATCGTATGGCTTTGGCTCTGCATTATTGCTGTTTTAATAACGCTTACAGCCTCATACAGCTCTGCATGCAAATTGGTTGTCACATTGTTGTCCATATCCTTCCCCCCTTGAAGACAAGTAGTCTTTTCATAGTTCGTTGTATTTTTTATTTCCTCTACAAAGATAAGAAACTTCCATGACAAATACAAATTTCAACAAACTTTTTTCTTCGGAATTGAGCATACCAGCTGCACTAAATCCACAACAATCTTGTTTTTATGCAAAGACCATTAGAAATGGAACTTAATATTATATCAAAACGTAACCACAAATGTAAACTTTTTTCTGCCAGTTACGCTATTTTTTAAGCACAACACGCACATATACAAAGATATACACACAAAAGCGTAACTTGTAACTTTGTAACTCTCTTTTTTTCGTTTTTTACCTCCGAGTAGAGATAAATAGTTTATATATTATATAAATAATTATTTATATAATATATAAGTTTGAAGACTTAGTTTGAAAAATGCGAAAATTTACGAGTTACAAAGTTACAAGTTACGCTTTTACTCACTTATTCATTCAAAATCAATACATTGACTTTACCAAAAGGCTTTTAAGAGTTACGCTCACCCGTTTTCTCTCCTTGGCAATCAGCACCTTGTACATTTGTCCACTAGAACATACATTCCTCCCCTTCCGTTCTGAAGGACAACTATTGCATACAACAGAATAAAACAGTACCTTTGCCCTGTAAAAAGTATTGAGGAGCGATGAGGACTCATTGAGGAGGCTAACTACTTCAACGAATCGAGCCAGTCGAAGAGGTCCTGCATCATCTGGTTGTAATACTTGAACCACTTTCCGCATCCCCATCCGTGACCACCTGAAGGATAGACGTGGATGGCAGACTTGACCTTGGCGAGCTTCAGGGCACGATAATACTCGGCTGAGTTGAGAGGTGGCACAAGGAAATCGTCATCCGAAAGAAGGATGATGGCAGGAGGAGTAGAAGCTGTAACCTGAAGATGGTTGCTGTACTTGTCCTCAAGCTCCTTTGACGCATTCTCGCCTATGATGCAGTTGTGCGAATCCATGTGAGTGTATGACTTATCCATGGATATGACAGGATAGAAAAGTATCTGGAAGTCAGGACGTGTAGCCTCAGGATTATGAGTGGCGATGGTAGAAGCAAGGTGTCCGCCAGCAGATGAACCGAGTACCCCCACCTTATTCGGATTGATACCCCACTTTGCAGCATTCTCACGGATAAGACGCATAGCCTCAGTAGCATCGCTTATAGGCACTTCCGTCACACCCATAGGCATACGATACTTGAGGACGATGGTAGCATAGCCACGCTTGGTAAGATGGTCAGCCCACTCATATCCCTCCTGACCTATGGAGAGCACACGATAACCGCCACCAGGGATGACGAGGACAGCCTTGCCGTTCTTCACGGAGTCCTCTGGGAGGACCACCCTTATACTTGGTTTGAAGTTGCGCGTCTCGTCGCTATAAGGCTGTGTCTTGTCAATACCGTTACTGTTAGGCAGGCCGTTTTGCCACAAGTCAATGTCGAACGTCTTCTGCTGAGCCATAGCGCAAAGCATCATTCCGAACATAGACAAAGATAGAATCACTTTTTTCATAATTTCGTTAGTTTGGTAGTTAAAGGGAGCTTACTCCCAAGATTAGTCTTCCCGTTATAGACACTGGTTCTGCTCTTTCGTTTAATCTACACGGCAGAATATTCATGATTTGAAACAAATAAGAAAACGCATGTTACATAGCAGACACACCCCAATATGCTTTTTTCACTAACTTTGCACCAAAATTAGACTTGGAAGGTTTCTATTTTGCACTAAGGTGCATATTAGAACTTAGCGGAGCGGTCTCACTGACCAAAGGGAAGTAAAAATCTTAAAGAAACAGAACAAAAACAAGAAAAAACAGGTTTTCTTTTGTTTTCTTTTGTTTTTCCAATTGGCCGCTTGGCGGCAAAAACAACAGTACAGATTACGTAAAATTTTAATTAAACGCATTATTACATTATGAACAAGAGATTATTAGTGCTCATGACAGCATTGTCCTCATTCGTTTTCAGCACATGGGCAGCAAAGGTAAACACAGAGAAGAGTATCTCTGTAAATGGTACGGCACGCAAGTACATACTCTACGTGCCAAACAACGTAAAGGATAACGCCCCTCTCGTAATCAGCCTCCACGGAGCAAGCGGTCACGACACGGACAGAAGTCCGTTCCGTACGGACGTGGCTGACTCCAAGGGTTGCATCGTCGTCTATCCACAGGGACTGCTCCAGAACTTCGGGCCATTCGGTACCGTACCAGGATGGAACGCAACGGGCGAGGCAAACGAGGAGATTGACTTCTTCAAGGCCATCATCGACGAGGTGGAGAAGTCATACACCATCGACCGCAAGCGCATCTATTGCTGCGGATTCTCCAACGGAGGCATGATGACATACGCAGCTGCAAGTGCAGCAAGCGACATCTTCGCAGCATGCGCATCAATAAGCGGATTCCAGCTCAACGAGTTCCACCAGCGTCACACAGGCTACCGTCCTGTTCCTTTCCTCCACATCCACGGCAAGGCTGACGACTTCGTGAAGTTCTCTTGCACTCCTATCATCCGTAGCAACACATCTGCACGTAACGGAGCAAGCTCTGTATATAAGACTAACTCGGTAACCAACAAATACACAAAGTACGAGTACGCAGCCGAGGAAGGCGGTTTCCCATACATCTTCTACGCCATTGACGGAATGGGTCACAACGACTATACGGACAAGACTCCAGAAGGCAACTCTGCCCTCACTATGTGGAACTTCTTCAACAAATACACCCTCGACAGCGAGTGTGACAAGACTCTCAAGTGGCGTCAGAACATCGACGCAACAAGATTCAACTTCAGCACAAACAGCTGGAAGGTAAGCGCAGACAGCACGCAATTCACTTACGGAACACCTAAGAAGGCAAACAACGCGGACAACAACGTATATCCTTCACTCCAGTTTGAGGCTGGCAACTACATCCTCAAGTTCGAGTCAACAGGTACGGAGGGCAACAAGATTCACATCCTCGTGGAGACGCTTGACGGCAAGAATGTGCTCTTCTCAAAGAAGGGCGAGGTAGGCAAGCCTGTAGTCATGCCATTCTCCGTAAGCGAGTACGGCGAGTACAAGATTACCATCACAAAGGACTCCAAGGCTGACAAGTTCACAAGCCTTGCCATCCACTCATGCGACGAGCCTGCCGAGAACCAGAACTGTACGGACGAGTCAGGTTCAGCTGAGGAGAAGCCAGAGGGCGGCTACCTCATCGAGATTCCACAGGACCAGGGCAGACAATACGACACCTTCGGTCGCACATCCATGACAACGGATAACGGCGTAACAACATACACAGCCAACGGTGACCTTCAGGTAGCATTCAAGATGATGAACCTTGACGTGACAGATTGCGACTACGTGATAGTCAAGTTTGCCGAGCCCGCTCCATCAGGATGGAACATCGCATTCTGGGAAGGACAGGACAACGTAGCCATCCCTGCTGGTGCAACAGAATACAAGTTTGAGCTTGAACCAAGCATGATGGCATCAGGCAGACTCCCACAGATATGCGTCCTCACACTCTGGGGCATCTCATCCCCTATCACCCTCAAGGTAACAGGAGTATATAAGCACAGCACAAAGGAAGATGCAACTTCACTCTCTGCCGTATCTACAAACGCAGAATCCGTTGCTTACTACACCCTCTCAGGCACACGCATTGGCAAGCCTTCAAAGGGCATCAACATCGTCAAGATGGCAGACGGAACAACTAAGAAGGTACTTGTGAAGTAAACTTTCGAATCTATAAAAAAGAATGTATAGAGCATCTATACCAGCTATAAAAACAGCACGCTCCGCAATTTGAAGAGTTGAAAAAATGCCACATACGAGCATCTGAACTCACAAATCATATCTTCTATCTTCCAATTAAGAAGGAAGAAGAATGGCATATCACACGACTCAAAGACGGAGATGAAAAAACTCTAACGTATGACGAGTTTAAGGAATACATCAAGACAAAGCCAACAAATAACGATAATTGATTAACCAAAGAGCACTCTACAAAAGAATGTAGGGTGCTCTTCTTGTATATACCCAATGGCTAAAAATTTCAATGGCAACAATCTTCTGTTAGCTTCACTTACGTGATGAAGGTTCAAAACTTATCTCCAGTATTCCACCGTTCATTATCTCGTCGTGAGTGATGTAGAGACGCTTGAGAGGTTTGCCATTAAGACTGACGGAGATAGATGTGCTGTCAGTCAATGTGCCATTACGCACAATGGTAAAACGCTTGTTGCGTCCTACCTTGATGTCAGCACGACGAAACTGAGGACAGCCAAGGTAATAGCGTGGTGACGACGGACAGACTGGATAAAAGCCCAAGGCAGAAAAGATGTACCATGCAGACATCTGTCCTGCATCATCATTGCCACTCAGTCCTCCTGGCGAATTAAGATACTCCGTCTGGAGAATATGCTGTACTGCCCTCGCACACTTGTCATGACGACCTATGAAGTCATACATATAGGCAATCTGATGACATGGCTCATTGCCATGCCAATAGAGCGAGTGGAGAAACATAGAATCGAGCTTTGCCTCAAACGCTTTCTTTCCACCCATACACTTTATCAATCCCTGGACATCATGAGGAACATACCATGAGTAATGGACAGGTGTGCCTTCAGTTATGAACGTGGAAAATGTCATGGGAGTAAGGCTGTGTGACTCAGGATGCTTCTCAGGTTCCTTGATATATGCCGTATCATCAGGCGTGAGGAAAGAGCCGTCATCACGTCTTCCATTGACCCATCCTGTACGAGGGTCAAACACATTACGATAGTTACGACTGCGATGCATAAGAGCCTTGTAGTCAGACTTACGACCAAGCATCTTTGCCACCTGTGCAAGAGCATAATCATCATAAGCATACTCAAGGGTGCGTGACACCTGTTCATGCTGATGGAAAGCCTCCTTGACCGAATCCTCAAGCGGAATATAGCCATAGCGGAGATACGACTGCAAGGCACGACGTCCCATTCCATTACGATATTCCTCATACGTAGCAGGACTGTCAAAAGCATTCCTGCGCATACCTTCGTATGCTTTCTCTATGTCAAAACCACGTATGCCCTTAACGTACGCATCTGCTATGGCAGCCGCACAATGGTCGCCTATCATGGCAGCCGTATATGAGTTCCAACAAGGAAACACAGGCATCCATCCTCCTTGTTCATATTTGAGTACAAGCGACTGCATCATGTCGGCTGTACGCTCAGGTGAAAGTATTGTCAGCAGAGGGTGTTGTGCACGATATGTGTCCCACATGGAGTAATCGTCATAGTAAGCCTTTCCCCTTGTGCCTTTTATCGTCTTTCCATCTGCAAACATAGGATATGAGCCATCCACATCACTTATGTCGTGAGGCAAGAAACATGTACGATACATAGCACCATAGAACATAGCTCTGGAGTCAGCATCGTCAGACATGACCTCTACCCTTGACAGAGTATTATCCCACACATCCGTAAGCTTGCTACGGACAAGGTCAAAGTTCCAGTCTGGTATCTCTGCCACAAGATTACGTTCTGCGCCTTCAAAGGACGTAAACGAGTTGGCAGCCTTAACGATTATTGGCTTGTCTGTCTTTTCAAATCTGAACCAAACGGTATTCTTATCCTTCCTACCGCTCTCTACTACACGCACATTACTCTTGATGATGAAATGTGAAGCGTGTCCCGAAGGTTCGCCCCACCCTTGGTATATGCGATGTATGGGATTACGACCTTTGATGCTGCCATCCTTCTCCACATTAACAAAGCCTTCTCCCTCATCACTATTGACGGTAACGATGAGATAAGTCGAATCAGGATTAGTGTATGTTAATCGGAAGATACCAGCACGCTGGGTGGCTGTCATCTCAACAAGGACATCTGTCATCCTTACGGAATAATAGGCAGGAGTAGCCACTTCGTCCTCATGACGGAAAGGAGAGTCCATTACCCCCTTACTGGCAGAAGGGAAAAGTGTAAACGAGCCATAATCCTGAGTACATCCACCCACAATCCAATGCGAACAACGGAAACCTTGTAATCTGTCATGCTTATAGAGATAAGGACATACGCCTTTCTGCTCCGTCATCTGTGTCTGCGGAGTCCAGAAGTTCATTCCGTATGGAGCAAGAACAGCAGGAAGAGTATGTGCATATTCTTCCGTACCACTACCAAACATTCCTGCGGTCCGGGTATTGCTTGCTGCCGTCCCTACTCTCGTGTCAACAAGGTCCGTCAACGACTGAGCTGAGACACAAAGCATAGATACATACAAAGTGAGAGTGGATAGTATCTTCTTCATATAGCAAAAAATGTAGTCGATAGTCATCAAAAACAACAAGCCCATGTGGATATTCCTTGTAAATTAAGTTATGAGCAAAAAATAACATGGAATATTTTTTAGCATAAATTATCATGAATTTACCACAAATTATCATTAATTTGTTACGCAAATAATATTTATGATTATTCGTGGCAAATTAATGGTCATTCGTGCAAAAACAAAAGTCTTATTTTGTACCAAGTTTTTTTTATCATTACTAAACATTCTCGGCAGAGAATATATTACGTCAGCATTCCTCTCTGCTTCAGTTCGAGGTATTTGTTAATGACATCAACGGAGAGATGCTCTGGTGTCGTAAGCAGACTCATGATTCCATGCTGCTTCAGGGCAGAAACAATCATCCTTCTCTCGTTGATAGACTTCTCGGCAACCACATGACGATAGTATTCCTCCACGCTTTCTGCCTTCGAATCCGCATATTCACGTATCTCAACGTCGTCAAAGAATACCACAAGGACACGATGTCGGTTGTTCAACTGTTGCAGATAGACAAGCTGTCGCTTCATGCTGTCCATAGTGGCAAGAGAAGTATATATAATCAACAGAGAACGCTTATTGACTCTCATATTGACATTAGACAGAAGAGCAGAAAAATCCGTCTCTCCGAAAGTTGTCTTCTCGTGGTAAAGAGCATCAAGGATTGTCTGCATGTGAGTTGACCTGTTGGATGCTGACACGAATGTGTCAAACTGCTCGTTGAATGTCACGATACCAGCCTTATCCTCTCGTCTTATGGCTATGTAAGACAATACGAGCGAAGCATTTATGGCATAGTCAAGCAGAGTCATGCCGTTGAAGCTATGCTGCATCACCCTACCCTTGTCTATCACATTATAGATGTTCTGTGAACGCTCGTCCTGATACACATTAACCATAAGCTTATGCAGACGAGCCGTAGCTTTCCAGTTTATGTGTCTGTAGTCGTCACCCTTGATATAGTCCTTTATCTGCTCGTATTCAGTATTATTACCTACCTTACGTATTTTTTTAACACCAAACTCCGTAAGGCGGTTGCTGATGGCAAGCAATTCGTACTTGGTGAGCATCAGATACGAAGGATAGACCTTGACATCCTTTGCCTCGCCACACGTATAACGCCTTGCCACAAGACCAATCTGCGTAGATACAAACACACGGATACGCTCAAAGCGATAGACACCTCTCTCTGTCGGACGCAGCTTGTACTTGACGAACGCCTTCTGAGGTTCATCCACATTTTCTGCCTTGTCCATTCTTAGGGAGAAGAGAATGTCCCTTCGCTGGAACACATCTGGTATCTCGTCTATTATATCAAGGAAGATAGGCATCCTGTACCTGCTCTCAACATCAAGACGAACTTCGTTTTCGTCTCCATTAGAGAATCTGTCAGAACAGAATCGTTCTGCCTTAATGGCATCCTTGGCAGCATATAGCAGGAAGACATCCACAACCAGCGCAGCCAGAAACGCCCAAAGGCACACCTGACCGACGAGGAACAGAGGTTCAAGCCAATAACCGCCAGCCAACAGTACGACGACAAAAGCAACAACTATGTATAGCCTTTTGTTTATATACATTACGTCAATTCAACTTTACTGAGGAACCTCAACTTTATCAATAAGCAAACGAGCAACTTTTATAGGAGTGTAACCCTCCATCTCTGCCTCAGCCGTAAGTATTATCCTATGCTGAAGGATATATGGAGATACATACTTGATATCATCAGGTGTGACGAAGTCGCGTCCGTTTATCAAAGCGTATGCCTTGGCACACTTGAGGATGGCTACCGTAGCACGTGGCGAAGCACCAAGGAATACAGCCCTACTGTTGCGTGTCTGTTCAACTATCTCCACGATATAGCGTAACAAGGAATCATCAATAAGGATACCAGCAACCTGCTGTCTAAGAGAGAGTACCTCTTCCTTTGAGATGAATGGAGTAAGCGAACTTACGTCCGTGAAATCTGCCTTCTGCTGATGACGTCTCAGAATTTCGAGTCCATCCTCCACATCTGGGTAGCCAACGGTAATCTTCATCATGAAACGGTCAAGCTGAGCCTCAGGAAGACGATATGTACCCTCCTGCTCAACAGGATTCTGAGTGGCAATAATGGTGTATGGCGCATCCATCTGGTAAGTCTTCCCGTCAACCGTAATCTGTCTCTCCTCCATAGCCTCGAACAGAGCTGCCTGAGTCTTGGCTGGAGCTCGGTTTATTTCATCCACAAGAACCATGTTTCCGAATACAGGTCCTGCATGGAAATCGAATGATGAAGTCTGCATGTTAAATACGGTAGTACCCAGCACGTCGCTTGGCATCAAGTCAGGTGTGAACTGGATGCGTGAAAACTTTGCATCTATGAGACGGCTTATAATCTTGGCCATGAATGTCTTTGCCACTCCAGGCACACCCTCAAGAAGTATATGTCCATCGGCAAGGACACATGACAGGATAAGGTCAACAACCTCCGTCTGTCCTACGATAATCCTTCCTATTTCATCTTTTATCTGTTGAATCTTATCTGCTACTTCAACGATATCAATACGTGATTCTTCCATAATTATATCTATAATTAAATTGTTATTTCCTACAATAGTTTCTGTATGTCGTTCATTCCGTCTATGAGGCTTATCATCTTTTCAGCCTCTATAGCCACATCCTTGGAGTTGACCACCTGAAGGGTTCTCACGATTACGGAACGGATGTCGCCACTCTTCATTCCTGTCCTATGACTCAACAGCTGGATGGAATCCTCCAAGTCAATCGTCTCGTCACCCAAGTCTATACCCGTCTTCTTCAGGATGTCCTCCTTGAAGAGTGCGAACTTCTTGCTGACGAGATCCACATGATTATGGTTGTGATAGAACAAAGTGCCAATCAGCTTGACAAACTCCAAGCTATGGTTGCGAGGACGCTCAATAACAGGAATGACCTTCTGACGACGACGAGCGTTAAATATCATAAAGACGATAAGGGTTATGCCCATCAGTCGCCAAGCCCAGAGAAGAGGCTTATTGCTTGTTATCAAGCCCAAGAGAGTCTTTTCCTCATTCGTATTATCATCAAGGATTCCCTTGCAATATACCTCGGTACGTACCACCTCCCTATCCGAAACGAGCGACATCATGCGAAACACAAGTCCACGTGTGTCCTTGCTCAACACTCCGTAATTGGTACAAAGCAAAGGAGCGGCACAAAGGATTATCTGTCCCTTTCCGTACTTTCTGGTGCAAACAAAGCCTCTTGTCTCTTTCTCATTGAACGCTTTAGATGCAACTGTCTTGACCTTGACAGAATCCCAAACAAACAAGCCAGATTCGATTAAGCCTCTATAGAAACGATAAACACTCCGAGGATAGTCTCCAGTTCCATCATGCCAATATATGGCATCGTTACTATATTCATTTCCTTCAAGATTACGTATAAGATCCGGAACCGTAAAATATCCTTTAGTATACGTTCCCATATTATAATCCGCACCAAGAAGAGAATCCGTCATATTTTTATTATCATAAGACGTACTCATGACAAGCATCACCTTTCCACCCTTCTCCATAATGCTCTTCATGGCTTTGTTGTCATTTCCCGAGAGAAGAATCTCCTGACCCACAACCAAGACATTACGTACCTTGCCCGTACTATCCATCTCTTGCGCAATAGAACTGAGCGAATATTGCGTAATCTTATATCCCTTAGGAAGGCTCTTGGTCATGACGGAGTCGAAGACCATACATCCGAATGGCTCGCCATCATTATGACGGAACGTAGGCTCCCACTTGAATGCAACAGGCATACGCGTCTGAATAACAAACATCAGGACGACAAAGACGGCAAACAGAAGGATAATCTTTACATTTGACTTCATACCTCACGTCCTCCTTTCTCCATTTCTATAACATCCGAAACAGGTTCTTTCACGACCTCGCTTGCAGGCACCTCTGCACGAGTCTGCTTGTGGTGACCAATGGCCGCCACAATCCTTCCCTTGAGGCTGTCCATCAGTTCCACGTCTTCCGGCTTAGCCACATGGCCTCCATAGCGCACACGAAGGAACATATTGGTAAAATCGCGGAAATCCCTGTTGCCATACTCTCTCGTGTATTGGGTAGGAGTCTTATACAACTTCCACTTGATTATCTCCTTATCGTTAAGCATGCGTAACGTCTGAAGATAGACGAGACGGACAACCTCGTTACAATCCCCATTCTTGCGTGCAAGCTCAAGCATGGCATCAAAATCCACGCCATAGATGGAATCCACGCCCACCTGATAATCCAGATTGCCATCCTTAAGCTTCTTGTCAAACAGCTCCGGATGATTCTTTAGGTAAATGAATACAGCCACCGCAAGAACCACGAACAAGACAATTCCAACTATCCATTCGCCATATTCCTTAAGGAACTGGTATTCCGTATCATTATAAAACAGCTGACGCAGCCACCTTTCCAAATAATCCATAATACTTTCGGATTCCTTGTGCACAAGCTCACGCGAATAGTTGAACTCGTCCTTAGATGCCAAGTCGTCCAGCATCTCCGAATCCATATAAAGTGTGTCTATAGGATGTTGCATGAGTAATTACAGATTTTCAAAGTTATCAACATCATTCAGGTTCTTTGAGATACTCTCAGGAGCATCCAACGAGTTGTCCGACATCTTCTCAAAGTTCTCCACGTCTGCCACGACAGACACATGCTCCAAGTGCTCAACAGCATATCCATAATGGTAAACCGCAGCATAGGAAGTAATTATAGCGATAAAATGATATACAAATACGAATAGGATACCAAATACGAACATTCCGAAATTGACGAACACAAGTCCCCATGTACCTGGCTCAAAAGACTTTGACAAGGCCACGATATCCATTACTATTACAATAGCATAAGGTACAAGGGCAAACACGGTCACAAATGAAGATATGACCTCTATGATTATATACATTCCCACCAAAGACCAGAAAGTCTTGAATCCAAGCGCAAACGCCCTCTTGGTTGACTCGATGACTCCCTTATTCTCAAGATAATAAACCACAGGAATAAGAATAACAGGAGACATGGCAAATGAGATAGGATATTGCAAGAGAGAGATTACCGAACCAATTACAGGAATGAAAGCCATTGGAACAAAAATAATCATCATCACGAAATATACGAAGAAAAGGAAGAAGAACAGACCTACACTCCTCCTTATGCCTCCACGGAGATATGGCACAAATTCCTTTATCGTCATGCGCCTTGCCCCCTCAGGATTGTCCTCGTATGCCTTGAACAATCCAAATGTGATAGCCAAGGAAATGACGGAACTAACCACGAGCAACAGCAAGAGCAGCAGGATAAACACCACATCCAGGGCACTCAGGTCACGTGCAACCGTAATACGGTTCACAAGAGTATTGATAAACGTGGCATCTATAACGCATATTGGCAGGATAAAACATGCAAGAATCTTTAACAGCACACGAATATGAAGCTTGATAAAGTCTATTGCAGCATTAAATCTCACGCCAAAAGGGCGGTCAACATATAGTTCTATTTTCTTTTGTGACAAACTTTCCATAAGTGTTTATTTTTCTATTTTTCGATTCTTTCTGTATGGCAGGATGATGAAATAATAAATAATAAATGCGGCAGACAAAAGGATGAGTCCGCCACGGAACAATATTGGGGCATGAGTGTGACGGGTAAGGAAACTCTCGATAAAGCCTGCCACGACAAACACAGGAACCGTTCCCACCACAATCTTCAGTCCCCTCTTTGCACCCATCTTGAATGCAACCATACGTGAGTATGTACCAGGGAAAATCAAACCCGAACCCAAGGCAAGTCCGGCAGCACCAGATATCACGATGGCTGAAAGCTCAAGCGTGCCATGAAGCATGATGGCAAGAAAAGATTCAACCAAAAGTCCATGTTGAAAGAAAAACACCTCAAAGCATCCTACCATAACTCCGTTTCTGAATAACATTATAGCTGGTAAGATACTTGTAAATATACCAGAAATGAACACATTAAAGGACACCATGATATTGTTCGTGGTAATAGCAAGGAACATGCTACCTTCATTAGCCGAGCCATACACACCCATAGGATTGCCTTTCCTAATGTTCTCAAGCGTCATTTCCACATACCCATCTCCCATTACGACTCTTGCAAAGTCAGGGTCAGCCAACTGAGAAATAACACCAACGAAAACCGAGAACATGAATATTGCAAAGGAAAAAGCCAACAGCTTTCGCTCCGCATACATCGTGCGTGGCACCTCATCTGACCAGAAAGTGAGGAGGCGGCTCCACTTCTCGCGCTTATTCCTATAGATATTATTATGGACGGCAGAAGCAAGATTATTCAGGTAAAGCGTAATCCTCGAATCTGGGTAATGAGTCTGCGCAAAAGCCAAGTCCGTAGTAACACGAGAATATACCTCGGCTATTACATCGGGCGAATAATCCTTTATGTGTTCCACCACAGTCTCAGCCTCCTTCCAATGCTCTATATTATTTCTGATGAAATTTATCTCCTTCATGGATTGTAAAAATAGTTAGCATCAAAGTGTTTGTTACACAATGACATGTAAAAGGAATTATAAAAAACTTTATATTTATGTACTAAATTTTGTAACGAAGTTACGGAATATTGTTTAATTTTGCAAACAAAAAGTAATAATTTACATAAAATATTTCCAGCAACCATAAAAAATATGCCAACATCTAACATCACAACAGGACAGTTTGTCCAGATTCAACAAACCCCAGCTGCCTTGACAACAAGAATTGGAGCAGCACTCATAGACTATGTGTTAATCATCATATACTATATTTTCATGAACCTCATAAATACCTATGTGCTTCCAAAAAGTGAAAACACATTTACTACGTACACGTCCTACGCATTATTCATGATTCCCTTATTCTATCAGTTCCTCTTTGAGACCTTCAATAACGGAAGGACTATAGGAAAGTTAGTATTCAAGATACGCGTAGTAAACAAAGATGGTTCAAATCCGACCATGGGTTCCCTACTCCTTCGTCACTTATTCAGGTTGATTGACTATGGAGTAAGCGGAATAGGCATATTCGTCATACTATTCACAAAGAACAACCAACGAATTGGCGACCTTGCTGCCTCAACGATAGTAATTCACGAGGGCAGCTATAAGCAAATGCGAGTCACACTCGATGAATTTGCCTATACGAGCAAAGACTATACACCAGTATATCCGGAAGCTCGCAACCTCTCATTCGGTCAGGCAGAACTCATCCGAAGACTCCTATCCACCTACAATCCAAACAAGCCATTAACAAACACAAAGAACATTGAAGCTATAAAGCAGATGGACATATTATCAGGAAAAGTATGCAAATTGCTGAACATTGAAAAGCCAAGCAAAAAATCGTCATACGACTTCCTCACAACTGTCCTCCACGACTACCAGCACATAGCCCTCGAACTTATTTAATACATAGCTGCAAACTATTGAAAACAAATATATTAACATCAGTTTATGCAAATTTGAAGTATCACTTCAAATTTGCATAAACTCATCTTAACATACTAATATTCTAACGCTTGCACTATATGCAATCATTTTTTTAGAGTCAAAAGGTTAAACGTAAATTCGAAGCATCACCGACCTCACTCTTCCCTGTTTCAACATGCAAATTTCAATTCTCTGGTCAGAGAAATATTTTTCTCTGCCCAGAAACTTCAAAAAAGACAATTAAGAATCTCTTACCTTTCTCTACATTCCTCTACAATTTCGTAGAGAGACATAAGAGAATGGTAAGGGAAAAAGAGTTATCTTTCTACTGCCTTATAATTGGCGTAATCGTTTTGGATTTTCCATCAAACATGTACTATATCCATTGAAATGCTTTGATATTAGAAAGACATTACAAAATTTAAGGATCAAATTAGTGACTAAGTACTGACCTGTTAGCGACTAATATGAGACTTCTGAGAGTCAAAAAATGGGTGTTGGAACCTAATTTTAGCAACAATTTACCCTAACAGGAACAGAAACACAGACGCATACCATCTTAACGTATTTCATACAATATTGACAATCTGCCTAATAGAGAAGAATTGCATACAAAAGCGTTCCAGTTCCAGTTGTTCCAGTTATTTTTTTTGATAGTACATTTTCTCTTTTTATTTATATTATATATAATTATATTGTATATATATTATTAATAATAAAATAGTTATATATAGATATACTGTACAAAAAAAGAGTTTTGCAAAAAAACATACCCTTTAAAAATAATTGGAACAACTGGAACTGGAACGCCCGACGCATATCTTCCCTATAAAAGCACATGGTATTTCTAAAACGGGATTACATTATAACCACGAACAAAAAAAAAATGGCAAGCATCATCCGACACTCGCCATTTTTCTTTATCATGCAAGACGTTTTTACTTCTTCAATTTTGCGATGCTCTCTGTGAGGGCAGCAATCTTTGTCTCAGCATCTGACTGCTTCTTACGTTCAAGTTCTACGACCTGAGCAGGAGCACTTGATACGAAACGCTCATTTGAAAGCTTCTTCTGTACTCCTACGAGGAAGCCCTGAAGACGCTTTACCTCTGCCTCCATCTTGGCAATCTCAGCCTCAGCATCAACAAGGTCGCCAAGTGGTACGGCAAACTCTGTTGTACCTACGAGGAATGCAGAAGCTGTATCGTCCTTTGCAGAAACAATATCGATGCTTGAAAGATTAGCCATCTTCTTTGTCACGTCTGCAAGAGCAGGAACAGGGTTCTCACCCATAATCTGAAGCGTGAGAGCCTCCTTTGGAGCGATGTTCTTCTGATTGCGAACGGCACGAACACCTGCCACAATCTGCTTCATTAACTCTACGTCTGCAATAATCTTTGCATCAGCCTCTGTTGGAGCGTCAATCTTGAGAGGGTCAACCATAATAGACTCTCCATCCTTACGCTCTGCAATGTGCTGGTAGAGTTCCTCTGTGATGAATGGCATGAATGGGTGGATAATCTTCATGAGCTGCTCAAAGAACTTCAAAGTGCTATTCAGAGTGGCAGCATCAATAGGAGCCTGATATGCTGGCTTAATCATCTCAAGATACCATCCAGAGAACTCGTCTGTGAAGAGCTTGAAGATTGTCATGAGTGCCTCGTTAAGACGATACTTGCTATAGAGGTCGTTAATCTCTACTACGGTTGCACGCAACTTAGCATCCATCCACTCGATAGCTTTCTTGCTTGCCTCTGGCTGAGCGATATCAGCTTTTTCCCATCCTGACACAAGACGGAAGGCATTCCAGATCTTGTTACAGAATGCTGCACCCTGCTGACAAAGGCTCTCGTCAAAGAGAATATCATTACCTGCTGGAGCTGAAAGGAGCATACCCATACGTACTCCATCTGCACCATACTTCTCGATAAGGCCTATTGGGTCAGGAGAGTTACCGAGTGACTTACTCATCTTACGACCGAGGTTGTCACGAACGATCCCTGTGAAATATACGTTGCGGAAAGGAACATCCTTCATGTATCCCTCCCCTGCCATAATCATACGTGCCACCCAGAAGAAGATGATATCCGGACCTGTTACGAGGTCTGCT
>ODAI012212884.1_pt1 | contig 18207 bp, 17 predicted proteins | sample 1539321 | NCBI WGS metagenome assembly ODAI01 (sample SAMN02144231, study PRJEB22623) | gut metagenome | biome: sheep rumen | host: Ovis aries | place: New Zealand | reverse complement strand
CTGGAGCCCAAGCTCGATCCACACTGGTTTGATGTGGTTCAGCTCGTCCAGCATCTTTAGGATGTCAGGGCCAAGGCAGTCGGGACGGGTTCCAAGAGAAAGCGCCACGATGTCATCCCGTTCTATGGCTTCCTTATACAATTCTTTTAACCGGGCCGGTTCTCCGTAGGTATTGGTGTAGGATTGAAAGTAGGCAATGAACTTTTTGGCATTGGACTTACCTGCTATGAGTTTTTTTGCCTCTTCTATCTGAGTGTCGATATCCGCTACAACTGCCGCAAATTCCCCGGATCCGCCTTCCGAGCAAAAAGAGCAGCCCCCGTAATCCCCTGTGGTGCCATCCCTGTTGGGACACCCACACCCGGAGGAAAGCGAGAGCCGATATATCTTTTCCCCATATTCTCTTTTGAGGTAAGTTGTTAGTCTCAGCGGCATTTCAGGAACCTTACCAGTTCTCTTGAGTACTCCGGGATATCCGGCGGACGCCTTGCGGAAATGATATTGCCGTCTACAACCACCGCCTCGTCAAGCCAGGTGGCGCCTGCATTTGTCATGTCATCCCTGATACCCGGAGTGCTGGTGACTTTGCGCCCCCGAAGAACATCTGCGGAGATCAGCACCCATCCTGCGTGGCAGATCTCACCGATGAGCTTGCCGTCATCGTTCATACTCTTTACGATCTCCAGAACCTTTGGGAATCTCCTTAGTTTGTCCGGAGCCCAGCCGCCCGGAACAAGGACGCCGTCATAATCCTTGGGATCTATCTGATCAAAGGACATAGTAACTTCGCAGGGCACACCGTACTTGCCGATGTACTTGCCGGGTTTCTCGGCCACAAGGTCTACCTGAATGCCCTCTTCTCTAAGGCGCATAACAGGGCACCATAGTTCAAGATCTTCAAAGTCAGCACTTACAAGTTGCAGAACTTTCATGGGAACTCCTTTCATATATCTTTCATGTATCTTCCATTTATCTATGCTGCATCACCGAAAGCAGTGGCTATTCGGCATAGTGCCGTTTGATGCAGCGGTCATTTCACGCTGCGGTTCCCGGCAAGAACTTCTCTGTAGTCCTCCAGGTTCTTGCGAAGAAGTGTCGGTATCTCGAGTTCATAGGGACACTTTGAAAGGCACGCGCCGCACCCTATGCACTGCTCGATCTTCTCCATCTCAGCCTTCCAGTACTCTGAAAGCCAGCTGTCACTGGGAGCGCGCCTGAGCATAAGTGTCATACGGTTGCACTGATTGATCTGGATGCCGACGGTACAAGGCATGCAGTATCCGCAACCGCGGCAGAAGTTCCCCATCAGCTCTTTTCTCTCAGATTCTATAAAGGCCTTGATCTCATCATCAAAAGCGGGAGTCTCATCCATAAATGCCAGCCACTCGTCCAGCTCTTTTTCCCTCTGGATTCCCCAGATAGGAACCGCGCCGTCATACTGACTGATGAAAGCCATGGCTGCCTTGGAATTCGTGATAAGTCCGCCAGCAAGGCCCTTCATGCAGATGAAACCAACGTTATTTTTATTGCAGAGCTTAACAAGCTCCTTCTCCTCATCGGACGCAAGATAGCTGAAGGGATACTGGAGAGTCTCATAAAGTCCGCTCTCTGCAATCTCTCTGGCAACGCCGATCTTGTGAGCTGTGCCACCTATGTGTCGGATCTTGCCCATCTCTTTGGCCTTTAGCATGCACTCGTACATGCCGGTTCCGTCCCCGGGCTTCCAGCACTGTCCCATAAGGTGGAACTGATAGATGTCGATGTAGTCAGTCTTAAGAAGTTTCAAGGAAGTCTCAAGGTGCTGCCAGAATTCCTCGGGAGTCTTGGCGCCGGTCTTAGTGGCGATGATTATCTCATCTCTTTTCACATAGCCGTCTCCGAAGGCTGCCCCTACCTTTTCCTCGCTGTCAGTGTAGGCCCTTGCGGTATCAAAGAAGCGCATTCCGCCCTTGTAGGCCTTTCTCAATATCTTTACAGATTCATCCAGAGAATCTCTCTGAATGGGTAACGCTCCGAAACCATTTTGAGGGACGCATATGCCGGTGCGTCCGAGAGTAACGTTCTTCATAGTGAAACCTCCTTCATAAAAGATATTATATCGAATGGAGGAGAGTTTTTTAAGAGAGAAATCTTGTTTGGGGAGCTATTATCGTTGCCTCCTCCTATACAAATTCCCTAAAAATCCTTTTGCGGTGGAACAAAAGCGAGCCGACCCGGCCATTCTTCCTACACAATGCCCGAGTATAACCATTTGCGTTGGACCGGGAAATGGAATATCGCGCAGAATTTCCTATACATCTGCCAAATATTGCATGATGCGGTGGAACAAAAGCGGGCCGACCCGGCCATTCTTCCTACACAATGCCCGAGTATAACCATTTGCGTTGGACCAGGAAATGGAATATCCCGCAGAATTTCCTATACATCTACCGAATACTGCATGATGCGGTGGAACAAAAGTGAGCCGACCCGGCTTTTCATCCTACACAACACATGAGTATAACCATTTGCGTTGGACCGGGAAATGGAATATCCCGCAAAATTTCCTATACATCTGCCGAATACTGCATGATGCGGTGGAACTTATCCCCCCGCCGGGCCCGTCAATAACAAGATTGCTGCCCTCCTCAAGGACCACGAGTCCAATTTTTCCACTACGGAAAGTTTTTAATATACTAATTGTATAAATGATGTGTTACTATTCTTTATATAGCCCTGTATCATTAAGTCATAACAAAGAACCGCCCGAAAGGCGCACAGGAAAGGACAAGGTAAAGGTTATGACAAAGATGATGAACTTCAAGGCAATGATCAGCAATTTAACAGCAGGTTTTACAGCAGAGAGAAGTCGCGACATAGAGAGCTACAACAACCTCATGAATGGCGGTTTCAACTACATTTACAGATCCAGGACAATCATGTAAAGAGGTATCTTATGCAGCTTAGACTTAGTGAAAACATCAAGAAGCACAGAAAAGAGATGAGGTTGACCCAGGAGGGACTGGCAGAGGCCTTCGGAGTGACCATCGGCGCCGTGTCCAAGTGGGAGAACGGCAACAATGTGCCGGATATAATGACTTTGATGGAGCTTGCAAATTTTTTCAACGTCTCAGTGGATGAACTTTTGGGGTACGACATGTCCTCCAAGAATATCGATGATATGGATCGGAAGATTGAGGACCTATACCACGAGTACAGATTTGATGAGGCTGTGGTTGAGGCCAATAACGCTCTGGTGCGGTATCCTCACAATTTCATAATCCTCTACCGATGCGCCGAGATGTACTTTCTTAAATATTCAGAAGGCGACAATGATAAGGACCGGGATACAGCCATCGAGTTGTACCAACGCAGCATGGAACATCTATCGCAAAATACCAATACCTCTATCAGCGAGTACAGCATTCGCCGCAGAATAGCCAGGCTCTATACCAAGAAAGATCCGAAGAAAGCCCTGGAAGAGCTTAAGCAGATCAACTACGACGGTTGCAACGACGTCTCTATCGCATCTGTTCTTATGAATTCCGGCGAGTTCAAAGAATCTCTGGATTACGGAACATCGGCAATGATACGCCTGTGCGCGGACCAGTACAGCGTTATCACAAACATGGCCATGAGCCTTGCCGCTTCCGGTCGTAAAAAAGACATCGAAAAAGCTATAGAGCTCTGTGACCTCAACATCAATCTGACTGAGCTTTGGGGCATCCCGGGAAAGATCACATATTTCCACAAGCTGCAGACCATCATGCTCCTACTGAAATCCTGGTGGCTTGCCTGCATAGGCGAAGACGATGCAATGAAAGCATGTGTGAAAAAGACCTGGGAACTTGCAAATCTCTATGATGAGTCCGCTTCAAGTAACGAGCTGTCCTCCAGCATCAGATTCTACTTCTCGGACAAAAAAGCCTACTCCTTTGATTCTACCGGTGCAGGCGCCGTTACAGGTATTGAGTCAATGTTTGACGACGATAACACTGTTGTTACCGCAAAGAATTATAAGCATATGAAAAAAGTCATCGACGAGTGGAACAGGTTGAAAAATCTGCGGGATTAGTCGCTGTCTCTTTTCCTGTACTGAGCCGGCGAGATGCCATAATGCTCCCTGAATATAGAATAGAAGTGACTTCTGTTGGTGAAACCAAGATGCTCTGAAATCTCAGCCACATTCATATCGGTGCTATCAAGCAGTTTTGTAGCTTCTTTCATGCAGATATTCATTCCGTAATCAAAAAGGCTCAGGCCTGAATATTTTTTGCACAGGCTGTTCAGATAGGAGCCCGAATAATTAAGTCTTTTACTGAGGTCGCTCCTGCTTAGTCTTCCGTTTGCCGATGCGAGGGCATTTCTCACCTGATTGAATATTCCCAGCTCTTTTTCCGAACCAAAATGTATCGGTATGGTACTGTAGGAACCGCTGTCACTCAAGGTTTCAAACAGTTCCAAAAGAAGTGACCTGATCTCAAAAGAACTGCCAAGGTCCGGAGACAGGAAAATAGTAACCATCCTCTCGAAATAGGAGTACATTCTGTCATAGCACTCTTTGCTCTCATCTATCGGGATAAAATCCAGATACTCCATTGCGCCGGAATCATTATTGCCTGTATTATTCCTGAAAAATTCAAATACCTGGTTTCCTTCAAATTTCTTTTCCTCCCCAAACAGGTAATCCTGCCCCAAAAACAGTGACTGTACCAATTCCTTGGAAAGCATGACAAACAGCGCTCTGTAATCGGTGGAGAATTCCTCTGAATGATGGATATTCTTATTCATAAGACAAAGACTCCCCTTGGTGTACAGGTGCCTTTCGTACTCAATGTTCTGATAAACCTCTCCCCTTATGACAAACAGAAGCTCAAAAAAATCGTGGGAATGCAGTACCGATCTATGGATTGGGTTCATTGGGTGGTCTTTGGGCATCACTGTCAGCACGGATTGCTTTGGAGAAATCAGCGCAAAGACAATATTTCCATCCTCCTGATCTGGGTGAACCGTCTCAAAAGTCAGATCGATCGCACCTCTGGATCGGTAGTGGGTAGCATCGGTATAGGATTCGTAGACCTCAGGATCCACGTGTCCGTTTGTTGTGAAAAAAAGATTTGATATATCCATGCCCTAATGATAGTCGAATATGATACATTTTTCAATTTCAAATGGTTATTTGTGTCATTTTCAGCCCAAAACAAAGATACTAAACTCATTTATGTAACATAATTATCATTGTTATTGGGAGGGTTTCTAATGGATAACGAAAAAAAGTATTTATCACCGGGCAAAAAGATTGCCTATGGATCCGGGGATTTTGGATCCAATTTCTTTTACATGCTGATTTCTTCCTTTGTGCTCATCTACATGACCAACACGATCGGAATGAATCCGGGAATCGTCGGCACACTTATCATGGTAAGTAAGCTCCTTGACGGAATTACAGATGTCTTTTTCGGAAGTCTTATAGATAAGACCAGGAGTAGCATGGGCAAAGCAAGGCCCTGGATGTTCTTTTCCGGATTCCCGCTTGCTTTATGCATGATCATGATCTTCGCTGTCCCCACATCTTTGGGAGATACAGCCAAATATGCATGGTTCTTCATTTTCTATACCTGCGCCAATGCGCTGTTCTACACTGCCAACAACATCGCTTATGCCACTATGTCGGCTCTTATAACCAGGAATGAGTCCGAGCGGGTTTCGCTGGGGTCCTTCAGGTACATTTTTGCAATGCTCGCTTCAATAATCGTATCTTCCTCCACAGTTGCCATAGCAAATGCACTGGGCGGTGGAGTTGCAGGCTGGAGAGCCATGGCGATTGTATTTGCTGTCATCTATCTTATCTTTAACTCAATTGCAAGCCTTGTCTGCAAGGAAATCCCGGACATCGCCGCAGAGAAGGGAAAAGAAACAGAGAAGGAAAGCTTCTGGGTATTGCTGAAAACAGTAGTTACCAACAGATATTATCTGCTCCTTTTGGGGTTGTATCTGTTCCTTTATATCAACACAAGCCTTGGAACGAGCATCGGCGTTTTTTATTTCCAGTACATAATGGGCGACCCCGGTCTTCTTGGAACGGTTTCCGCAGCATCACTGTTCATGATCATCGGATTTGTATTAAATCCCATGCTTGTTAAGAAATATGGAATGTACAAGGTTAACCTTATATCTTTCATAGCCTCAACCATCATTTCGATAGTGCTTCTCTTCTTTATATATACCGCGAACCTTGGTGCGATCATTGTGCTGTCAGTTTTAAAGGCCATCACTCTGGCATTTTTGATGGGTTCGCTGAACGCCCTGGTTGCCTGCGTATCACAGAACAGCTATCTTAAGACCGGACTTCACACAGAAGGAATGATGTTAAGCTGTTCCTCAATCGGAGTAAAGGTGGGCGGCGGTCTTGGCGCAGCATTGTCAGGATGGCTTTTGTCCGCAGTAGGCTTTGTCGGAACAGCACAGGTCCAGACCGTTGCCGTAAACAACATGATAAAATTTATATACGGAGGAATTCCGCTCATCCTTACAATCGCAATGACACTTATTCTTGCAGCAATGAATGTCGAAAGAGACAACGACAGACTGGAGGAAAGAAATGAAAAGAAAGCCATTTAATCTGGATTGGACCTTCTATAAGGAAAATGAAAAGAGCAGCGCTAAAGTCGTCACTCTTCCCCACGACGCAATGATCAACGAAAAAAGATTAAAGTCATTTCCTTCCGGAAGCGGAAGCGCATATTTTGCAGGGGGAGTCTATTATTACACCAAATCACTTCACGCCCCAAAAGAATGGGAAGGAAAGCATATTGCCCTTGAGTTCGAGGGTGTATATCAAAAGGCCACTATCCTTGTGAACGATACGGAAGTATATAAAAATGCCTACGGCTATTCCAACTTCTACGTTGATCTTTCGGACCGTCTCACTTTTGGTGCCGATAACACCATAACCGTAATCGCCGATAATTCAAATTGTCCCAACAGCAGATGGTACTCCGGAAGCGGCATATATCGAAATGTAAATCTCTTTGTCGCAGAAAAGAGTCATCTTCAGTACAATTCAGTTTTTGCAGATGCCGGGGCAGACGGAAGTGTCAGGATTAAAGGTCTTACCACCGGCGGAGACAGCGTGAAGATTGAGCTAAAGCATGAAAACAACCTTGTAAAAGAGTTTGTCACCAAGGTCACAGATGGTTCTTTCCTTGCTGAGTTTCAGGTAGACTCACCTCTTCTTTGGAGCGATGAATCACCGGATCTTTACGGACTTACGATAGCTCTTTTGACCGGGGATAAGATTGCGGACTTAGAAGAATTGAAGATTGGTTTCAGAACAATAGAGTGGTCGCCCCAAAAAGGACTTCTGGTAAACGGAAAGCGTACGCTCCTTCGCGGAAGCTGCATCCACCACGACAATGGAATACTTGGAGCATGCGGATATGACGACGCCGAGAGAAGAAAAATCCTGCTTCACAAAAAAGCCGGCTTCAACGCTATTCGCAGTTCCCACAATCCATGCTCAAGAGCAATGCTCGGTGCCTGCGATGAACTTGGGATCTATGTTATGGACGAATTTGTTGATCACTGGATCATCCACAAGACCAGATATGACTATGCAAATGAGGACTTTACAGCCAATTGGAAGAAGGACCTCAAAGCTATGATAGACAAGGATATGTCCCACCCCTCCGTCATCATGTATTCCATAGGAAACGAGATCTCAGAGCTGGGTCTGGACAGCGGAGTTTCTTATGCAAAAGAGCTGACGGATTTTGTAAAAAGCATTGACAGCACAAGGCCTGTCACTGCCGGAATCAACCTCATGCTTGCGGTTATGGCAGCTAAGGGAAAAGGTCTATACGGGAATGACAAAAAAGATATCTCAGGTACCGATTCGGTTCCTACCAGTGCCTTCTTCAACATGCTCATGAATCGCATGGGCAGTCTCATGGATGGCATGGCTTCCAGGAAGGATGCCGACAAAGTGACTGAATCTCTGGAGGGTATCCTTGATATCAACGGCTATAACTACGCCACTTCAAGATATGTAAATGAGGGCCGAAAATACCCCGAAAGAGTTATCGTTGGTTCAGAGACACTGCCCTGCGCCGCCTACAAAAACTGGAAGCTGGTTGAAAGCCTCCCCTATCTGGTGGGCGACTTCGTATGGACAGGAATGGATTACCTGGGCGAGTCCGGAATCGGCACAGTTCAGTATAAGAGTGACAAAAAGGACAGCAATCGCCTTATTGTTTCAGGAGGTGCAGGACTTATCGACATCTGCGGCAAATTCCGTCCCGAGATCAGCTGGAACCGAATGATCTGGCACCAGACCACCACTCCGGAGATAAGCGTTGAGCCCATGACCAGAGCAGGAGACATTGGAGCTCTCAGTATGTGGAGACTCACCGACGGTGTAAGCAGCTGGACCTGGCCCGGCTGTGAAGGCGCCAAAAACAAGGTACATGTATATTCCACCGGAGAATACGTTGAACTCATAGTCAACGAAAAAAGCTATGGCAGGAAGAAAACAAAAGAGTTCCTGGCTGATTTCAAAAATGTGAAATACGAGCCCGGAACCATTACAGCCAGGTCATTTGCTTCCAACGGAAATATGATTGCAGAAAAGAGCCTTTCCACTGATACCGGAGACACCAGGATCAGCGCAGTTCCGGAAGTTGACGAGCTTAGGGCAAACGGTCAGGACCTTTGTTATATCAATATTGATCTTGTTGGGGATAATGGAATAACCAAGTCTTCCGTGGACACCCTGCTTAACATTGAAGTGTCCGGAGAAGGAAGCCTTATCGCTTTCGGAAGTGCCCGTCCCGCGCCGAAAGAGAGCTTTACAGGAAATTCTCACACCACCTTCCTCGGAAAGGCACAGGCTATTATCAGAGCCGGAGTCAATCCCGGAGCAGTCAAAGTCAATATCACCGGGAAGGGCCTTAAAGCTGCTCAGCTGGAGATCAAAGTAAAATAAGATAAGAAAACATGAATATAAATGACCTGCCGCTCAGGAAAAGATATGTGCCTGTCTTACCGGCTAATCCGGTAGGAAACCACATATCAGGAGCGGCAGGTCATTTTCAGTTTGCATTCATTCTCCGGTATTCTGCTGCATATACTCCATGATGGTGTCCATTGTCAGCTCTTTGCCGGTTCTGTCTTCGTAGATCTCCTCAAGTGTTCGGCCCTGGTCCTTGGGATCCAGATCAACATCCCCGGCATGATCCTTTAATTCGTTGCCGTCGGGAAGAAGCTCATAGGCTGTATTGTGCACAATCCACTCATAGGCCATATCATCGGCTGTGCGGTAGGATGCCATATCTTTTCCATGGACCTGATGAACATCGATGAGAGCCTGACAGATAATGATGATATCTGCTTCGTTTGTAATCTTGTAGGAGTCGTAGACCTTCCAGTTATCAGGCTTGTACACAGCATCAAAGGTCTGCCCGTCGTAAAGAAAGGTGTAATCAGTACCCTTGCCGTCAGTGTCTGTAAGGGCGATGTCTGAAGGCGATGAAAGAATACCGTCAGCTAAAGAATCCTCTGCGGACGCATCTTCCGTGGTCTTTTCCGATGCGACTGCATCTGCCAGCGCAGAGCTTGCAGCCACAGCCTCTTTTGCCATCTCTTCTGCTTCCTTAAGCTGCTGCCCGATCCCGTCCTTGTTATCACTGATGGCTGCTGCCGATTCTTCCAGCTGCTGCGTAGCTTCCGTCACTGTTTCCTCAAGCTTATTGTCCAATTCCTCCACAGTCTCTTTCTGCGCATCTGTCAGTTCAAGACTCCCGCAGCCGGTCAGCGCCGCTGCCAGGATTAGCGGGGCGATAATGTATCGTTTGTTCATGTAACTCCTTTGCAAGCTTTTCATTATTCTTTGAAAGCTGGTATAGTGCGAAAAAATTATACTTCTACGGAATTACAGAGTCAAATATGTCGTTACCCTTATGACCGCCCTCGATGTAGATGTCGTTATCGAGCTTCACAGCCACACTACCATGCTGGTAAAGAGATCCCGCTTTCTGCCGAATATGGAAGAAAACAAGGACATGTGGCATGTCTCAATGAACGAGGCTGTCAGCCAGAGCAAAAGCAAGTAAGTCAGGCAATGAAAGCAAATCCTCTGAATATATAACAGAGTCCTGTTACTAATGTGGCTTTGCAGGGCTAAAACGATGTTCTGATGCAGCAGTTCATGTGCAGACAGTGAGAGGCGGGATATCGAAGGATGTGTAAGAAATAACTAAGCGTTATCCGCCAAATATATCCTTCAAATTAAACTCTTTGCCTGTGTGACTGTAATATATCTCGTCAAAAGAGCAGCCCTGATCCTTGGGATCAAAGTCCACATCCCTAAGGTGCTCCTTCATGGAATCCTTCAACATTTCAATATATTTTTGTCAACTTCAAATCAGCCTCTTTGGTATGTTCAAGGCACAGCCTGACATTTCGCATGTCGCTGAAATCCACAAACTGCTCTGCTTTTTCGCGGCTGTTGCCGCTCTTTTCCTTGCGATCTATTAGTCGCTCTCTAAGTATATCAGGGGCCGCAGTTATTGAAACAGTATAGTCCGCAAACCCTGAAAGGCTGTTCCAACCGGGCACATCAAGCAAAAGGTAATTGCCTTCCAACAGCAGAATGTCGGCATCAATTTTTATGGCATCCTCCACAGGATTATGAAGATGCCTGTCGTAGCTTGGCCAGGTATTAACAGTTCCCTCAAGAACGCCTTCTATCCGGCTTCTAAGTTTCTCAAGATCAAAAGTCTCAGGACATCCCTTAACTTCAACCATAGGTATTTCCCTGCCGTCTACTGTCATCGTGTGGGAGGAGAGATACTCCTGCCTTCTGTGAAAGCCGTCCATGCCTATTGCCTGAACCTTGTATTCCAGCTTCATCTCTTTTCCCAAATGCTCAAGAAAACTCACCAGGGTACTCTTCCCCGCTCCGGGAGGTGCAGCCAGCATCACAAGAAGTCGCTTCCCCTTGGACGCACGCAGCTTCGCAAGGTGCAGAAGAAGCGGCTTAAAAATCTCTTCTACTGCTTCCGGGCTATAGTGGGCATCCACATCTATTCCGTTTATGTTAACGTGATAATTCATGAGTTCTCCGCCTTAATTCATCACAATTCCATTATATCTTCGGGGCGACATTCATTCTTCTCTCGATTTCAGCATAAGCCCGTTCTTCGGAAACCGTATGAAGTGCAGGATATAATTTCTCCAAGGTTTCAAAGGACACTTTTTCAAGTATATTCGAAAAAGTACAATTCATCTTCCATTGGACATAAGCCAGAATATATCCGTACCAATATTCAACTTCCGTATCATATTTAACCAGCGCAGGAGGCCATTCTCTGTACTCCCCGTAGCATTTCTCCATTATCCTGTGATGCAGTTCTGTACCGGACATACCACTGACAACAGCAGGATCGCCATGTTCAAAGCGGTAGGCATAGCTACTAATTGCAAACATTTTGAACAATTCGTCTAATGTAATTTCAGGTGTTGCAAGCATAGTATATTCCGTCATCTCTCCCAAATTGCGCATGGCATCATCAAGATAAAGTTCCGAAAAAGCCTGTGATGTCATTCCTGATTTCCTCTCTCACATATTCTTTGCAAGCAGATATACACAATATTGGTTCATGCTCACACCTTCTCTTCTGGAATTCTCAGCCAGTAATCTGTGTAAGCTTTTGGGTATCCTCAGTTTGAATTGTCCGGAATAATTGTCGTCACAATCAGGTTCTCTAATATCGATACCCTCTTCCAATGCAGCCTTTAACCATGCTTTCTTGGCATCCCCAGCATTCTTTACAGCCTTTTCAATGGTCTCGCCTGTAGTAAGGCATCCGGGTAATTCGGGAAAAGAGATTACGTATCCCCCCTCGTCAGTATCCCTCACTATCTCCATTCTATAAGCAAGGTTCATGTAATAATCAACCGTTTTTTTCGGATTCTTCATTTTCCTTTTCCTCCAGTACTACATCTCTGACCATTTCCACATAAACCTTCTTTATTGGCTCATGCGCAGGAATCGTAATAGGCGGTTTCCCCTTCTTGCGGAAGGTGAAATGGCTGCTGCCTCCACCGGTTCCACTCATAGAATATCCATAGGCTTCCAATACTTTTCTCAGTTCATCAAACCTGGCATCTGCCGGTATTGATAGTAGCCTATTGATCAACTTATCCCACTTGGACATCTTTCATACCTCCATTGTATATGGTGTCATATTTGGTGTCAATGTCGCCACTTGTAAAAGACACCTCATATACGCTATAATGTAACCGTTGGTTATTTCTATCATAACCATCGGTTATTGTCAAGGAGGATTATAATATGGAATTCAACGCAGCCAGACTCATAGAATTAAGGAAATCCCTTGGGATAAACAAGGCAGAAGCCGCCAAAATGCTCAATCTTTCTGCCATGGGTTACGGAAGATACGAAAACGGTGACAGAGTACCATCATTCCAGACAGTAAGTTTCATAGCACAAACATTCGGTACAACAACCGACTATCTTTACGGATTAACAGATACCTCCGAGCCACAATCCATCACCATATATCAAAACGACGATCCTGAATTGTATGAGCTTGTCAACACCATAAAAAAAGAAGACGCTTTATGCAAACGTCTTCTGAACTATTATCATAGGATAAATTCACATTAGCTGGCATCATCAAGATAAAGTTCCGAAAAGGCCGTTGTCATCATATCTGATTCCCTCTCTAATCACAACTTGTCCTTCTGAGATAGCAATCCTCTATTAAGGTTCACAACTCTTAAAAACCATGGCATGGCCTCTTTATAGATTTTAGTATTCCTGTAGATTACAAAATAGATAATATTGGAGACCGTCACGCAGATTGCACCTTTAATAATCATGTCCGGCACTCCGAACCAATGTATTTTAGAACATACAAATCCACACACTGCACCGGCCAGTATCGTAACTGAAGCATACAGCAAATGGTGCATATAATATTCTTTTATATTTATTTCTGTAAAGTAATGCCTGTAAATGATATTGGATCCCCATAGGAAATTGAAAACAAAAAGCGAAATCAATGTCGCAGCTATGATACCTGTAACGCCAAAGAATCTGCCAAGAACAATGTTCAGGATCAAATTTGCAACCGCTTCCGTTACAGCTCTGTATCTGTTTTCCCACCAGAGCCCTTTAGCCTCGGAATATGCTGCTCTTATATCCCCCATTTTAAGAACATAAAAATATACTGAAAACAGAATCACCACGCCATATGAAAACAGCATATTCTCGCCATAGAAAAATGCCATAAAGCTCTGATATACCCCCAGCATGCCTACTGCACACATGCCGGAAATCCACATATATATGAAATTGATCTTTTTCATATCATCATAATTCTTCTTCTGATCATCCAGAACAATACTGTTTCCGATTCCCGAAATGATTGAACTGTTTACTGTAGTAAGAAGTACATTAATTGCATTCATGACAAAAAAGTAATTGTTATAAATCGCAGTCTGAACCAGACCAAGGTACATAGACACCAAAACACTGTCAAAAGCATTCCTTGATACCTGGCATATTTTATTCAGCAACAATCCTTTAACTTTAGTGAATATATCTTTTTTGACAGGCTCATTAATAACCCCTTTCGTCATAATATCAGGGAAGAAATGTTCTGCCATGTATGCGACCATACAATTATTCACTATCGTGGACAAAATATACACCATGGCAAAATAGTAGTAATTACCGGTAATAATCAATACAATAATCTGCAGTAAACTCATAGATATTTTCACAATAGAATTTACTATGCTTACTATATCCATTCTCTGATATGCATATAACAGAGCATTCTTATAGGCAAAAAAGCCATAGCTGACAACAGAGTTCGCCAAATATATCAGATATAGGTATTTAATATTTATCGCAGAAGGAACATCGCCTTTGATAAAAAAAGACAGAAAAGGCATAAGCATCAAGCCTACTGCCAAAATGAAAGCGCCGATACACAAATATACTTTTCTGTAAAAAGCCAAAAGAGAAGACAAAGTTTCCCGGTCATCATTAGCAATAGGTTTGTACATGCAATAGATTATGGCACTTGAGATTCCCATTTCCGACAGATTTAAAACCTGCAAAACAGACGCAAAAAGGCTATCCAGTCCCAGATATTCTGCCCCTAACCACCTTATGATCATTATGCGGATAACAAAAACCAGTAAGTAGGATATTATCTTACTCACTGTTCCCAAAAGGATATTTCGCTTTGCATTCTTTGTTCTTTCAAGTCTCATTATTTTTCACTTCATACGCATTATATTTATATGCACCATCATAAAATGAAGCAATGAACATCGCCCAAAGAATTCCGGAAGTCAAAAATGATGCATTTAAGACGCAAGATTCAAATAACCCATATACCACCAAAGTCATAAAATCGGCCCACAGTAGGTTTGAGAGCAGCTCTTCCCTTCTCTTCAGGTTTACTTGTTTTGCTATCATTATGATTGATATCATCATAAGGGCCAGACCGACAATTCCTGCCATTACCAGTATGTATATGTAATAGACATCAATACTGTCTCCGCGAACTCCATCTATCAGGAGGTTTTTTATCTCTTTTTGCGGCAAGCCTATTCCAAACATCCATCTTCTTGGAGAGTTGATCAGGCGGAGATTTTTGAAAGCCTTCTGTCTTCCGGAGTGCATATAGTAATATATTATGTTGCTTGACGTTGACAGTGCTAATGCAAAAACTATCATCGCCACTATTATACGCAGGGTCAGCTTGTCTCTACGCCCCATTACACTATTATTCTCCACATAAATAAGCACGTAGAACACGGCATAGACTATAACGCACATTAGTCCCGCTCTTGACCCGGTGATCAACAGCATGATAAATGATATAAAATCCACTACCAGAATTATTATGTAAAATATTGCTTTCAAAGCACCCGAAAACATCTTTTTAACGCTTACGAACACATAGTGGGAAAGGCAAATTGTCCATGCCAGGATATTTCCTATTGCATTAGGATTTGATAAACCAAAGCTGAATCTAAAACGTCGTTTATATATAAGAGAAAAAAAGGTTGTAAGATTAACGTTCTTATACAAACTGCTAATGGAGTAGTTATGTATATTTATATAAACAAAGACATAAGCTGCCATAACTACAAAGGAGACAAAAACGAATTCCAATACACATTTATTCTTACCGATATAATCCCCTATAAAAAATGTAGCCATAACAAAAATAGCTGCCGCTGCTGCATTCTTAAAATATGTGAATTCTCCCAAAAACACCATGCCATAGGTAGCAAAGACAGGAAGCATCACAAGCAAGGAACGTGGTATCTCAACTCGTCCATTGTTAACAGAAAACGTAGCTATTATTCTTTTTACAATCTGGAGAACAACAAAAACAACCCAAATCCTTGCATGAATGCCTTTGGGCAAAAAGCTCTTCTCAGCGCATGCATCAATCATGGAAAAAAGGTAAACAGCATATTCTAATAAAAACTCATACTTCATTATCATAGTTATGCTTCTAGCTTCTCCCCACAAATTATTGAACACACCTGATCAGAACACGTCGATGTAACAAACTGTTTAGCATATTCAAAAGCATTCACAGCAATACTTTCAGCCTTACCGGGATTCTTAAATAATCCAATTATTATTTCACTCAGTTTTTCATAATCACCATATTCATAAAGCATCCCATTATGCTCACTTATAATTAGTTCTGAATTTGCGCCGCAGTCAGTTGCAATTACAACATGTCTGCTCAACATACTCTCTATAGTCACTCTTCCGAAAGCTTCCTTTATGGATGCAACAATGGTGAACTTTGTTTTTCTTCGCAGTGAATTCATTTCCTTAACTACACCCAGAAAAGTAATAGAATCCTCCAGGTCTTTATCTCTGATCTCTTTTTGCAGCATAGAATAATAAACTTTATCGGTAAAATCTCCTGCAATATACAAATGAAATGGAATACCATGCATCTTTAGTATTTCCATAGCTTGTATCACCTGAAGATGTCCCTTCATAGGAATGATATTGCCACACATCAGTATATTTATCTTTTCACCATGCCTATATAGATCAGTGTCATGTTGGATATAGTTTTCAGAGATGCAATTGTACACCACATATGTATCAGGCTTGCTTATTTTCCCATGATAATCTGACTCCAATGCTTTAGAAATAAATATGACGGAATCCGAATACCGATCCATCATTCTGTAGAAGTGGCTCATTCCGCCGGCGACACCACACCCAATACTGTCTTTAACAAATTCTCTGATATGCCATATGTGCTTTATACTTTTATCAAGCATTTTAATAATCACCCCAATGTATAAAGTGCACGTATTGGTATAAACCACATCAATATTTATGCGTTTCAACTTATACGCCAGCACCACTCCGCACAAAATGTTGTAGAATCTGACAAGCTGTGCCTTTATTGATGTAAGCAACGGATGCGTTTTCATCTTGGTTAAACTGTATGTGTTCCCATGGTATGGGCAATATATGCTCTTGATACCATGCTCATCAAGTAATGCTTTCATCGCATCGTCAGCTTTAGGTAAAACAGCAATTGGCCTTACTTTATCTCTGTCAAGCGAAATGACCATTTCTATCAAAGACCTGGACGCACCTGTATACATATCTGTATTGTGAAATAGAAAAGCAACTGTTTTTACCACTTTTTATATTTCTCCTACGATAACCTTGTATGTAAAAACCATCTTCCTGTAAACTGTTGAAAAATGCTCTGCTGATAGTTCTTTGAGTATTTTACGCTTACGAGTAGCCAAATCAGCAGCATCTGAATTTCTCAGTAATTCAAGCTTTTCTTCCACTTGCCGTGGCATTACACCAGAGTATCCATTCAGCAGTTCGTCTACTGTTTTGTAAAGCCTCGCATAGTTACCGCCTTTTATGTTTGCTCTATGATTCTTTAACTTGTCACTAAGACTCACGGATGCGCCTGCAAAATTCTGCTCATGAATCCTGTATTTGATATATGGATTTGAGTCATAAGCCACCTTGCACCCAATTGCACTACATACCTGAATCATCCACATGTCATGCATAATGACATCAGAAGGGGAATACGAATTTACTATCTTCAGGCATTCTTTTGTCAAAACCATCGTGCACCCCGCCACATTGTTTCGAACAAGCTGCTCATATAAACATTGCTCTCTTGGTCTTTTAACAAATCTACGGCCCGTTTCAGTATAAGCTTCTATACTGCCGGCATATAAAATAGCTTCTTCCTCTTTCAGCGTTTTACCGGCACATGCAAGTTTTTCAGGCATCCATATATCATCCTGATCAGCCAACGCAATATAATCATACTTCTGAAAATCCGGTTGTTCTTCTGCTTTTTTCAATAATTCCAAGAAGCTTTTTGCCGGCCCCAGGCGTTCGCCTGTATACCAGGTAAGGGAATGTGACTCACTATACTTCTTTAGAATTTCAACAGTTGTATCTTGTGACCCGTCATCACGAGCAAATACAGAAACAATGGCGTCCTTTTGGTTGAAAACAGACTCCAATAACTGCGATAAATATCGCTCTCCATTATAAGTAGCCAAAATAACCAGAAACCTGTCTTTTTTCATGTGTTAAATAGATTTTATCCTTCTATTATTGAAATAAAACGATTCACTTTGTCTTCTATCCGGTAATGTTCCATAGCATACTTCCGGCCATTATATCCATAGCTTGCGGCAAGCGACTCATCTTTTAACAGCTTGTTTATTGCATCCCCCATCTGAGCAGGAGTATCAACAACAATCCCCCCCGGCATAGTATTTATCCTGCCAACATTCGTGGAAACAAAAGGAATTCCGCTGGCCATGGCCTCCATAATAAAGATTGGATATGCTTCCCATTCACTTCCCAAAAGACATATCCTGGACTCCTTTATCATACTCACTGTGGCTTCTCTGCTAATGCCAACAAGAAACTCGACTTTTCTGGTCCCATATTGGGTATCCAACTTCTTTTTTATTGATCTCAAGCGCCTTAAATAGCTGCTTTCCCTACCTCCGACAAAGACCATCTCAGCATTGGCAGAAACGTCCGATTTGTATATTGCTTCAAGAACAAACTCCTGATTCTTACGGCTTTTTTTAATTTTCAACCAAAATAACACCTCCAATTGTTTTTTTTTTTTTCCCACAAATAAT